>Ga0209092_10001220_pt1 | contig 25623 bp, 10 predicted proteins | sample FraStrMetagenome_FD_187446 | JGI IMG/M metagenome (GOLD analysis project Ga0209092, IMG submission 187446) | Marine eukaryotic phytoplankton communities from Arctic Ocean - Fram Strait ARC3M Metagenome (SPAdes) (version 2) | ecosystem: Environmental > Aquatic > Marine > Oceanic | place: Fram... | reverse complement strand
ATGACGTCATACTTTATTGTTTATGTTTTACCTCAGTTTAACATTTACTAACTATATTGTTTCTATGTCTCAGTATTACTTTCATGTCTTCAGTTCGTCGTCAAACAATACTTTTGATAATCCAACCGTAGAAATATTGATATATTAGTAGTATTTTTTTTCGATGATACTTTAATGTTTTATTATGGAACATACGTAGATCAATGTTTCTGTATTTGGCTAACAATTAGCTGTAATTATGACGAGACAATTGATATTGCGTATAGTTTATAATAATTTGTTGTCGTTCATGAATGAAAAATCCAATTAATTTAGGTCTGTCATTTTTCATACATAACGGTAAGTTTCGTTTAGAGTGTTGTATGAAACGATTTATATGTGGATTCAAAATTTATTACATGTAAGACTAAAAGAAGTTCTTTATAAATATATAACAGAATTTCCTTGCCTTTTAAATATTTTTCGCTATGTAAATTACATACAAATCAATTCATCTTTCATTCAAATTTGTCTTCCTATGTCACTTACAGCCCTATTATTTTTTCTTAAGCGATCAAATCACATTTTAAAATTATTTAGATCTATATACTTTTTCGTAGAGAAAGAACTTTTCAAAACTTTTGTAAGCATGTGTTAAGTTAAAAGTATTTTAATGTTTATCGTAACTCGTTACTATATTCCTCTGTAGCATTGAGTTACAAAAATAATAAGTACTCAATCTGCTGATAGCTTCCATCTGTTCTTAATAAATCCATAGAACATTTGCCGTTCGAACAGTTCTCGTTTCACTCCTCCTTTGATATGGTACTAGGCTTGTGAACACAACAACATCTTCACAACTGATCAAAGTTTCTCTTCAACTTGAATTCTATTGATAATTTCAAACGTGTACAGTAGTCCATATACAATGAAGCCTGATGGAGTAGACACGGCCTATGGCCTGCTCTCTGATATCCTAAGTGAAATCACTTTGAATGACTTACCACCCACAAATGAAAATCCCGCGACCCAAATTTCTTCCCCCAGAATTTCATCTCAAGTTGTGAGCACAAAAGGCATTATTGCATCCTCCAATCGTTATGGAAGCACGAAATATTCACGTCAAATTCATAAATCCTCTGATGCTTCGTCACCTGCTACCGCTCATACTTCACCCATAACCCCCACCAACTCTACTCCCTCATCTGTTTCACCTAGATATCGCAATCTCGCCATATCCCCTTCTACTGGGTCGTCTTTTTCTACTAGTAGCAACTTTTCAATAGGAAAAAGTGGATCTTTTGAAGATATGGCCCCTCAATTTATCTCTCCAGGGGAAGGTGAAGCTTACAGTAAGGCTAAATCCATTTCCACCATGGGTAACTCTTCTTTGGCTACCTACATGTACAACACGCTTAACAGATCTTATGAATTTAGAACTGTAAATGAGCACGAACAATTTCAGCAATCTATGGAAGTTCTACAGCGATTACAAAACACTTCCAACACATCTTCCAACCCTCACGTAAATGGTGGGGGGACTGATCATCATAATATGATTCATCCAACTAGTTCCAAACAGAGAAGTCGTCTCAATTCCAAATCAACTTACAGCCCAACTACCTCTGGGCAGACTTCTGAAAGCGGAAGTCATGCTAGTATATCCTCTAAAAACTCACTTTCTTTAGGGGAAATGTGGACAAATGATAAGGTTGACACTTTAGCAAATGATTTGAGAAACTTAACTGTGAATACAATGGGCGAATATGGTGGAGATTCGACTGAAGATTATGATTATCACCATGAGGCTATTATGAACGATAATGGAGATGTATATTTGAGTGAAGAAAGTGAAGATGAAGAAGCATCTGACAAAAAAACTGTTTCTAATCCTAATTGTAATTCAGAAACTTTCAATACTCCCACAAAGAAAGAAACAGATATTTCTAGTCAACCTACACCTCTTATGGGCTTAAATCTTTCGAAAGACCCAAAAATGAAACCAAGTATGAAAGCTACTAATATGAATTCTTTACACATGAATCCACCATCAGAAGTCAATGCCAACAAACGAATTCAAATGTTTGGGTCTGAATATGCTCGTTTTCTATCTTCAACAGTCCTTTCTCCTGCAATACCTCGTAAAAAGAAATCTATCATGCAATCTCTCTCCCGTATCAAAGAAAATAAAACCCCCCAAAAGTCAAATACTACTACCAATCTTGGTTCGTTACCTCCATCCTCATCATCTAATGTTCATTATCGCTCTAGATTTCTAGAAGATGCACCCCACGCTGTATTGACAGGACCAGTAACTGATATGGTAATTACATTAGGAAATGAACTTCCACCTAGAGGATTTTATCGTATTTCTCTTTCAGCAAACGGACATAAAGCAGACCTTACAAATAACTCAGGTGGAACATCACTTTTTTTGAATGTGAAGAAAGAATCAAATTGGGATAGAGCTGCACAAAGACCCTCTGTCACTGCCATGGCTGTTATATTTCCAGATCGTGGAGAAATTGTGCCTCCTGGATTTTGCTTTGTCCGACGTATCAAAGAAAAAAGAATGAACAAACGTAATAAGCACACTGATTCCAAATCTATGGCATCGCAGTCATTCCGTGCTGCTCAGGATGCTGCTGTCCCAGCGAACTTGAATTTTGGTACTAATGGGGAACGTGTTTATTTATGTTTCAAAAAATCCAGGGAAGGAAATCCCATTACTGGAATTATCCCATTATTGCCTGGGAAATTAGAAGCAATTCCAGATGGATTCACAGTTTTGGAGAGAAGTCCACGTAATTTTGTTGCTGATATTAATAGTGGAGCAGGACCACCTATATTTTTAGCGTACCGGCAACGTTTGACTAATTTGGAAACTTTGAGACCGAAGCCTCTTCTACAAATTCATTCGCAAAAGCTTCTGGATCCATCTGAAACTTTAAATGGGTATTTTTGCACCGGCGGAACTGTTATCAAGGGCAAAGTTGGTGATTTACATATTATGGACCGCAGTACACATACGATGCTAAGCCCATCCTCTGTCACTAATCGCCTTGCACTGATCCATCAGTCCAGAGATGGGACAGAGGGTTTCGATGTTGTCAAATTGCAACAGAAAAAGCCTAGAAGAAGAACAAGTCCAGCACCTCCTAAAGCAACAAAACGATACTCTCCTTCACCCACACCTTCTACCAAATCTACCAAATCTAATACATCTTATAATGTATCATTTATGGACGGGAATGTTGAAATGGCAGACATGGACTTAGCTGAAAATACTGAATATGTTTCAAACAGAAGGAACTTGAGAACCTTATCTTGGAAGGAGTTCAAAAGTCCGAATGGTGATGAAAACGGAAACTTAGTTGCGTTTGACTTCATTCCTTTTGTAACAGATGGGACTGGAGATATTTTATGTGAACCAGCCAGAATTGAGGTTATTACACCCATCTTAACAGCATGTTATACACAGCACGGCGGATCTGCAGTATTGGCAGTCGAAGGTTTACTGAAGCTTTTAAATGAATCCGACTTCTTTGAAGAAGATGTAAGAGAAGGGGATAGGGATGAACATTGCCTTACTCTACTAGATTTATCGGTTCAGGTTGTCTGTGATGTAGCAACTTCAAGCTCTAGAGAAACTCATTTCAAACCCTGCGTAGACTTTGTTAGTGGTGCTATTCGATTTGCAAAAGGGAATTTGGGCCCTCGTACATTTGGATATGCTTTAAGATTTTATTTATTTGTTTTTTATTTTGGTGCGAATGTTGCACCCAGTTCATGTTGGCCTCATAGCATAAGATTGGAAGATTATTCAAGAAAAGGATCAAAGAAAAACTTTGATGTTGATGTTCCATTGCTATCTGAGATTGATGATCCTGGAGTGGGTGCTCCACAATCAAGTGCATTGTTTTTAAAAGAGATGGTTACCTTAGTTCTACAGCGACTAGGTGAAAACCCGATGATAGATGAAGATGCGTTGATTTCTGAAAAGAAGAAGGAAGACAACATTCATGATTTCGTTGAAAACTTGATTTTGGGCATGATTTCCAACAGTGCGAAACGGGTTGATGTGAACAATATCACAGAATTAGCTATTCACCAAATTCATCGGAGTGGAGGCTCTGAATTGTTCTGGTATGACATGGTATCTTCATGTGGGTACGAATTATTTGGAGATAATGCGACATATGCACTAGCATTTGGAATTCTGGCGAACCTTGTAAAGGTTGGTTCTGGCTACATGCGAAGAGTGAAAGAAACTCAAGAACTTGTTCCAAGAGATGTTTCAACAAAGCTCTTGACTTTGGAGATGGTGCTTCACTTTCTGGATCGTGCTAGTATCAGTATTGGGGATAGGGTTGAAGCTTCCTCTGATCATCACAGGTCGTCAAATGATCTAAACTATACTAACACAAAGCAGCAACAAGACAAAAAAGTTCTTTCTTATACAATTAGGCGTTTGGTTGTTCCTTTAGTTTTGAGTAACACAACCGCTGGACTGGAAGATCCCAGAGTATTTCGAAGATTGCTCAAAATTGTTGCTAAGTTGTGGTCTTGCTTTCGCACTCATTTGAAGGTAGAAATAGCAGTGCTATTTGAGCATTTTTTGCTTCGCGTACTCCGCTTGGGTCCAAAAGTTCTGGCATTTAGCAACCGCAATCCAATGGACCAAATGAATCATCGAATTTATCTGGACCATCAACTTGATGTATTATCAGAAGTAGAATTATGGGTCGAAAATCCAATAGATCTACTAGAGTTATTTTTAAACTATGACATGGGCGATGCTTCTTCAGCAACTCATTGGAAGGCATGCCAACATATCTGTGGAGCTTTATGTAAATTAGCTGAACAATGCGGAGAAATAATTGCCGATCAGATAAATTCCTCCAGGGTAAATAATGAAACGAACTCTGCAAATGCTTCTGTGTCAATCATAAATCAAGTAGAAGGTGTCGAAGAATTAGCACAAACAAGAGATGCTGCCAGATCTTTGCAAGAAAAGAGTTTGGATGTTATTTGTCACTTAGTAAGGTTAATCATGGAGGCAAGTCATCGAGCATATACAAAGCAGAAACGCAAAGACTATCCGGTTGGAAGGAGAATATTAAGTGACGGAAGTTGGGAGAGCAACGAAAGTTTGCTAAATTCTGATATTGCTCCTTATGGATTGCATGCTTATCAAAGCATCGAGCCTGAAAATCTGAATGATTATACTGACGATATGTCGGACGCCAGTTACTCATCAGCAGACACGAGTCCATCTCCAATGCGTAAACCTAAGAAGACATCACCAACCAGGAAAAGAATGGCATCTAATCCAATTTCACCTCAAAGAGTAGCGAGATTCGATCCTTCAATTAGTGCGACAAAAAATGAGAAAAATAGATTGAATCCTCCAGTTGTTGAAAAGCCACCTCGTCATCCACCAATATTTAGATCCCCGCTGAAATTAATGCGGCATAAGTCAAAGGTCGATGAGCTTACTGAAGACCAAAGACGTACACAGGAAGCTTTGCAAGTAGCATTTGAGATAATTGAAACAAAGAACAATGGACTCAAAAAGGGCTTGGATTACTTGATTGCATGTAACTTCCTCCTACCAGGCCCTCGTGATGCTGCTTCTTTTCTACGTATCCATAAGCAAAGAATAGATCCTGTCGTACTTGGAGAATATCTCGGAGAAGGAGGGCATGCTGGTGATGGAGAATATTGGAAGCTCGTGAGGTATCATTATATTAGGGCGACATCTTTTGTGGGGATGAATGTTGAATATGGGTAAGTTTACGATGTCAGCAATGCCTTTCTTCAGGCCACACAAAACTTTGCATATCTTACCATTTTACATGGCTCTTATGTACACTATATAGGCTTCGTAGTTTTTTGACAAAAAGTGGATTTCGACTTCCCGGTGAAGCTCAAAAAGTGGATAGACTCATTTCAACATTTGCGCAATGTTTTTGGGAAGATAACGTTGGTGATCATACAACATGTCCATTCCAGCACAGGGATTCTGTTTTCATAGTAGCTTTCGCTATAATCATCCTTAACACGGATTTGCACAGAGCTAATGCCACAAGTGGTGGTACCAGTGGTGCTTCTAGCAGAAAAAAAGAAAGGAAAAAAATGTCAAGAGAAGATTTTTTGAAAATTCTTCGTGATGCAGAAGACTGCAAAAATCTAACAAAAGTCTACGTTTATTCAATTTACGACTCGATCGCAGCATATCCTATCGAGCTCCACAACATCAAAGGGCTCAATAATAATATATCTACGGAGGAACTTAATTACAATACAACACTTTCAACTGATTGGTTCGCAATACGTAGCAATTCGGATCAGAATTCAGTAAAAACTTTCATTGCAAATGTCAAGCCGGCACTTGAGCTCCTTCGTGGGCTCGCTATTCATGAACAAACATTCGTCACTGCACGTGATGACGAAAGTGCATTATCATGTGATTTCCTTCGACGAGTTTTCAAGAGCCTTTGGCATCACTTCTACGGTATTATTAATGCCACTCTTGATGCCGTTCAACTGGATCCCCAGAGTATAGGCTCATGTCTATCTGTTCTGAGGTATGCGATCTTGACGACTATATATTTAGACATGAGTGTTGAAAGAAATGCATTCATAACACAATTGGCAAGAATTAAGTACTTAAAAGAACGCGGTTTAGAAGATGGAGCGCGTATTGGTCTATCCCAGCAGGAAACCAATTACATCAAAAAAGAAAAATTCAAGACAGAGGCTTGGTATGCCGACTTGAAAGATTTATCAACATCAAATTCGTCTAATGCTATTGAACGTGCTGTTAAAAAGATCAACACTCTAACTAGAGAACTAAGTCGCGCGATGCAAATTGATTCACATCTTAACCAAGCAATGCACAAAGTAACAAGAAGAATTAGAAATGGTGAAATTCTTTTAAGTGATCCAACTCGATCCTTTATTCGAGAAGGAGATCTATTGAAACGTTGTAACCGAACCGGTAGATACGTTCTTTATAGATTCTTTTTATTTTCAGATGTTCTGATTTATACACACAAATCTTCCAACAGGGGTGACTACAAAATCCATGCAGAATTGCCACTGTACTTGATGAAAATCTCGAGCGTCCCCAGTAGAAAGGGAGACAAGAAACAATACTGTTTCCAAATTCACCATCCTAAAAAGAGTTTTTTGGTTTGTGCGCCAACCGCTGAAAGGAAAACAAGATGGATGGAAGATATAGCTGCCGTCATGTCAGGATCATTAGATAGGAAAGCTGGTGTACATGGAGCTAGAATTGGTTCCGTCCCCAAGAATATGTCTCATACCTAGTTACATATTTCTGATGCTCAAAGAGTTTATGTTTTTGCAAAAGAGAACTCATTGTCTGAAATTGTCACCGAGGATGATTGTCTTCTGATTCAACAAGACGAAAAAGCTTAATTAGTTTGTTGAATGAGATATTATGATTTATATTCCTCATATTTTTGTACCGTACTGAAATAATTATGTAATGTCTATTGTTAAATCTTCTTAAACCTTGTTTGGATCTTTCTACAAATTCAAAAGCAAAACCATAAGCAATTTCGTTCCAGCAGAATATAATTGCAGAAGTCAAATTAAATTCATCGTTTATTTACACTCGTGAATAACAAACTACAGTAAATGAAGAAATGGTGCAACTAGTCTTAACATAATACTTTGCTGAATTACGCACGCAGAATATCTGTTGCTTAGGCGTTAAACAGAGATTTTGTTCAATGAGAGTATTATATCAACATAGGAAGGACTTAAATGAGGGTATGTTTCATATAGCTTTAAATTATTGAGATGCGAGGAATTCTTCTAACCATTCTTTGCTTGCAGCTGTTGGACCGTAAAACATTTCAGCACTACCTCTGAAAAAAACTAATTCAACTGTATCTTCCTTACTTTCTACAATAGCACCCAAAGCCTCGTCAAAGGCTATTCCTTTCACTGCTTTGTCTCCGACAGCCACTAGTTGATCTCCAGGTTTTAATAAACCAGATGTGTCTGCGTTTCCTCCTTCTTTTAATGATAAGAGGAAAATTCCACCATATTCTTCATCATTTTCTTCAAACACAATTCCCATAGGCTTTTGAATTACAGCAGTTACATAGTTTGCAGTGTCCATGGAGTCAACAAAGTTCGATGGTGCTAGAATTGGTGACATGATTACATAAAGATGTCAGAGGGCATCTAAGTTATCATGTTCGAAACATTGCAAATTAATAATTCTTACCTTTTGATCCAGCTTCAACAGGAGCCTCCGTGTCATCTTTAGATGTGCTCCACCCCATCCATCTATCAATTGGCGTTTCACGTTCTGCATCAATCGAGCTTCTTTCAAGTGCAGGAGCTGAAAAGGCATCTTTTACTCCATCAAAAAGACCCATTTTTAAGCTTGTTGAAGGTGTTCGGCACTGTTGTTTGTTGAGGAAGGCAAACCCTTCTGCAGATGCAAGGATTGAAAGAGAGAGAATAAGGGAGGATGTATTGAACTTCATTTTGAAAATGCGGATGCTGAGAACTACAGATGCGATATAGGAAATAATATATTAATCAATGAGAACGAATAGAATTGTATTTGTAGCAGATTTTGCTTGCGTTTGCGCATGGTTGACATACGCACATATATGACACGTAAAGTACAATTCCCTGAGCTGTCATATTTGGATTTGCAACCTCAACAAGTAGATAGGTACATATGTGAACTCGAGTGCAATTTCGAGTCACTTTTTGATAAAAACATCTAAATGGGGAATAAAATATAACGGTCAGAGAGTCTCAATTAGCTAATTATTTTTCCTTTTTTTTAACATGTATCAAATGTAATGATTTGGTGCATACATCTTTAATCATTCTCTTGTTTGGGAATTCCTCAATATGAAGAATGAGATTGTGAAGTTGTCTGATGTCATAGACTTGATGATTTGGAACTTATAATCGCGATTGGAATTTTTATTACGTCATTATAAAACACGTATATTTTCAAGCAATAAACCCTGAAACGTGACAATTCATAACTGCTTCTGTCACTGTTCGAGCTTATGAAAGTTAATGTGAGGTATTTCACAGCCAAAATCACCTTTTCCTGAGTACTCACAAAATAAAAGTACTCTATATCGGTATAGGTACTTCTTTTTTCTATTGCTTGTAAAGATAAGAAACAAGGAAATTTCTGCATAATATTTTCGTGGTATGCAACAAATTTTGAGCTATAAGAAATTAAATTCTGTCTTCATTTCATGTTACTTTGACAAAATTGTATAGATGAACATCTGAAAATGCACACAGGTATCTGCAAATTGAAACGCTTAATAAAGTATAATTGATGAGTTCATTATTCGTCATTTCCAATTGAATAAGATTACAAGAAATGCTTTGAAATTTATATTTTGAATAGTCTATGGAAGTTTTCTTGATGCTGCACCAATTCGAAATGTTGCTTGCTTATAAGGATGGGGATTTACTGTACTTAATTCAACATGCTTGGACAATTCAGTTCCAAGTCAGGAGCAGATACTCCAATATTTGTCAAGTGTATGTCATTGAGAACAATGCTTCATCAAAAAGATAAACTTAGGTTTCGTGGCAGCTGCCACAGAAGTAACTTATAAAACATTTATGGTTTTCGTGTTTGAGGATTATTACTTTAGAATGAACTACGATGATAGGAAAAAACTTCATGCTTCAATTGTCGTGAATAATAAATATGTAAAAATATCAAAATTTTAAATCCGCATCTGGATTTTGTTTCCGTTTTCCATAAAAGACACACAACAAAAATGACTTCATTTTAAATCGATGTTCCTTCGTTGATTGAAAAGTTGTTATTGTAAGAATTCTGCTATAGTAGCCCTTCTTTCAAATCACAGCACTTTTGGATTGGAATTAGCAGGAAGGCACGTGTCTGAGTGGGTAGAGACTAATCAAGGGACTTATGAAATCTTCTTAATTTTGAAAATAAGTCCCACCATACGAAATAAAATGAAGGTATGAAATGGATGAAAAATGCAACAATTTTTTCTGGGAAACCTCAAAATTGAAGTTGAAGCAGCCAGAACTAACAAATGTAGAAAGTACCAAGCAAGCCTACGTAAACCAAAGTTAAAATGCAGCAAATATTTATTGATGCCAGTTGCATTGATTATCTTCCTAACACAGTACTTTGATCTCTAACGCAGATGCGACAGATGATCAAAAATGATTTCTTCTGCTGAATGAAATGTGCTTTTTGGCACCTTTGTTTAATGAAAGTCATAAAATAGATTCCTATCAGATGCACAAAGCAGATTTCGTGTCATCGTCTAGCTTGAAAATTTTACATAAGCATCTAAATCCCTATACTTTTTACTTTGGTCAGTGACACTCTCATCATCTATGAATATGTTCAGTAAGAATTAGTAGGTTGACTGCTGTTAACACATGGTCGACATCACATTCTGTTTTTACAACTGTTATGTGAATAATTAAATAAGCTTATGACAAATAAAAACGTAAGAGTTCCGAGAACACTTTCTTACATATTTCTTAGTATTGAGAACAATACTTTATTCGCGTCCATTCAAATAGTTAATGAATTCGAATCGCTGAAACAATTCGAATTTATAAAGATGTCCTGTATTATGTGGAAACAGAAAACATTACGTTGAAAAGTACGTACTTACACAGAATTTTTTACTTAAGCAAAAGGTTATGTACTTTTTCCAACAATGAACTTCTTATCGTGACAGATTCAAGTGAGATTTCATCGGATCGGATGACAAAATCAGTTTACATCAATGAATACTGTCATAAGTTTCATAATCTGATCAATGAGACGAAATGATTGAATGAAAAGCGCTTTGTACGAACATTCAGAAAACTAAAGTCGACGTATAACTCAAATCTGCATGCTTCCAAGAATTTAGAGACATTTTTTAACCAAAGCTTCTTTATGAAATCAGGATGAGGTTTGTTTCAATTTTAATTCTTTATCATGTTGCTTTATTGGCAGATTCAACCCTGAAGACATCCACTAGTTCAACTCTAGTTCACGGGCTTAGATATATGAATGTAGCATCCATCAATCGCTCGAAAAACCACTCAAGTCTCTATAGTATTCGGGGTGGCGACGACTACAATAATTCCAAATTGAAAAGGGCAAACACTAGATTATTTAACAAGACACGGAGAGGTGGAGCAATAAATGCACCTATTTCAAAAAGTGGTACATCTAAAGATTTTCCAAACACTTTTACGGAGGTTATGGACAAGTTTCAACAAATGGAAGAGCGTGCAAGAAGGAATGGATATGGTTGGGGAAACTATATGAAGCGTAGAAAAGAAACACAATTAAATGTTGTGGCGAATCCAATGATTCCTGACCCTACCCAACAGAAAATAAATCAAGAGCTACACATTGACACTTCGTCTCAATTTCGTCCAATTTCGCTGATGTCTATAAATGAATTTGAAGATTTCGCTCCCAAAGCTGACGGCACACAAAGCAAGAACCCTCCAACTAGACCAGAGAGTTCTATCGTGGCACTGAAGAATCAAAAGTCATTATCTACAAAGAAAAATATGCAGCCCCTCGACTTCGCTGTCTTCGCAACTTATATTTGCAGCATGTTTTGTCTTACTGCGCCAGTTGTGCTCATTCCAGTCATTGCCGGAGATGCGTCAATGTTAGTACCAAATTCAGCTTTATTTTCTTCTGTGACTGCATCGTCATTTGCGGCATCTGTTGCGTCTATTAGTGTTCTAGGCGCTGGATTTGGAAAACTCATGAACGGATTTGTGTGCCAAACATTTGGTTCTAGAAGATCGTTGACTTTTTATTTATCTGGCCTCTCTGCATGCGCATTTTTTTTTGCAAGAGCACAAAATATTGAACAACTCGCATTTGCTGTTACTGGAATGGAGTTCTTTTCGTCAATCATGTGGACAGCTTGTGCAGTAGTTTTTGCTACACATTACGAAAAAGATGACAAGAAATTCACAAGCAGTATTAGTTTCTTGTCTCTTTCCAGCACGATAGCATCTTTAATGGCCAAGGTTAGTTTCTCATTTTTGTTGACGTTCATGGACTGGAGATCATTGGCAGCATTCAGCGCATTCATTGCAGGAAGTGGCATCCTAGTAGTAAATCAGTTTGTCACGGATTCTGCCGAGAAAAAGGTGAAACCAGAAATTGAAGGACTCTCCATAGAGTCAGTTAGTGAAAGTGTAAATAATGTAACGAAAAATCCACTTTTTTGGAAAGTTGGTATTGCTCATGCAGTTATGTTTTTAGTGCGGACTTCAGATAAAGTCATGGGAAGTTTTTTCCAAGAAGCTACAAATTTTCCTCGTAAGTTTCACTTTTAACGCTTTCAATTCTTTATTATTTCTATGACAATCCTGGTAACCATATTTCTTTGTCAACAGGATCTGTATGTGGAGGATTGACATCATTCATGACGATAGGGTTTGCTGTGGGTGCTATTTACAGTTCTCGGAATTTCAATTCTATACCTAATCCTAGGGAAAAGAAAAGCTTTGTTCGAGGCCTAAACATGGTAGCAGCATTATCTGCCATCGTGCTTAGCTTGTGCGCAAACCCTTCTGCTCAATCTTTTCTAACCTCAACTGGACTTCCCCTTCTACCAATGATAATGGTTCTTGCATCTGGAGTAATGGCTACTTCAGTTTCATTTCAATTTTACACGTTTCCCGCAAAATTTGCAGCCAGTTTTGGAAAGTATAAAGCTGTTTGTTTGTCTTTTATTGATGGTATGGGTTTCTTTGTCTGTGCTCTAATTTGGAATCTATCAAGTCGCATTGTTGGCGAGAATGGACTTTTTGGTCAGTATGCAGGGGTTGGTTGGATGGTTACTTGGGGCTTTCTAGCTGCATCCCTTGTTTGGGGAGGAGAATTTATGCAACCGTTGCTCCCTACAATATTTGATTGGAAAAAAAAAGATTTGGAAGAGAAAAGACAAATAAGTTTTGCACAAAATAAAAAATGATAGTATCTTATGAAAAATAGAGTCTATATTAAGACTTACAACAATTTGATTTCCTGTCGAATATATTCGATATAGTTTTGCAATAAATTCTCCAGCTCAATTAATGCAATAAATACAACGATCAAATTTCGCTAACTGTGTGTACCTAGCTAATTTTATCACGAAACCTACTCTAAATGGCTTCAATCGCTCACTACTGAGTTTGTCGATTACCATTTGCCCATTTGTCTTCAGAAATGACTGCGAAGCTTGAAGTAGAACATTATACGATACTCAGTGCTGTTTGTCGTGGACGAGATAAATGATAGTTTTTGATTTTTCAAGTGACCTGCAACAGCAGTATAAAGAATGTCATGGCAAGATTGAAAGCTCTGATGATGATGGCCTCAGATACTCTACTATCGACATTCAAGGAAAAGAATGGTATGTTTCTTCATTGCAACAAACTTTAGATATTGTAAATAAGAGGTTCATTGTAAGGTCATACTTAGATACTGGTGCAACTGAGTTGGGAATATTTGCTGAGGATTTGAGACTTACTCATCCAAAAACAGCTGCATGAATGAAGGATCCATCCGTTATAGGGAAATATACTGTATCTGGTGGTGGAGGCTATGATCTTTTTCGGAGATATGTTTTTTCCATAATAATTGAACTTGGTCGTCTATTATTTTGTGTCTAAATCTAATGAAAACAGACACCAAATTCAAATAACTTTCCAATACAGAAATCTGAAACATTTGAAAATTTTCTTCAAGATATTCAAATGAGAAGTATCATGCACATTTTGATGACTTATATAGTTCGTGCATAAAATTATTCGCATTAATAATAATCGACCATTGATAGAATTTACAAGAGCGAAAGTATCGCGGGCTCAGTTTCAAACTTCATACACACAATTAACAAATGTATTATCGATTGGTGACTCAAAGGTGTTGTTGTAAGGAATTTTAAGACATCGTTCACAATTACGTTCTTTTTAAATTCACTCTAACCCAATGTTCAAAACACAAGATTGATAGTAATTAGGTATTAGTGTGTATTTGAAAAATAATATGTATGATTAGCTAATATCCACATGTGTCGAAACAATCATAGTCCCATTTGTATAACGCCTTAACTCTATCCCGTAACTCATCTTCCAGCTGCTCTATTTTGATATTCTTAAAGAAATCTTCTCCAAAATTATCATCTTCTACTCCATAGGATATGGATTTATGATCACGATTATTTGCAACAAGCGCATAGTCAGAATACTCAAGAGTGCCTTCATATCCAGGGTATGATTCTTTGAACATGTGATGCAGTAATACCATTATCCTTGTTAACAAGTCTCCATCATCTAAATGAATCGCATAGTCCAAGTTGTCGTATATTCTATCATCTACGCCTACAATGAAGTCAAGCTGTGGATGAAGATGGAAATCGTACTTCGAATAGTCTTGAGTGTAAATGTCTATAAATTCGCTTACAATTTCCTCATTGGCACTAGAATCATCATTTAAACTTGATATGATAGCTGAAATTCCACCATCTGTCTTTTCACCAGATCTACGTGATATCTCAAACATGGCCGATATGAATCGATGTTCTGGATCTCGTAAGGTTGTCCAGACTTTCCAATTAGGGTCTTGAAATTCATTTTGAACTAGCACAGTATCTTTTCCAGTGACATCCAAACAGAACTTTTTGAATATGAGTACAGCATATGTTCCTGCTGATTTAAATATATGTAGGAAGGCAATGTTTGCATCTTCACATAAGCTGAGACGGAACCCATTAGCGTCATATCCTTCTGTATGCCAGTGAGTTTCATCTAAAACAGTTCGATTGGATAATGGGAGGGGTGGCACCATTTGGCTCTCTATTTGAAGCAATGGATTCAGGCCACCTTGAACAATTTCATTACATTTTGATTTCATGCACTTTGAAAGTTTCCTAGCACAAAGGGGAATGGAAAGTTGGTCCTTATTTTTACCGCAATCGTATTTTATATTCGTATTAAAGATGCCATCCTCTATTCTATCGAAAAGAGAAGAATTAATCTTTGTGACTATAATCACAAATAGGGATAAGAAGAGTACTATAAACAAACCCGATGTCTTGACGTGATGAGTATTCATTTTGTTCGACGATCAGAACTACCCTTGTTTGTATTTCGTTAATTGATTTGTGAGATATAATAAGTCATGTGCACCAATATTATATAGGTAGTAATGTAATGTAATGTAATACATACTCGGAATTGAAAATAGTTGTTCTTGAAAGTAACATAGACATTCTGAAATTTAAATCAAAAAATATATAATTCTCTTTTAGAATACACATGATTGAGTTTTTTGTATGAATCGCCTCTAATTAAAGAAGGTATCCCGCAAGTAATCAATTATGTTTAAAGAATTTTGATCTATCCATTTTAATATTTTGTTGGGACTTAACTTAACATAACAAAACACGTTCCAGAATTGCAATAAATATAAGCAAGTCAGTCCTGGCACGAGTATGTTTTACCTTCTGACTATAACTTTTAGATAAACGTTATTTTCTATTTTAGATAAAACAATATTAACGGATCTTTCGACTTTCACTCTATGTAATACTTTTTTGTTCCCTGCAGGAGTTATTCATTCCCCTTTGTACATTCACATCCACGTGGAATATAGTTTCATAATTTTATTCAAAAAAATTCATGGTTTTTCTATTAATTAGCTTACTTTTGAGACTCCGTCTTTCGTACCAACGGCTATTGCTATACGCATCTTGTATTTGACACGGCACGGAATTAGTTGGGGCTTGCATTGTCTGGAAAGGATTCAACATGTCGGAAAGTCAATCTCCCGTTGAAAGTGAAGTAAAACCAGAGAGTGAAGAAACAAAAAAAGAGGTGGAATTGGAAGATTGGGAAGTTCAATTAAATCAATCAAAAGAACTCGGAGATAATGCCTTTCGAAACAAGGACTATCCTACAGCCATATCTCATTACACACAAGCCCTTTCGCTAGATCCAACACATACCATCTTACTATCTAACCGAAGTGCTGCTCATCTTGCCAACCTTGAAAAATCGAAAGCCTTATCCGATGCAAGACAATGTATAAAATCAGATCCTACCTTCATCAAAGGGTATACAAGATGTGCTTCCGCTGTAGTTAGTTTGGGTAGATATCGAGAAGGACTGGATCTATATCGAAAAGTGCTGAAAGATTTAGACGCAGAGAATGCTATTGCAAAACGAGGAATAGAAGGCTGCCAAAATAAAATAAAGCAACAACATGAATGGGAAATGGAACGAACAAGGAAGAAAATGGAGGCCAGAAAGAAAAAGGAACAAGAGGAACAAGAGGAAAAAGAAATAGTGGAGCAAAAGCTCAAAGAACAATCAAGTACATCTCAAACTAATGCAGAAAACACAAAAGCTGAAGATGATGATGACTGTGGCGATGATATGGATGATTTCTTTTCAGAAATTGATAACGCTGTAGAAGAAACTAAAACGAACCCATCTTTACCAACAGAAGAATCTAACACATCTGCAAAACCAAAAGAACAAGCAAAATCATTTCAGTTCGACAATTCTAATCTAAAATCTTCCCAAGATCAAATAAATTACATTCTTCAGCCATCTCACAAATGGCTCAATTTAAATCCATACCACGTCCTTTCCATAACATACTCAGAATCCCAAAACCCTTTATGCACTATTGAAAAAATTGAAAAACGATATCGAGCAGTCTCCCTCCTTATCCACCCGGACAAAAATTTGGACAATATCACCCAGGCTGAATTAGCCTTTGATGAAGTTAAAAAAGCAATGACCATATTGCGAAATGAAGATCGACGTCATCATACTCTCCAATTAATCGCACAGGGAATAAAAATAGCCAAAAAAACACCGATTGAACTACCTTGTACAAATGAAACGGAGTGGATTGAAAAAAATATAAAAAAAGTGTTTGCTCAGGTAGAACAGAAACGAAAGGAAGTGGAAGCACGAAAGAAGAAACATGAGAAACGAGAACAGAATCAGGAATTGGAAGAGGTGCAAAAATTGAAAAAGGAAAAAGACTTTGAAAATAAGTGGAAAGAGAGCGGAAGAGTTGAAAAACGCATTGGAAATTGGAGGGATTTCCAGAATGTTGGAGGTAGTACCAGTAAAAAGTTTCGAACGAAATAGATCCATATGTAAGAATGTTTGAACTAAATGAAAGCCTACACTGCTAAAAACAGATTTACTTTTTCAACGTTTTACATTAAATCATGGTTTCACATAAAAAAATATGGCACAAGTTGTAAATATTTCTAACTTCGATATAAGAATATTTGCAGGAACTGTCTCGACAAATGACTGTGCCGAATACAACCCTGTTTAGTTTAGCTCAAATGGTTGAGAATATGATTCTCTCACTAATGTGAGGGAGAAAAATGATGCAGACGCATTATAATGATCAACACTCCTGCCATCGCCAAATTTTTCATTTTTCGGCACACTTCAATCACTGTTGATGGTACCTGCTTCCTTAAATTTAATTCAGCGATATATTCTAGGGCGCCGGTTGTTATAGAACATACAGTGGAGTTGGATTTTGAACCTCTTGTTGAAGAAGGTTGATTCGTGAGTCTTATGAAATGCAGTAGCGGATTTTTTGAACAACAATTGTGCTGACCAAATTAAAGCAAGAGAAGAACCTACAAACGTAACTTGTGTTTAAAATAAAAAGGATAATTAATTGTTCCAGCAATTTTCGTTTCATCAGCAGATCTTTTAGAATTGAAGAAGATTACCCAGTAAACCATGGTTCATCGTCAAAAGGTTTAGGATTTTGCTTTCCTGGAATCCAATCCTGGTCTTCTTTTGAATCAAGCAGTCGCTTGAATTCATTCATCTTATCCCGATTTCTTAAGGTTTCCTTCCGTTCTTTTAAACCATCCATTCCAATCGAGTACCCTGCTTGTTCGAATTCTTCGCCCAAATCCAGCTTCTTTTTGTCACCCGAAGAATTTAACTTCTTCAATTCTTCATCCCAATCTGTATTTGCCACCTCATCTTGGTCGGGTAACGCTACAGCTTCATTTAAAACATTGCGTTGAGCTATGGCAATATCAATCATAGCCTCCATAATTTTACCTTCGTGCGCTTCTAATGCCCAACAGGCATCGTGAGCGCAACATTCCGTTTTTTCCATAACGATTTGAACTTTTTTATCAGAGGCTTCAAAGTAGCATGGAATTCCATTCGACAAACTCCGTGTTAAATCAGGCAAGCGCTTCTCTTTTTCGCTTCCGTCTAAATTCCATTCAAATAGATGCTGTTCTGAAGAAGATGAGGATATGTCCGCATCAGGCAAAATTTGATCCATATCGTCTTTTTCTTCGGGTAAATAATTGTCCGTGTTCACGAAGGATTGCAGCTTTTGGTTTCGGATATCATCTCGTGTACGACGCTTGGAAATATAATCCGTGGGTAAATCGGGCAGGTCTTCATCATCTTCATCGTAGAGTCCCATAAGCAAAGTTGATGCAGTGTGTGGAGCTTTATGGGAAGATGTTGATGAAGATATCAAACTTTTTCGAAGTGGTAGAGAAAATGATTCCGTTGCCGTTATGCATATGTATACTAACAACAGTGTGGTGAAGGATCCTAAGCCGTTGTTCCTCATTGCTTTCATTTAATTAAATGCTTTTGAAGGAGATAGGTCTTGTTCTCTGCTGTCAAAGAATGGAAAAGGTGGTAAAAAGATCTTCCCATGCAAACTGAGATTTTGCACGTGGACATCAAATCGATAATTTTTATTTATATATCACGTCAGCACTTGCAACCATTTATGACGTCACAAACCCAATAAGAATTCTGATGTTTTTCTTAAAATTCCAACACGATTTTTTGATCATCAGAGATATGAAAATAACAAACTTTTCAAAATTATCAATCAACGAAGATACGACTATCACAACTGATTGCTTAAATTATTAAAAATAGTACAGTACGAAAGGCCCTAAGATAGAGATGTGTCAGTGATAAGAAAGTTGGGACAAGCAATTCATGTTGGGATTCCCTTTTTGTGAATTGAAAAGACCATAGGTATATCAGTTGCGGAATATATAAATGCATTATTGTTCTGAAAGTAATGTACATTATTATTCAGGATTCTATGTTGTGTAGAAAAATTTGAATAGGATTTTGATTAAAAAAACTCGAATTTGGAACAATATAATCTATGTGAACATTAGTATTCTGTCTCTAATTGAAACCATTCATGTTCAGAATGCTTAAGAAAGATTATTGAAATATATTGCAATAGATTTTCTGTTGTAAATTGGATCGATAAAGCGATAAAATGGATTGTTAGTATATATTGTATCATGAAGCAACATTGATGTGGAGTAAGAGTTGACTTCACTGCTGTGGAGGTTTGGTGTTCGTTAAATCAGATACAATAAATGACGTCACGTTCAATAATTTGGTATTGTCTGCTGTAATCTCTACGAGATTTATTTTTCAAATGCTTTATCCATAGAAAGCGTACGTAACGGTTATTCGTTGTCTCAATGCCCTCATCCGCTCGTCTTCCCTCAAGCCCCACAACCTGGATCTACTGAACTAAGATTTTTTCATCATCCTGCTTGGGCATCAAAACTAGCACAGCAAACGAGCAACATCAATATGGTGGAACAGAATAGTCAGTCTGCAACGGCAGATGTTGACAAGGAACGCCAACGTCTTTTGTTGTCAGCCACACAAACGCTTGAACGACATCGATCATTGCATTCAGAACGAGAAGCTAGTCTTTTGTTTTCTTCGCATTTATTATCGTATTCCCTTCCAGACATAATTGCATCTCAACTTTCTTTTAATAACACTGCTATACTAAGTAATCAAAAAGAAGAATCCGAAGATGTCTCAACCCATCTACCTTCGAATCTACCAGGGGGGGTTCAAGATGCTCACGCTGCCCTTGTCAAAACTTGCTTACCATCTGAAGATAATGCTGCAACTTCTTCAATGACGATATCTGGCAAAGATCCTGGTCGGATAATTGCAGATTCGATTTCAAATGGACAACTGGCACAAATGTGTCATAAAACTGCACTTTCTACGGCATTGCAACGTGCTTCGCAAGTTTCCTCGCTGTTAAATAACGATAACACCAAAAATTCTGATCAAATTAAAAATAAGAAAGAGAACGATTACGAGACATTTCGATCTCTAATGAAAATCTTGAGAGATTCTCCGGATGATATAAAGCAAGAACAAGATCAACAACCCGATCCATTACAACATTGGTTTAATGCGTTTTATTCTCGATTACGAGATATTCGTGAATATCATGCCAAGCACAATACAGCTCAAAACTCTCTTTTGGGAAGAAATCTGAATAATAATCCCACTATACCACTTTTTCCTGTTATGCCCTCTGAAGAACCCATCAATACTAAAAATGTCAACGCTGTCGCGCCTGCATCTCTACAACCAATCATCGCTAAAAGTACACATATTCAAACCCTTGCAGAAAAGCATAAGAAACGACCAAGGCAAGGAAATCCCGAAGCAGATGGATATGATTTATCCTCTATCATATCCATGAAATGCAAGGCAATTACGGTGGAAGAAGGCGTCTTTTCCGGTGAAGAAGTCTTGGGTAAATATTTGGACTTATTTCTTGTTTATGACTATAGCGTTCAAAAAGGAATTTCTCCAATTTTTCAAGAAGGTTGGAGAAGCTTACATCCTAATCAATCCAACGAAATCCAATCCACCTCTATTTCCTATCTAGATTTTTTATCGCTTCTAAAATCTGGTTTGGCAACAAGTTTACCTGAAAAATTGAAATTACAATATCGGAAAAAATACATCAAACTCTTGTTTATGTTACAGGAATATCTTGACTCTTTTCTTTCCAAAACTTCACCCTTATTAAATATCAAATCTGATATCATAGAGCCATCCATGAAACAGTTTGACAAGGAATGGAAAGAATCAGGTGGGATTGAAGGTTGGACACTAAAACCTAATGAAAGTGATATGGTCACATCCAAAACATCCAATGACGATCCAAACACTGAGAATGGAAGAGCTTGCTTTGATTTGTCGCAGTTTTCTTCTCCCGTGGAATTAGAACAGAATGTTGATAAGGATTTGCTCAAAACAGAACTATCAAAGTTAGGTTTAAAATGTGGTGGAACACCTTTGGATAGAGCTAAACGATTGTTTATGACCAGAGATACTCCATTTGATCAGTTACCAAAGAAATTCTTCGCAAAAAATAAAAAACCAAGTATTGCCAAGACAAGTACTAATTCTACCCCTTCCACGAATACAAGTATAAAGAACTTGACTTCATCTTCTACTAATGTCTATGGGTTGAATTTTGGAAATGAAAGTAGGGTTGATATAGCACGATTGGAAAGTATTGTCACAGGACTTCTTCATCAGCTTCGACCAACCTTAGATGCAACCCATAGACGTGCTGATCGTCGTTTGACTCAAACAATCAATGAACGAGAACGTGAAATTCAAGAAGAATTATATGGAACAATAATTTCATCTTCTTCTTCCAAGAAACGATCTAAAACAGATAAGGAGGGAGAGGGCAATGATTCCGATGATGATTCCGATGAAGAAGACGAAGATGCTCCAATTTACAATCCTAAGGGTGTTCCTTTGGGATGGGATGGCAAACCCATACCATATTGGTTATTCAAATTGCACGGTTTGAATCACTTTTTTCCTTGTGAAATTTGTGGAAATGAATCCTATCGTGGTAGAAGGAATTTTGAAAAGCATTTCACGGAAGCAAAGCATGCATATGGGATGAGATGCTTGGGTATTCCTAATACAAAACATTTCCATGGAGTCACAAAGATCGAGGATGCTAAGAAATTGTGGGAGAAATTAAAAGGCGGACTTGAAGGAAACGGATTGATGGATGAAGAATATGAGGATAGTCATGGAAATGTATTGAAACGAAATGAATATGAGGACTTGGCAAGGCAAGGCCTACTTTAATATTTTTTAATCTAGACTCTTAATAACATCGATAACGTAGAATGGCGCTACTGCAATTATTCATTTTCCGATGATCTTACTTACACTAAAATCCTCTCTTTTAGATAGCCTTTTTCCAACTTCCCGCTGTAATTGTGATGTTTTACATGGGAAATCTTCTTGAAAGGCATATAGCTGTAGTTAATATACCTTCCCCACGAGATGTCCAAAAGAAACTCAGGCTCCATGCAGAATGAGGACTTGTTATCATGGATAAGTACTAAAATTCGCTGAAATTCAAAGATGCAGATGCCAGTATTTTGTTATTATCCTACCTTTCAGCTAGTCCATTTGATTCTCTGAGCATACCAATTGAATCATATATATTGTGCATGATGTAGAGGATATCTCAGATGAGGGTTATATTGATTTCAACTTTTGATGATCAATCTTTTAGGTTCAGTTGGTCTCCCTAAAAGTGTGAACATGCTTAGCACCCATCTTTATATTTGTTTATTACTTTGTTTAAAATTTGTTTATTTATTCTGATAGATTCGATTTTAATTTGTGTCTACGTTTTTGTATACGGGCAACGTAAAATGAAAGTTGAGGTTTCAAGAGTATAAGAACCACGAAGGTACAGATTCATCTATAGCAAGAAAGACAAACTGCAGAGGTTTCTTTTTAGCACTAAGATCTATGCTGGGGTCTGATCATCGTTTTTATATGAGTACCTGGACATTCCCTTCTTAATCTTTTTATAACCTTGTGTCATAGACTGCAGTACGCGCTTGATAATATAATGATTAAATGAATTAAATCATTATTTACGTGTCATAAATATATATAAAGAAATAAATAAACAAATAAAAATATATACTTGTTTGAAACAGATCTGATTCAGATCCAAGTTCAAGGGCAAGACCCAAAGTATCCCTCCATGTCAGAGGTCGACACACTCAAAGAATTTCAGAGAACATTTGTGCAAGTCCTAAAGATGCATAACAATGTGAGAAATTTTCCAAAAGAGAACAGCTCGCAGTTGTAAATCAAAGATGTGGTGCCTGGCCAACACAACGTTGTACTTACAATGATTTAGTATGTTCTACAAAGTGCTACTAAGTTATTGTAACTGTGGTGTAGAAGATGTATTGTAATTGTTGTAGTTGAATTAGTACACATAGTATGTAGTAATTTGGTAGAATACCAAATTACAATTTAACTCACAATTTAGTTTGCACAAACAAACAACCACCCCCAACACCAATACACCCAGCAGATGTGTTACATGGGTACCTAACTCAAGCATAGGTAACTTGCTTCAGATGGTCATCTTTATATTTCTTTTTCCACTGCTTCTCATGTTGCTTACAAATTACACTCATTAATCTGTGCAGACCGCCCGCTTTTGCGATGAGAGTTTGTTGTGTTTTGCCCTATTTTTTCTTCAATTGCAACGATAAGATTTTCCTCGTTGAATTTTTCATGCTAGGAATTGTTCGGGACCATCCTGTCTCCTCAACTATGTCATGAATTTGCTTTGGTATTAGACCAAATCACATTGTTTCACTTGCTCATATGTTTTTATCTTCCATTTTCTCCTCCAAGAATAGTGGTGTAATTCCAAGGAGATTCCTGAGAGCTACATTTTTCCGAAGAACCCCTTTCATTGCCGTACTTATGTTCAATAGGTCGCACAACTTTCTTGCTGACTTTATTTTTTTCCTTTGCGAAGAATATGGCATTTCCATCTTCTGATGTTTTCCACGACCATGTTGACGAGGCATGGCATTAACCTTGTCAAAACTTTCACAGCTTCCTGCACCCCACCCGCCATCATTATGGTATCCATCATGCCCCTAACGGTTGCTTTCGATCATGTCGCTCTTTCTGTTTCTGAATCTCTGTAGGTGCCTACAATGGAAGAGGTGGTGAGACCTATATCCTTTATTCGTGTTTACAGTTGTGGTGACTGCCATTAGACACTTGTTCTTCGCACCAAGTACATTGGAGGGCCTCATATATTTTTTCAGAGAGTTTGGTCTCCGTTAATTGTTTTTCAGGATGGTAAGTGAGTCAATTGTCATTCCTATATTGCTCTGATTTATACAGAGCTCTAGAATGTGAGTTGGTAAAATCTGACAAAGACCTGAGCCACCCTTCGTGGTCTATTGTTAGAGTTTGCTACTAAGACGTAGACATTCTTGATGACATTAGTCGCCGCAATAGTCCTTGAGTGGGTTTACTCTATAATCTCTTGAGCTTCTCTGTTAAGAATATCTTCCGTAGCCTATGTATATCGCTAGCATTTGATTTTTTATCAGACTTGGTAACTTATAACTGAATATTAATTACTACGTTTTACTGATAACCACTGATATTACTAATATGAAAGAAATGGTCTAAAATTCCATACTTGGTACTGATAACAAAGATTTTTTTTATTTTCAATTTTCATATTAAACTGCATTATGGCACATTTTTCCAAAACATGATTGAACAAAAAAAATCCTTTTCCTCCCCTCAGACTCCTCTAATGAACTGTTAAACTGTAACTGTAGCTAATCTGTAGATACCTTTCACTTCGATACTGGCTTGCTTGCCAGGGCCCAAAGATGTTGACGTTGAGAGATCAATGCTAATGATAATTGATCTAGAAAACAACGCAAAAAAGATTTAGTCTTTAGAAAAGAGAATTCGATAAAGATCGAAATTCACTCAGCAATTATTTAGCTAAACAAATAGTATTGTGTAGACTTATACATACATATATTGATATGTATATACGCAATACTAAATCTACAACATACAAACAAACAGTGACTGCCTTCCACGAGGAAATAGAATTAGTAACAGGTACGTAATATAATGTATGTAATTCACAATCCTCCCTACAGCACCGAATTATAGAATTGGGACTATGACATTGATTCGCAATTGAAAGGTTTTGCTGATAAATTACGAAGCTTGAAATGAACTTTGAATCGTTATGACTCTCTAAAATTATAATTCATTATTTAAAAAATGAGAAAATATTGGATACTCCATATATACAATCGCAGAAACGTACGACGAAATTCGAACATAAAACAGAAGACAAGCAGCAGGGAAAGGGCTGAAATAATTTGTCTATCAAAACAATCGCCATGACACGTACATGCTGGGACTAGAGTTTTTCACCAAGACGAATGGATTTCTCTCTTTCTTTTCTTTTTTGACTTTTTTGGACGTTTTCTTTTTGGCTATTTTGTTTTTTTTTTAATTTGGATTTTGTAAAAGAGAACTTATGATTCAATGATCATACGAAGAGAAGCAGCGGATATCATAGGAAAATTTAGAAACCACATGTGGACAGGGCCGATCGGAATCAGAAACACTCGAGGAAATGCGAATGAATTGTTGGCGGGACAAATCAGTAAAAGAAAACGCAGAAGGAAACATAAATGATTTTTATTTTATTTTTTTAATTTAATTGTTATCACCAGTGTCACTATTAGATATTGTGAGTAGAGTGTACAGTGCAAGTGTCTAATACGGCTGTGGACCCCCATATAAAACGAGTATAGGCCAGTTTCTGGTAGAAGTGTAGTATACACTAGCCCATTACTTAGGACTGTGTGTGAGTTTTATTTAACAGAA
>Ga0209092_10001219_pt1 | contig 25654 bp, 18 predicted proteins | sample FraStrMetagenome_FD_187446 | JGI IMG/M metagenome (GOLD analysis project Ga0209092, IMG submission 187446) | Marine eukaryotic phytoplankton communities from Arctic Ocean - Fram Strait ARC3M Metagenome (SPAdes) (version 2) | ecosystem: Environmental > Aquatic > Marine > Oceanic | place: Fram... | reverse complement strand
AACAACAACAACAACAACAATAACAATAATAATAAATGAATTAGTGGCGTTAGAATTACATCAAGGATTGTTACAAAGAGGACTTTCATATTTCACGCCAAAAAAACGATATGACATAATAATTTTTGCCGACCGTGCGGTAAAGGTGACATCTTTACCGCACGCTCTACGAGATTGGTTTTATTTTCTCGGTTTTGTGTTTGAAAAAAAAAATTACGAGATTGGCTACAGAAAACATACCATTATTTCAGTAGGCCCATATTCCTGCCGATTTCGTAGAAAAAAATTAACAACGTGAGTCTGGACGATAACTAAACGGAGCTATAATTCCTTGACTGCAGAGAATTGAAAACGATGTGGGCACGACTGTTTTCTGCTTCTGAGACGAAAGACGAGCGGGAAATGGGTGACTCCTGTGCTACAGATGATAAATGGAATCATTCATCACTTTTGGAAACCAATGCCCTAAGCGAAAGCCCCTTCAGCGAAAGCAAAAAGGAAGACTTTTCCAACACGATTGAGTTTAAACATGAAAGTCATAATGACAAACAAGATAAATCTGACATAGACGACATCAAAAATGGAAACAATACATATAATTTGGAAGATGGGGATCACATTTATTCATGGAGAGCAATGGGAACCTATTCTCATCATGGAATAGTGTTGTCTGTAACAAAGGTGTCTGTCGTCATTCTGGATTTTTATGCATCTCAACAGGCCCAGAATTCGAATGGTAATAACTCGAAACTTTCTGTATCTGATGCACTTCGTGTAATTAATTTAAATCAATGGAGGAACTTATATGGCAAACCACGAAAGGTTCGGTATAATGCACCTTATTTACAACGATCATTTTATAGATCTGGAACATGCTGCTCCTTAGAATGTCACCCCAATTTTATGGTCCTAGCAAGGGCTAGATTCTTATTGGCCAGCAGTCCCACCTCAGATACAACTGATGGATCATATATCCCACAATATCATGCTCTTCATGCAAACTCTGAGACTCTTAGTGTTTGGTGCAAAACTGGACATTATTCGACTCTCCAAGTTGCGGACTTTTTGCATTTGACGTGGGCAGGACAATGTAAATCAACTTTCACTTTAGGGGCTTTTCTATCTACACAGACTGTACAAATTCCTGCGGCGGGAGTGTGGGGATACATGGGATTTACCACTAAGATAGGACTGTTGGCAAGTCAACCAATGCTATTACCAGCATTGATGGGATATGGTATTTTGACAGTTGGTACACCTATGTATATGCTTAGAAAATGCCATGCCGTTTGGAATGATTATGAAGATCAATTGAATGATTTGTTTTGGTCGGGTGGAAAAAAGCAAGGTGATGTTTCTTTAAACGATTTAGTTCTAGAATGTATGGATCATTACTACGAAAGCAGAAATTTTGAAAAAAGTAAGGATACAAATATCAATGATGAAGAGGAAAGTAATAAAACAGAAGACCATATGAAAGATAACGGCTTACGGGAAAAAGAAATAATTCAACCTGACGCATCATTAGCTTTTTAAGAACAGAATAGAAAAATTAAAATGTACATAAATGCTGCTTTTGTATTGCATTTATATCTGCTGATAACAAAAAAATATGTTTTCTCTTACCCTAACATATTCCCAAGTCTCCAAAACGAAGCATTTGTTCAGATTGTGCAAAGCTTTCACCAATTTACACAATCAAAGATGAAAGTAAAGTGGTGTTCCTTACTGAATACTTGGTCTCAATATTATGATTTTATCAAATAACGATTGCAAACGCCAGTATTTTTCTACTCCAAGAACATCGGCTTACACTCCTCACATATATTTATCTTTTATTCATATTGATAGTCCATAGATGAACAATTCTTTCCTTCGGCAAAACCATCAAAAAAAGATTGTCAAATGCTAAAAATAGGAACAAACGAAAAAAGAAATGTTCTTACCATTTCATGTGGAGAAAACGAGAATCTAGGTTTGTTTGAATGATGTTTGTTTCTCGTACAAAAGTTGGAAATACATCCTATGTATATATCGATATCTATATGGAAAGTACGATTGGCTACACGCGGAAAAATAAGAAGTCCTTTTTTGAATTTGAGTTGAATGATTTTTCATCACGACGACCACGAATTCCGTTTGACGTAATATTCTGTAGTACTATATAGTAAGTTGAGTACAGTAAGAAAAAAAACTATCGGGAAATAACCTCCAGGAAAAGTTGAATTCCCGTGGGCAATAGCAACTCGAAGTCTGTGTCCTTGGATATACGATACAAAGAGGACTCTCCTAGCGCAACTGAAAATCGAAAAATGGCCATTTCAAGCGAGATTGACCCCACTGTGGTGACGGACGATGAATATCCTGCTGCCTTGGATGGATACTACAGTGATACACCCGTGGAACTGAATCCAGTTTACCCACCTTTAAAGCAGAATTTTGACACTGTTGTGATCATCACTAACCTTCCCAAGGTAAGACATGAAGGATTTATCAATTTGTTTGATTTGTACATTCGAATAATTAATCTCATTGCAACCTTTTTCTTCGAAATTGTAGGTTTCAGAGTCGAAAATAGCGAAGCTTACGAAAGTTGTTGTGAAACTAGTAACACGAATCGGAGTACTCGCTAGTTGCGAAGAAACAGGCTATACCGGCATCTCCATGCCTTTCAATGAAGGCACTTCTAGCACAAATGGTTTCGCCTTTGTGGAATTTGAAAGTGCCGAGGTGGCAAAAAATGCCGTAGATGTTCTACAAGAGTATAAATTTGATAAAAACCACAGTCTTCGTATGATTCCGTATGAAAAGGGGATGGCTCTGAAAGATGTTCCTGAAACCTTCGTTGAGCCAGTATTTGCGCCTTTTAAAGAAAAAGCCAATACCTCTACTTGGTTGGAAGATGCTAGTCAAAGAGACCAGTTTGTAGTCAGACAGGGCAAGGAGACAGTTGTTCATTGGAGTGATGCTAGGAACGATCCTATTGTAGATTATGACGGCGCGAGAGAGAAAGAAGCAGGCACAACTTGGTGTGAATATTACGTGCATTGGAGTCCACAGGGCTCGTACCTAGCAACTCTTGTTCCGGCGAAAGGTGTCATTTTATGGGGAGGAAATAACTATGAAAAATTGCAACGTTTCCCATCACCTCGTGTACAATTTGTACTCTTTAGTCCAGATGAAAATTATCTCTTGACCAATAACAACGACCGCAATGACCCTAAGGCCATCAAAATATTCAATGTTCGTACTGGGAAATTAATTCGCGACTTCCCACTTTACCCTGCTGACTTTCTTCAAAACCCAGCTGAAGCCCAAACCACACCACCACCACCGTTCTTATGGTCCTTCGATGATAAATACATTGCTCGAATGGGAAAAGACCTCATTTCCGTATATGAATTACCAAGCATGAAACTCCTTGACCGCCGAAGTCATTCTGCCCCCGGAATTCGAGAATTTCAATGGAGTCCCACTGCTAACATCTTGTCCTACTGGGCACCCGAAGTTCAGAACTCTCCAGCCCACGTAGATCTCATTGAGATTCCTTCCCGTAAGAAGCTCCGTCAAAAAAATCTTTTCAATGTGACCAAATGCAGCATGGTTTGGCAGAAGGAAGGAAAATACCTTAGTGTCAAAGTGACACGCCATACCAAGAGTAAAAAAACTCTTTATAATAACATGGAATTATTCCGCATCCAAGAACCTGGGATTCCAGTAGAAATGTTGGATATTAAGGATGCTGTTATGGCCTTCGCATGGGAACCCAAGGGTAGCCGATTTGCTATGATTCATGCTGAGAATCCCAGTAGCACCAAGGTAAATGTTAGTTTTTATGACATGAACAAGAAAGTAGAACCTAACATGACACAAAAAAAGAAAAAAGGTGCCCACAATCAACCTACCATTATTTCTGAACTAAACAAAGTTACAACCTTAGAGGGAAAACAATGCAATTGTCTCTTTTGGTCTCCTGCTGGAAAAGTCATTATTCTTGCAAGTTTGGGAGACTCAGCTTCTGGTACTCTAGACTTTTATGACATTTCCCAGAAAAAACTGATTGCTTCTAAAGAGCATTATCGTGCAAACGCTGTGTTGTGGGATCCAAGTGGACGAACTGTCACTACAACTGTTTCTCAACCTATTGAGGGTGGCCACTTTAAATTTGCCATGGACAATGGATATATTATTTGGACATTCCAAGGAAGGCAAATGGTGCAACAAAGTTTTGAAACTTTTTATCAATTCCAGTGGAGACCTAGACCTAATTTCTTATCTGATGATGATGTGAAGAAGGTTGTTAAGAATTTGAAGAAATACGAGAAAGAATTCGATAAAGCTGATCGGGATCGTACTAGAGCGTTACGGTTGGAAGAAACAAAGGGTAAGAGAGCCTTGAGGACAGCTTATCGACAAACTCTTGCAAGATTGAAAGATTTCCGTTATTCACAAAAGGTGGACAGAATGCAACTTTTGGGCGGTTATGATAGTGGGGACGAAGTCAACTTTGTCACAAAGGAGGTCACTCTGGAAACCATTTTGAGCAGCAAAGAAGATGTCATGTATTGAATTCTTTCTCATGTGAATATAAATAATTCTTGATCTATTACCAACTAAGAGTAGAAGTTATTGTTTTAAAAATACTTTGTGCGGTAAAAGAAGGAAATGTCCTTTTTTACTATTTGATAAATATCTCTTTGTAGGTCTACGATAAATAGAATGATTCAACAATATACTCTAATTTCATGGTCTCTTTTCAATGAGAACATAATGCAACATTGGAAACATCATAATTCATCCTTTGTGTAAAAAGCCATGTGTTGCATGACTCTAACATTTCACTTCACAAAAATGTTATAAATAGTACAGCATTTTTTACGTAAAATTGGACATATCATACATAAAAAAATTGACGTCTGCTGCTTGGACACCAAAAAAGACTGGGAACAACGTTTCATCTTTCTTTGGACATGCCAATTCCATTCGTCCCCTCTTTGCTACTTTTCCCATCCATTCAGATTCAAATAATAGCCTTCATTCTCGTTGCATCTGATAAAGTAATTGCGTCACAAGAGCTTTTATTCCTCTCTAGGGTTCCTGAATCAGGTTTGTTTGTGAATCTGGAAGTATACTCACTTTATTTTTGATGGAATTTTGACTAATATTTGTTCTTTTATTTTTATCTCATTCCCATTTTTATCTTTTTCTGTTTGGGGCATCCTAAGTTTACATCTGGGTTGCATTTTTTGGTGGATGGCCAGCGTTATTTCCATCTTTCTTTCTTTTACGTCATAAAGTGTCGAAACGTAAACGCCTGTTTCGGGCCAAAGTCTGCTTTTCATCTTTGTGTGCATTCTTCATCAAACGATTTTTTGTGAAAGCAGTGGGGTTTACCTGAATAAATCATTTAATTGCAAACCACATATCAATATGGGTGGGAAGAAAAAACAAAGCAAGAAGAAAGCCTCAAAAAATGCTCCTTCAGGGATCAAGACCAACAAAACAAAATTGTCCAAAAAACACATTGAAGAAGAAGAAGTTTTATCAGAATTACGCATGCGCATACGTAGTTTATTAGCATGTATGCAAGGAGTAGCGCCTGATGGTTCCCCTTTTGTAACAAAGGGGCATCCTCTGGCAACTCTGTTGGAATCTATTTATGCTCTTATAGAAAAGCTCATCTTGGTGCAACGTAGTTTGATATTGGACAAGCTTCAAAATAGTGAGAAGGTCGAAGTAAAAACAAGGAATACTGTGGTTGTAGATCGGGACTCCCCAGAAAAATGGGAAGCCTTTTCCAAATGGCTTGAGCATTGTGAATGTCATCCTAAACTCCAAAACTTCCCGATTGAAATTAGAAAAATTAACGAGTCTAAAAACGGATATGGTTTATTTGCTACAAGAAATATTGGATACGATGAACAAATCCTAGAAATACCTAACTCTGCAATGATGACACCCTATTGGAATCACATGCATCTTGCTAACAATGAATCCACTCCTAAACCTCCACCTTATGATGCGAAAAATATCTCTTTGCAAGACAAAGGTTTACAGCAACTATCCCTAATTACATTTTTAGCTAATGAAAAATGGAGAGGTTCAAAATCACCCTATCATGATTACATTTCTATTTTACCAAATTCTTATACAACACCATTATATTGGTCCCTTGATGGGTTAAAGACTCTGCATTCAACGCCCCATTTGAAACGGGCTGTTGCACAGACAGTCTTAACCATGTGGGATTATCTTTGTGTCCGGGATCAACTCGAGAAGTTTCATGAGGAAGAATTCAACAAAACCGAAGTTCTACCAACAACGCCTGATTTTAGTTACGAACTATTTCGTTGGGCGACTGCAACAGTACAAACGAGACAAAACATGATTCCTTTCGTAAATCAAAGTGATATGGCATTGGACAAGAATAGTGTCCAAGATGCGTTAGCATTAGTACCGCTTTGGGATTTGATCAACCATGATGACTGTGGCAAAGCATGTTCATCCGAGGTGATACTTGAATGCAGTGACAGCGAAATCCAAAGTCAACAGCAAGCTTATCTTCGTTGCCGAACACCCAAGGCAATGAATTGCGATGGTGAAATATGCTTTCGATGTGGGGAAGAAATAAAAATGTACTATGGTAAAAGATCAAATGTGCAATTATTATTCCAGTCTGGATTTGTATTTTGTGATACGCTTTGTGATGCAGACACAAGCAAAAACAAAAAATATTCCGAAAATATTGTCAATTTGAACAATTCGGACGAATTTGTGCTTCGATTAGCACTACCATTTGCTCACAAAGATAAAGATTTACATAGAGTCCGAGAAATGATAGCAGCAAGATATGGATTCAAGTTATACGTCAACCAAAATTGTTTTCATGATGGTATATCTTGTGCACAAATAGCTTCCAAGCACGCAAACGTGACGAACAATAGTGAAACTGATCAAATCAGAGAAAGCATGGAAGATGAGCTAGTTCAGAACAGTACTCTTATGACTGAATTTACTCTGTCACCTTTGGATCCAGATCCTTTAGAATTCGAACGAGCTGTACTTCTTTGCATTGCAGACAAAGAGGAATTGAATTACTTACTCCGAAACTCGCATGGAAACTCAGGCTTAGACAAAGAGTATGGTCATAGAACTCCACTCCCAATCAAAACCAAGCATATCGCTTTCTTAAAAGACATCATAGAGGCACAATTAGACTTACAAAAACGATTGTCTGGTGCGTATAAACAAAAAACTAATACTGACAAGGGTGATGTTTGGATCAAACTCGATAATGCAAGGGATCTTTCACAAGAATTACTTGTTTGTGAGGGAACAACTTTGAAGAAATGGTTCAAGAAGTGCCTGAATAGATCCCTCAATATTGATTAATGAACGACCATAATAAAGTAAAACTAAAATAATACGTTAGTGTATAAAGATTTTTCGGGTCTCGAATCAAATATAAAATATTATTACAGTTCGTCTCTATGTGGTAAAAGCAGTATTTTCCTGTTACATATGAACTGGAAAAAAAGATTTTGTAAATAATTAGCAATTGGACTATCATCCTCACGTTGTCACTTTTGTAACATTAATGCTCAAATCACTGAACATTGGAGAAACATCATCTACCACTTTGAATAATCGGGGTATATTACATGGTTTGCTTTCCATAACATCAACACCAGCATTTTTAAATTTCATTAGCTCGGTGCGTTCGAAGTCATCTACATAAGCAGCAGTAAGAGCACAAATAGGTTGTCGAGCTCCGGGACGGTTTTCATCTTCCCATTCTCTTAGCGCCTTTGTTGCATCAAATCCATTCATAATGGGCATATCAATGTCCATGAAAGCGATGTCATATATTGCTAACTTCAACTTTTCTACCCCTTCTCTGCCATTTGCTGCTGTATCTACAATAAAATTAGCTTTCTCAAAAGCTCTGGAGACAAGCTTTCGCGTAACTATGCTATCATCCACTATGAGAACCTTACGTCTTAATTTACCTTGCCTCCAACCATCAAGACCGTTATTCATACAGTGATACCGTAATTGACGCAATAAAGTAAGTGAGTCCTCTGCAAATTTTTGAGCGATTGCATCTTGCTGATATTGATCTCTTTCCATGTCCATCATTTGTTGAGCTTGCGACTTCAGCAAATCTAGTTTTTGAGCAAAGGGCGGAAATAGCGTAATACGAGCTTTCTTTTTTGACCTTGACCCAGCACTTGATGAGGCAACGCTCTCTGCACAAGAAAGTCCGCTTTTAGCACTGGTTAGAGAACTATTGCGTGATGAGCACGACAATGAGCGCGTTTGAATTTTGGTCGGTGGGCCTTTGAGTCCACTGGAGCTTGGTTTGGTTTGTACGTCTAATTCTTTCTCATTTGAACTTTTTTCCAACGGTAACTTTCCCTCATCTTTCCTCCTTTTCTTGTTACAAGTTTCATAATGACCGTCATATGATTCTAATTCTCTAGTGGATGGATATGCTTGTAGAGACTTGCATCTATCAAATCCTTTCCAAACTTCACCAATAAAGTTATTCTTTTCCTTTTCTAATTCATCCAAGCTGAGTCCTATATCTGAAGAATTACTGGACATTACTATAAATGGCTCGGAATCTCTTATTTCTTCAACAATTTTACTACCAAGCGCAGCTAGAAGATCACCTCTTTGCTTAAGGTCGATAAGGCCATCACTACCTCGCATGCCATCTCCGGAATCACTTCCATCGACATCAAAGAAATATCTTCGTAAGTCATTTAACTCTTCCTCATCGAAAGGAATGCGGCTGAGCCATTCGAGCATACGAATGTAGGCACTTTGAGATGAAACATCACCACTTTCATATAGAGATTGATCTCTGCTTGGAACACTAAACTGTTCTGTAGCTCCCTCGTTCTGTTTTAACTGTATAGCACGTGCTGTTTCCATCCACTGCAAAATGTTTTTCCTTTGAATGTCTCTTCTTATTCGAAAACATTCCTCGTTACTTAAGTGATGTGCAATGGGATCAAGTCCACCAATAGCTGCCATGGGAGGGCCTACACGGAAACCAATGATTTCTTTCATGGGAACCCATCGATTCGATGTGATACCCGCAACAATATGACATTGTGAAACTTGACTTAAGCAACAATTTTCTAGCTCTAATTGCGCTAACCTAGGATGTTGAGCGAGGGCGAATCCCATAGCTATTGCGCCTGAAACTTTTAACACATTACCTGATACACACAAAGATTTTATTGATTCACAACTAACAATAGCGCGCATTAATGCTGTGATACCGCGACTGCCAATTTGATTAAAGTTCAAATTTAATCTTGATATGTGATGCATACTTGGAAGAGATGCTGCGACTAGTTGGCAACCTCGATCGGAAATCATATTGTTATCCAAAGATAGGCTCATCAAATTGTGTCGAAGGAGTTTGTCCATAATCGTTTCAATTCCTTGAGCACTTATGTTATTTGAAGAAAGTTTCATTTTTACGATATTTAACTTCACGTTGACGCGTTTCAAAATAGCTCTTGTTAGCTTTGCAGCGCCATCGTTCCCTAAGTTATTATTTGAAATGTCAATTCTGTCAAGTCTTGCCATTACAGGTTTTCCTTTATTGTATTTTCTTATTCCCTTGCCTTCTAAAAATGCTGCTAATCGAGTTGCCCCTTCGGGCCCAATATTATTTGAAGCAATTACTAATTCTTGTACAGGGCAAAATTGACCAAGTCCGACCAAGAATTCAAATAAAGAATCAGGCGTGAGAGATGTGCACGTTAAATGCAAAAATATAAGACCATCTTCAGGATTTATCGAGGGGTTATCCTTCATTTTTTCCTCCTTTGCTTTCTGTATTTTGGAGGAATTGTTATTTTCGCCAAAAAAAGTCTCATCATCATCATCATCTTCTTCGTCATCCTCTACATAACCATTGCCACCGCCATTTCGTAATCTGGGTTGTTTACGGAAGATGTTTTTGCGTTCAGAAGTGGGAGACAAAGCCAGTCCAAGTTCTTTAGCGGCTTTATACGAAATCTTATTTCCAGATAGAATTAAACCATTCAGATTCGGTAATCTTTCTTTCTTCCGTTGTCTAAGAGCACGTGAAAAGGAAAGAAAACCCTTTTCATCAATGCTACAAAAGCCGATGTCCAAGATCCTTAGATGCTTTGAATTTGAAGTTAGAACTTCACATAATGTTTCGAGACCTTGGTTTGCCAGATTTGTGTAAGATAGGTTCAAGAAAGTCAAGGGAGGAGGAGCAGTTAAGGCTTTCCTGGGAGAAGGTGGACTTTCACGGGATTGGTTGATATGCTTCTTTGATCTAGACTGTTGATTTTGCTGATGCTGAGAGTAAGAGGTATAATTTAAAGATTTTCTTTGGAAGTGATGATTGCTTGCACTGGTTAATAGAGGACGCGACTCGAGACGTCTATGAGAAGATCTCGACTTGTCGCTTTTAGAATTGATACGATTTAAGTATTTCTTATTTTCTCGTTGCCAATCTAACTCTGTTTTGTATGATTTCAATGCTTGTTCAAGGTTGCCATTAGTCAATAAGGCCTTCAACACAAAAGATGCAAAGTTTTCTATACGGAAGTGACCTGTCACGATTAATGTTAACAGTTTAACATCTGAATAATCCATGTTAAACTTGCTAAGATTTAATCCTATTCCGGGAGAGTTCTTTGTCGGAAGAATTTCAAAATCGTTAAAAGCATCTGATTCTTGTTGTGATGTAACTGAGGTATCTTTCTTGTTTGAAGTGACTTGATTTGAATCGATCTGTAATAATTCCCGCATCTGGGTAACATCATCTGTCTTGACATCTGTACTAGCCGCTTTGTCAGATAGAATAGCTTGAAGAGCAGATCCGTAATTTTGTATATTTTCATTTCCAGTATTATTACTTAAATGAGCGTTTCTTGACATTTTCTGGCATGCCTCGATTGTATTTAGAATTACAATGGACATTCGGATTACTTTATTCATATATTCTGCTCTTTCCGTATCTTTAGCTAGGTTTTCTTGTATTATCATACCTGGAACTGGGATGTCTACAAAAGAAGCAATTTTCGATATAACCCAGACAGAATCTCCTTCAAGAGTTTTACGACGAATAGGTATCTCGACTTCAGTCGCATTCTTTTCCCAGAACATCTCCTTGATAAAATTGAAAGCATCGACATCATCACGATTCATAGAATCACATCTGAACAGCAGAAAGGATTATCACCACAAAAAGCAAGCAGTTGGAGAAGTTATCAATATTGTCAAACTCATGCAAAAAATGTGGATAACGTTACAATCTACTCACATGGAAGACATCAATAAATTATCTGCTTGAAAACCTGTTATCGTATCAGTGGTACCAAGTATTGTTCCTGAATCAAGAATGAACAATAGATTGAGATGAGCGAAAAGGATACGGAGATGCTGATAGGAGCGTAGATATTGACTTACCATTCTGTGCTATTGTAATGAAGTGTTCCTCCGGCCGGGATATAGAAGTCAAAGTCTGTAGAGATTCAGCAGCTACTGCTGCAACAGCTGCAGCAGCTATTTGTTGTTGAAAGCCTCGTCCATGTTGTTGTAAATCATGATGGTCTAGGTCGTGTTGCTGAAATTGATCATCGGAAGTCATTTGCTGCATGAACACATTTGCGGCATCCGGTGAGTTGTTGAAGGATGACATTAATTCCTTTATGATTTGAGGTTGATTATTTATATGTTCGTGAACGGACGTCGTAGATGCGTCCATTTCCATGGCATTCATGGCACTAATGTGCTCAATAGAAATATTAGATCCAGCGCCTTGATTCTGCAACAGAATCGACAGATCATCTTGTACTTCTTGAGCCTTTGCTTCATCATTTGAATCTCTTGCTGCAGCCTCTGCAGCTGCAAAGGCTGCCGCGGCAGCTGCTAAGCTCATTCTTTTCTCAGAAGCGAATTCAGTCTTTATTACTTTTTTACAGAACTTAGTGAAGAAATATTTATGTTGTTTATAAGCTTGCCCTTACTATCCATTTCCTTTACAGCCGACTTGCGGATTCATTCACACAAGAAATATATAACTAACGAGACTTCAAGGTTCGTTTCCTTACGTAATTGTTGCCAGAGAAAGCAACTTCTTGGTACGGTACAGTACTTATATGACAAAAATCTTTTTTTTCGTACTACATGAAAACTTGCTTCTGTGCAGAGATTAAAAAATCGAATATACGCTAAATTCGGTTATTTCTTTCTATATATTATTTGAGGCGTTATTTAATTTCGTTTACGTGGAAAAAAATTTCCCGAAAAAAAAACTGCTCTGCAATTCAAATGCTAAGCTTTCCTCAACTTATTTGTTTTCTCTCAATTCGAAGTTGAATCAGGAAACTCACATATCACATGAAATCCTTTCATAAAAAGATGCGCATATAAAAATAATATGAAAGCTTTCAGATGAAGATGTCAGAGAAGATTAGGATAACTATAAAATTAGCAATAATGGAAAAAAGCTTCATTTTACAATTTTAATTATTATCTTTTCCATTCTTACTTTTACCACCTTTAAAGAATCACGGTCGACTCAAAATAATTCGAAAGACAATATTTGTTAATGCTAAATGAAAAATGTGTGCCTTTTCTTTGGATCAAATTTGGCATTTCGAATTTCTTTATGACTTGCTGAAATAGTAAACGTTGCAATGATGATGGATTTGTTATCACATAAGTTACTGATTGTAATATATAGGATTTACGAATTCCAAACATATAGTTCGAAAATCATTATAATAATTTCTTCATTCATTTAGCAATAATGATATGGATAGTAAACATTTCTATCCCAGCCTTTGCACGGTCTCTTTTTTTAGGATTGTCGATTTTTTTTCTTTCCGAACATAGTGTATTGTTTATGTTAATCCAATATAATTTCTACATGAATAAAAAATATTGGAAGTGTGACATCCCTACGGAGAGAAAGAACTACTAAAATGTACACCAAGAAAAAAATAGATATGTTTTGTTGTACGCCATACTCTACCACTCTGCTGCTGCTGTCAATATAAATAAAAAAATGAAGATTTAGCTAACATTATTATTATTATTATTATTATTCACAAGCCTGCTGTTGAACAATGCATTCGATCCCATGGCAAACTCAATGGAAACGACCAGCACTTCATGAAATAAAACCCGATAAAAAATATCATCAGTTTGATTCTTTCAAGAGAAAGGCAGAGAAAAAGGAATCTGATAATGTTTGCACCAGATCATCCACAGAGCTCAAGAGTTGTGAAATAGAAAAACTGTTTCAACATTTACGAAAGAAGGAATCAAGCGTAGGAAATGTAGATTCATCATTATCTTCATACACCTTAGATGCCACTATATCACTGGACTCTAAGATAAAGTCCTTGGAAGATCCATTGTATGGAGATAAACTTTCTTTTTCTATTTTTGGACCTGAAAAAATTGAACATGGAGAAAATGGTGACGAAGCACAAGTTCATTCGGTGTTTTCCAAAACGTTACGTTGGCCAAGTAGTGCATTTGGTAGCTCTATGGATATTGATGAGAAAGGGATAGTATCTGTTTGTTTCTGTCGTGTAAGTGAATCACATATAAGCGCATTTCAAAATATCAGTGGTTCAAAATTGAGTTGGAAAGAACATGGGAGTGAATCTGGCCTAAAATTGGATGAAAAGATAGCAGATGCTGAAGAAACCCTGCGTCTTTTATCTCTTATTGGGGCGGATGAAAGTGATGATTCAAAACAAGTATCAAACAATAATGTCTCAAATGAAAAAAATACAATTGAGTCGTTTTTTCATGGTTTCAAAGAAAAACTTCAATTTGTCCAAAAGGCGATAATGCCACATGGGAAACAACACCAGAATTACAAAGAAATGAAAGATTCGGCACCGTCTCAGTTTGATACAAAAAATCTGTATAAAGACGATGAAGAAGAACCAAAGCAACTCATATTGTGCTGTCTAACAAATCATGGACATCTACACTTTTTTTCTACTTTGGACCTACTTTTTTGTACACAATCGCAATTAAATACCACTAATCAAGATGAATTTTCTCGTTCATTTGAATCACTGATCTTTGGTAAAGAAATACAAAAATCTCTTGAGACAAGCCTTCTTCCCTTGGCGAATCCACTTATAAGTATACCTCTCTCTTTGTGCCAATTTTACAATCTACAAAAACAGCAAATCGCGGCACGTTCTCGTAGTGACCGCCCAAAAAATATTGCTGAAATAGGCATCAATATAGGGACCTATATAAACGATTTTCTTGATCTAACTTTCTTTGATGCTACCATGGAACCATCTCTTTATCGGTATAGAACCGTCACGAATAAGGCAACTCAGTGTCTGTCATGCGCAGAATATATAGCAATTTGTGGGAGAGGTTTTCGGTTTCAATTCCATGAAAAGTCCGAAGAACTTAGAACCCGCGAGTCACAAGATCTTCAAGAAAAGCTCCGTCCCGATGTTATGAAAGATGACTTACACGAAGGTGGATTTTTATCGTTTGTATCACTTAGACATATGAATGAGACAAAATCTCTGTTCCTACCATTTCCTCCAACAAAACTTTCTTTTTTTGAATGGAAAGGAATGTCTTTTGTCGCTTGTTTGCGTGACCCAACTATTCAATTTGACAACAAAGATTTACAAAAGTTGAGTAAATTAGATGAGACGGACGTGATACTGATAAGAATCGATGTTTCCGTTGAAGGAGAACACAGTTTTCATCCTGACTCGCGGATTCTGCACGATTTTGATGATGAGAATAGAAATTTGACAATACATTCTGATCAGAATTTCTCTAAAACAAATGATACAGATGACCAGGTAAATTTTTCAAATCATTCTTCACGACATTTTTCTGGGAGTAAGATACGACGATTTCAGCCGATACCGTTACAGTGGGAAATGCTAGATATCTCAAAACTGCCTGTTTGGTCTATGGGAGGTTCTCGAGAAGATAATTTTAAGCATGTGAGAAATTGGGAAAATCATATTCAATCACATGTTATAGATATAAGTATGCATGTCAACTCTACACCTCCATCATTAGTCGCTGTACATGAAATAAAAAAAGGGCTCGACGTGAAAAGGATTGCTACTCTCCATCACTTTATGGAGATCCAAAGAAGTAACTATTCAAACCTCAAAAGCAATCCAAAGTATATTCAAGAAAAGGATTCTGATATTGTTGCAATGACTTCCATGAAACCAAGACATTTCGCGTGCCTTGAAAGTTCTCGTGCAGAAACTGAACGCAAGCATTACAAGTCTCAATTTTGTCTTGGTGGGCAGGTAGGCTACATTCGTTATGTTTTTTTTTTCAATAGAATCAATTTATAGAACTCAAACTCTTCCTATGATTTCGATTACTTTTTTCTCAACTTAGGGTTGGTCCATTGTTGGAGGTGATGCGTTTTCAAACATTTATTTCGTTTGCTGGGAAGGTGCTACTTCGGAGAAGGGAGCACATGTTCAACCATTGAGCAATGAGTCTTGTGAAAAAAGGATATCAATCACAAACGCATCCAACATCATTTTGCCCCAGCATTTGAAGATCCCGGAAAAAACGTCCCTTGAACATTTGTCAGAATTACGTTTTGGCCATCTAATGCAAAAAAAAACATCGTCTATTTTGAATGCCGGTTGGAATTTCACAACTTATTCAAATACCTCCTTAGGCTATGGTGTTCAAAATGCCTACGAATTCTTACCAGGTATTGTGGAAGGAGTAATAGAAGAAATTATGAACAAGGCAAATACATCGAACGATGAATGGATGGATAGGTTCAATTCGCTTGAACAATTATGTTGCGCGTGGAATGAATTAGAAATTTCAGAGAGTGATCACCAACTTGAACAAGGTGTGTATAATGTCAACAAATATTTGTGTTTAAAGGAAGAAATTTCTCATGTATAGTTGACGTCTTTGATGTGTAGGGATCATTGCAATATCTTTTCATAGTTCTTGTGGAAAAGATTACGGTGTAACTTTAAGGAGAGATGCTTCTTTAGAAAGCATAGCAGCACCATTCAACAAAATAATTGTATGGCTTTACCAAAAAAAGAAATATATCGTTGCATCTGCTATAGCATTAAAATTATTGAAGGATCATGAAGCTTTAACTGAATTGCATGATCTTATCAGAAAAGATGGCCAAAATAGCTTATCCATTCATGAGGGACTATCAGATGGAATCCTTCCCATTTCTTTAAAGCACAATTCAAGTGTTTCGCCCTTGATCAATACAGAAAAAGAAAGAAATAATGATAATGATCTCAGTGAGAACTCTTTCCCACAACATGCATTTGAAAAATCCCTTCTTGCAGATCTGACCGTGAGTTGTATGTTGAAGGGTGGAAGTCAAATGCAGCACATGTTCAAGAGGTTTCTGCGGCGAAACCAAGAATATGATACAAACCACGCTTGTCTGATTCTCGCAGCAGCGACAGCATTTTCGATTAATAACCAACTCTCCTCAGAAGAAGAGAAGAATGAAACGCATGTCATAAATTGTCTTTGGCCATTGACATGTCTTTTACAAGTTGCAGTAGCACGAGATTGCATGGAAACATGTTTGAGATTGCTCGATTTTACAATCCCAAGTGGTCTACGTCAATTACCACATGCAGAGGATGTGTTATCGTTGATTTTCAGTTCCAGTCCAACGGCTGTATCGAGTCTTCTTGATCTAAAAGATTCGTCCCAGAATCGTTTTTGGGATTCCATAGAGTATGATGCACAAATGGTTTTTACTTTGTTGCAAGTGAATGGCAAATATCCGTTACTAGAACAAAGAGAAGTTCAACTTTGGGTCATTTCAAGTATTCATAGATTCATAGATACAAAACACATTCATTCTGTTGAAGAAGATATCCCATCTCATTGGCTTCAAAGATTGTTTCTTGCGTGTCTAGATAATGCAAAGTGCAGTTATGAAAAACTCATCACATCAAATAATGATGAAGGGGGTGATATACAAGATTACTCATTGTATTCAGGACAGCAAAAAGTAAGCAGTGATTTTTATGAATATAAGCAAAAAACAGATGCTATACGAAACGCTATAGCTCCGTATTCTTCATCCAGAGATATTGATTTTGGTATTGTTATACCAACCCTTCTTGTCCTACAACTTCGATCCGTGTTATGGCACAAAAACGCATTGGTATTGACTCAAGAGATTTTAAATGAGATATGTGATGCTGCAGGCAGAAACAAGTCCAACCAGTTTACGTTGGAATTCCAACCGGATCTCGTAATGAAACAATGCGCTTTAGCATGCAATGTTATTGCTGCAGCAAATTTGATCGCGGGTGTAGATGGCCTTGTGTTAAAGTGCTGTCATACTTTGATGAAAACATTGGCTTTGCCTGTGGAACGATGTGAAGATATACTTATGAATGGGTATTCAATGGTGGAACTATTTGAGAAAATTGAAAGCGACCAAGATGATCCATTAAACGACGATGATTCAAAATTATTTATTTTAACAGATGAATATCGTCTATTATTGCGACTGCTCGAAGATCATATTTTGACTGTACAAAAATATGGAGATTTTGATACTAAGCATTCACGAGGCCGGGTAAATCCGATTTTTGCTGGAAGAATCATATTTCGTACATGGTTGTGCATTGTCAAGGTAAGAAAGGAGATCGATCCAGCAGCACATTGGTTAACGGCATGGTTAAGGCATCGATTAAATCTAGATGAGGTAGGTGCCACTAAACGATTAGCTATTGCGGCGTTGGTTCGTATTTTAGTATGGCCAGATGAGAATGAAATTTCACCCCAGGCATCAGCAAATGAGAATACTCCTGAACTTCTTCTTGGTAAAGAACTCCGATTAGATGCAGCATTTTTGACGGAGTTAGCACAGACTTGCTGTGGGATGATCCAGTGCTTACCAAGTTCGGCAGTTTCGCAAATTCTTGTCAATTCCACAGAGTCGGAAGCTCCCAGTATCAAGTAATTTTCTGTAACACAGCAAACGTAATGTAGTATCTAACTTAATAGCATTACATAAGTTTATTCTGTGTTTAATAAGTTTCTGTGATGGACTATCTTACAAGAATATTATAGCACAGAGAAAAGAAAATAGATCCATCCCATCTAACACAAGCGAAAATCCACAATGTAACTAAGTTTCCATTGAAAATTCACCCATTTCTTGATCCCATAAATCATCTATATTAGCAGTATCCTTGACACCATTCTTTATTTGTTCAATATTATCTTCCAGGTTATTCTTTTCTAATATATCTTCTTCCTCGTTGGCAGTATTATTCACTAAACAAGAATTTGCAAGAGCATTTAACAATTCTTCTTGCCGTGTTTCAGATAGACGACTTGCCAAGTCCTCAATAACTAAGTGTATCTCCACCGATTCGCGTGGAACCAAGTTAAGAACTTGAACTACTTCCCCATCCGTAAGTCCAAATCCTTCTTCTAAATTGGAATGTGAAGAATAACTATTGGCATTTTTTGATGTTTTCTTCGTATTACTATCTGGAGGATGAGTCCCATTGGATTTTGTGGAAGGTTCTTCTTTGACCATTACTCCGTGACCGTTTTGTGTTGTTTGGTCGTTATTCACGTTTGCCTTTTCTTTCTTAGGTTTTCGTTTTAATGTAGATACAAGAACGTGCAAATCCTTTATCTTTTCTAAATTAACATTCCCACAAGCAGTCGATTGAACATAATCGACTACCATTTCTTCTACATAATTTCGGTGACGGAACTTACGATTTTGAAGAGTAGCTATTTTTTGCTGATCATAATTGGAGTTAAGAGGGATTGATGTTCCTTGAGTATTATCTTTCAGAGTTTGATTGGTTGATTGTTCTATTGCAGCTTGACGGTCTTCAAGCTTTTTAGATAGAAGATACATTACTTCCAAGTTGGATATGAGTGTGGGTACATCTTTTTCGTTTTTCAGTATTTCCATTGTTGTCTGTCTATATGATATCTATTTTGGTGATTCTAGGCAACGCTCGTGTTTATATATTTGGATTCGATTCAATAATGAATATATTACTGCATCAAGTGGTGTTTGTGATTGTCTGCAGTCAATTTACCTATTTTTGTTATCTGCTCTTTACTCTCATGTTCATGATGATGAAAATGAAAAATTGTTTGGGTGAAAATATTCGTGCTCATAACCCATTGTGCTAGTGGTGTATTCGAATCTGTGCTTACCGACGTTTCAATCGCTATTTATTTCACGATTCGAAAAATATAGCCCTATACTCGTCTCCTATTCACGGCACATGAATGATGCATTTCAAATTTACTTATAAGCGACGTAGAGAATGCAAAATGTACTTAGCAAATTCGTTTTATTTTTTTTGCAAAAGAAGGAAGGAATAGTTCTTCGGAATGAATCTGTGATGACATAAATCTAATTCCGAAGAAGAATATGAATAATTCGACGTGTTCTAAGCTTCTTCCACTACATACATCATTGTCAACAAGAACGTTCTTCCTTATAGTATTGGTATTGCTTCTATGCGTACCATGTCAAACAAAAGAATACACCCGAACACATTATTTCAAAGAGCAACTCATCTACCATGAATCAAACTTTGACCCCACTACTGATATTGCTTCTGATCCACACCTCCGGGGAATTTTTCACACCAAAACATGGAGACAGCGATATTATCTTTGTGATAAATACTTCAAGCGACCTGGTCCTATATTTTTAATCATGGGAGGTGAAGAAGAAATCACTCCACAAGATGGAATCTTGTATCCCTTCGTCTCAGAGCATTTGGCACCCCACTTTTCAGCAATGGTTATTCAACCAGAACATCGATTTTATGGCGACTCGCAACCTCTAGGAAGTCAATCGAAAGTCACAAATGAAGACTTGATCAAATTAATGAATCCAGAACAAGCCATGTGGGATGCAGTCAAATTGGTAGACTTTATCAAATCCAGATATGGATGTGCTTCTTCATCGAAGAGTGAACATCATTGTCCAGTGATTGCTGTTGGAGGATCTTATCCTGGCTTTCTAGCTGCCATGATGCGCTTTCTTCATTCTGATAAAATTGATGCTGCTTATGCAGCGTCTGCGCCTATTCAATTTTATGCTCAAAAAGTAGAGCAATGGGCCTATTACGACCACATTACAACCGTCGCTGATAAAAGTTCACCGGGGTGCTCCGATTCTATAAAAACGGCACTTATGAATATTCTGGACGTTATTGCGAAGGAAGTTGTATCCATGGAAGAAGCCGCACAAAAAATGGGAATTTGCTTTATTCCTGAGTACATGAAAAAGGATAAAACTACCTTTGTCAATGAGATTATGATGATTGTGGGTTATACATTTGCCAACTACAACATGGCCTATTATCCACCCACGAATGCCACATCTTTATATCAAGCTTGCCAAATATTCCAAGATGGATCTCTTTCCTTCTTTGATCAAATTTATTCATTTTTTCAACCCTATTATATCACCCAAACTTCAACTGCAGAAAATTTATGCTTTGATATCACCAATCAAATGCCTTCCGGTCCCTATGCGACAATATCTTCTGGTGATTGGTCAGGAGTAGGATCACAATGGAGTGGAAATATGTGGGATTTTCAAACATGCTCTTTTCTCATTGAAAAAATTGGTTTTTCAAAACAATCCATGTTTCCTCCACGGACGTGGACTTTAGAATGGTTGACCGACCACTGTCAGAATCGTTTTCAGGCTACTCCAAAACCAGATTATTACGTAGATAAATGGGGTTTTGATTCGGACTCATTCGTTTCAAATGGAGCGTCAAGAATATTGTTTACAAATGGATTGAATGACGGATGGTCAGTTTCTGGCATTCAATCCAATTTATCAGAAACTGTACTAGCCTTGAATTTTGAAAATGGGGCACATCATAGTGATTTATCAAGAAATGGACCTTCTCAAAACGATACAATGGATATTCAACAAGGATTTGTTGCAATTCAGAATATTTTGAGTACATTTTTGAAAGATGTGAAATCAGAATATTTTCCTATAGAAATCTTCGAAGTACATGAAGAAGAAGATTTGTCAATATTTTGATTATTTCAAATACAATCAGAGTTGAATTTCCTCCTTTTTCTTAGTAACAATTATAAAACCTTAAATGATGAATGTTATGGTTTATCTCATGCGGAATTAGATATTTATAACCAAGTTGAAGTAGTGCAAATTTTCATTTTTAAATTTTACCACTTCCGTTGACAAGTGAAAAAAATATGAATATCAAAGTTAAATTCCTCGTTTGTGTAAGCTTAAGTGTTTCTTTCGTTTCATCGATGGAAAGGATATTGAAAGACGTGTGATTGAGTATCAATAGTGCCTACCAACAACTTTTGAGGTCTTATAAGTGCAAGAGTAAACAGGTTAATCAGCTTCATCATTGTGTTGTTTACTCTATGTTTTGACAAATTGCTCTCTCTTTATTTGCAAAAATACTGAATAATTAATGTATACCCACTTAATAAATAGGATTTTGCATAAGAATTTTGATATGCAGTCAACATGATTCGTTCCGCATCTTCATTTTCACGATTCCGCCTGGCCCTGTCATTCACACTTATATGGATCGATGCACTCTTTGCACAGTGTTCTAAATAAAATGCCGATATTCGTACTAAATACTTCAGCTACCATGTAATAAAAATTTCAAATAAAATTAAACCAGAATTTGTTCCTTTCTCTAACTGCAGTGGTGCTGTCTGATTGTATCGATGTTCGTCATTGTTTATGGCCCATCTCCAACAATGCATGTCACAATGTTGTTGCAGTTTTAGCATTCATATATAATAAAGCATATTCAGCTTCAACAGTTGATGTTACTACAGTGTGAATGACATTTGTAGTGTTTAATAATGGTCCATTTGGAGTGTACAAGTGAACTGGTTGTTTACCTAAATATAAATTTCCATCACATCTACTTCTAGTAGCTTTGGGTTCTGACAAATATGAAGCATCCAAATGGACCTTTGATATCATATCGGATAAATGATATCGTATCGTTGCATTTGGATTGGTGGCACAATAATCTAAAAGATGAGTTATTAATTTCTTCATGAATTGGGTTGGTGCCCCTTGCATATGTGCAATTTTACTAAGTGCAACTAAAAATTGTGCAATCAATGGCCCAGGCGTAATATAGCAATGCTCCTATGACTTGTTGAATACATTTCTTTTCTTTATTATTTAGCAATGGAATTTTGTCAATCGGTGTTGGCATTTGTGTATTCTGTTCATAAATAATGCACTGGTACGTGTACAGTGCACATTTTTTGAATTTTGGTGTTGGATGTTGAAATTTATGTAAGACATCCTTCACATATCCAGGCATAGATAAATTAATATTTTTTTGTCATAACTCCACTGTAATTTAATGCCACAGAACAATTCTCCTTGCCAATCCACCAAGAATATTTTAGGATAAAATTCTTTGATGGCAAAAATTAGATGAAGAAAATGTTCTTTGCTGGCATATTTGACTCCAAAATTGTCAACAACTAACACAAATTGGATAGGTTGGGTGTTATGCGTCCAAAGTCCTGGTATGTGCTTGCATGGTGCATAGCCATGTTTAAATAGATTCTTTTGTAGTAATTCATTTGCTAATATCCCCAGTTGCGGTAGTCCGTACATTCCTTTTTGTATTTTAACATATACTTTCACATTTTTTGCAATAGCTTTTAAAATATATTTTTCATTAATATTATCTGGAATGTCAGCAATATTGATAAACATGTATTCATATCGTTTCATGGGCGTGCCCAAATAGAAGTTACCAAAATCTTGCTTTAGGTGTAGAGATAACGCTGTGAAATAAAATTTTAGCTGTTGTGACTTCCATATTTTTAGTTGACACATTATCAGGGTAATTGATTAAATTGCCTCCTACTGTGATGTGTTTGCGTTCTTTCTTGTTTTGTTGTGGTCTATAGTCTAATACAATCCTAGCATATGTAATGTCTTTTTGCCTATTGAATGGAATATCATTGTACTCAATGAAAAACATGGTATCAGTTCCTTTCATATTTTTGTTTACTTAAGCCAATCTACCAATTTCATTACTCACGGAATTGTTCCAAATATGTTTATTACACTGGATTTTTGCTTAGCTGTCTATACTCTAATGATTTGCTGTTAATAGGGTCAATACTAGCGCATGCACCGTGTATTTTAGCACTATGTTTTGTATTATAAAAATGTGGTCTAGTTGAGAAAGAAGACGAATTATTTCCATGAATAGATGATGGTTGCTTATGATTGCTGGTATCTGCTGGTGTAATGATGTGTGGAGCAGTGACTTCAAATGGTGTTTGGGTCATTGATGTCCGCACCCTCGAAGGTGTTGCATCTACTGTAGCGGTCGTTTGATGCATAAGCACCCTCGGAGGTTGTAGAGTATCCCGATTTGGTGATTTGGCATTGCTGTTAAATTTTTTACGAAAATTTTCAGCTAATTTGCTCAATAGCGTAATTCATATATTTCTGTTGCCATTAATATATATTATTTAGTTGGAATTTGGGTAACTTTGGTACAACTTTTGCGTGGACTTGGGTAATAATAATTACCCATTTTCCTTAGTAAAATATAGTTTTCTCGTAGCTTACATCGTAATCTAATACTGTTTTTTTTTTATTAAAATATAGTTTCGGAATTTGGGTTACAAAAGTTACCCAAAATTCTATCAGTTTGGCTATCCAAGTAAGGATTAGACCCTCTTCGTGAGGACAGTAGTGGCCCCACAAGGCATCGTGCAGATCGCCGTACCGTCACAGTACGTAGGGACCGATAACACGGTAAATATATCATCACAAACAAACAAAAACGTATCAACAGTAAAAAGATGCGAATCCGCAATCAATGTCTATAGCTCGGCTACTTTCTACTGAGCCATTCTGGGTAGAAAATATAGAGCTAGGGTTGATCAAAATCAAGCACATATGAAATATTATTTTTCACAAGAACACATAACATCATTCAAACAGAATCAACCAATTTACAACACACAATGGTTATCTGATTGAAAAGAAGTCTTTTCAAATTATCTTTTAATTACCAGTAGAACAATAATGGAAAAACTGAACAATCGATTCAATCTTTTATTGATGACATCTTGCAAAAAATGCGCACTTCACATGCAAAATGCAATTAATTTCAAGAATGTATTCCTTTGACATCCACACATGAAAATCATATTCTATTTTTACCCGCTGCATTTTTTTGTGTCTTTTTAAGTGTGTTGATATTGTTTCTCAAGAGAAGGAAAATTCATTTCTATCCTTTAAATATGCTGATATAAGCACGTCTCCTAAATTTAAGATAGTCTTAGAGGAATGACAATTAAAAGAACAAATGGGTCTAGATGCAAAGTAAAATTATCAATAGTGTTTGTGAGATCAAAGCTGAAAATCTAAAGGAGGAAAATTGGTTGAAGTGATAAAGACAGGGTAAAGCATGATTTTTCATATAATAAACGGCGGTTCCGTGAGAAGAAAGCCAGGGGCTTCTTCTCACTGAATCTGGATTGTAACATAAGTTTTGCATATAATAAAAGTAGAACCATGCAATAGAAAGTAATTAGATTTTATAGCCCTTCCACTATTGTGTTGACGGAAATTTTTTTTGATGCTCCATAATAAGAAGCCCTAAAGTGTACGATTGCAATAATATTTTTTCGTAGGATAGAAGTCTTGCTTTTACTTAAATTTCTTATAAATATAACTTTTGCCATTAGATGTTCTAGCTTTTTGTAAAATTAGGTTACGGACTTACCATAACAATAATATCTTGGCTTTGATACATTGTTATTGTACTTGAAATTGAGCTTTCTTTCTTTCTATGAATAAAAGCCGCTCTGATAGTGAGCTCAAGGATATATCTTTGCAATGATGTGTATCTAGGATCATTGACTTAATCTTTTAGATATTTTAAAAGTATTGTGACTGTTTAGTTTTCGATTGCCTTTTCACCAGACTAATTTTTTAAATTTAAATTGCCAATGTATTTTTTCATTTTGTTGGAAATGAAGCACAATTATAAAACTCATTTTATGTCCACACTGATTACACACTTCAAAAAATATCGTGAAAGAATGTTTTACACTCATCCTACGTAATTTTGATCTGTAGTATATTTTCCATAAATTAGGTAACAAAAATTACCCAAATTCCTTATATGTAATGTAATGGTATGTTATTTTTTTAACGTGTTACTATTGGGAATCACGCTGAGGTGTATGGCCAGTCTTCACGCCCCGCAAGATTTCTCTACCCTCCATTCATACGAATGGTTCACCCCATGTACATAACCGAAGTTATCATCAATAGGTTCTAACGAGAGGGAAACCCATTCCGTCATCAAATTCCTTATATGTTTGTTTGTTTGTTTGTTTGTTTGTTTCTGATATAGTTTACAGTGTTTCCTCCGGCAGTAGACTGTGCTAGGGCCCGGAGTTTCACTAGCTCATCTCCCTAGGACATGTGGGCCGATTTCGTCGTACTTTATTGCCGTGAAGCGTTTCCATCCGTAACCGACCCGTCCATGGAGGTAGAACTGCGCATAGCGCTCGTCAACAGGTCGCATCCCAACTTAAAAAA
>Ga0209092_10001217_pt1 | contig 25658 bp, 12 predicted proteins | sample FraStrMetagenome_FD_187446 | JGI IMG/M metagenome (GOLD analysis project Ga0209092, IMG submission 187446) | Marine eukaryotic phytoplankton communities from Arctic Ocean - Fram Strait ARC3M Metagenome (SPAdes) (version 2) | ecosystem: Environmental > Aquatic > Marine > Oceanic | place: Fram... | reverse complement strand
TATTACTAAACTTCAAAAATACGGATTGGATCCATTTCACATATTATAGTGATTCATTTGCAACATGTATATTGGAGAAAGGTAAATGCGATATTATTTTTATGCATTTGATTGATTTGATGTTACTTACGTCATGTCCTGTTTTTGAATAATAGGAAAGCCCAACTATCTTGTAAATGTTTGCAGAGAATGCTTTGAGGCAGAGGATGAAGACGCTTGGAAGATTGTTGATAAAATGGTTTCTCCAGATATGAGTGATGCTGATCCAAAAATAAACGCTATTTATAAGCGTTTCATCAGAAGAGCAATGATTTACAAGGATGATGAAATTGTCAAACTTGATGGCAAAACCAAAACTACGGATAATCTTTGTCTACATTATGTTGTAACTACGAATAATTTAGAATTGGTGACGAAGGTTCATCATAGCTATTTTCCCGCAGCAGGTATGAAAAATATGAAGATCATTCAAGGCGGGGATGATGTCAATTCTTCTGATGAAGGTGAAACTTTTAACGAGATTATGGCGCCCCATGAAACTCCTAAGGAAATGTCCGGAATTTATGTTAACTTGACGCACCATAACTTTCGTGATGTTGCCCCAATTCCACCTCCTGATGGTGCTGAAGGATACAGAAGTGTTGCATCTCTTAAATGGAGAGCCTTAAGTGTTGATCAAAGTCTGTTAGCATGGCATATTGAAACCATTTCCTTCTATTCAACGAGTAACGGGGCTTCTGATTCTGACCTTTCATCAAAAACCAGTAGTAAATATTCTTCCGGTGAGGAGAATAATTCCTCTGGTGACGACAATAATTCTTCCATAATTGCGAAAAAAGACGATGATGGTAATCTATGGATAGCGATAGAACTTTATAAGCCTCTTATTGTGCAGAGTATCAAGTTGAAAAATGCGGATATGAATGGACCAAAAGCATTGAAGTTACAAGCTTATGATGCATCCACAAATGAGTGGGTTACAACTTTTAACGCAAGGGAAATCAACGTTTCAGGAACTGAGCAATTGCTCAATTATAATTCTAGTGAGTTACTTCAAACATTTCTTTTGTTTCCTTTCAAAAAATTTATCAATCATGCTCTTTGAATTTCAATTATCAGACACATTGTTACCACTGCAATATGGGTATTATAGAATCAAGACAGCGGAACATGCAACGAGTGACCTGCCTGCTGACTTGGAGTTAACGTGTGGGGTTCCAAATGAAGACAATAATAAAGATAAAAGAGGGTCTAACGACGATGACTACTATGTTTATACTCATCCGAAAACTCGTCCATATTATACATGTGTCAGCGATATTTGGGAGCTCAAGCCAGGGAAAGTCGTCGGTACTTACAAAATTGAAAGACCATTTCTTCTAGATTGGTCGAAGGATGCGTTCAATTCTGAATATGATCACAGTAAAAAATTCTTCCTTAGTGCTTCATCCATTCCCCAAGCAGATAAGCGAAATAATTTTAGCAATAGAGTCAGTGCGCACATGGACGAAAATAAAGCTATGAGCTGGAAAATCCAAAAAGCTCGTTCCAGTGCTGACGGAGATACCGATGCTACGTGGAAGATTATTACAACTGAAGTAAAGGATGGAAATACTGTGATCCAAAATGCAGGATGGGGATTGTGTAGCTGGGGTCGAATGATTAGAGATGGCAAATCTTACCGTACCGGAGAGTCTTTTTTTGCATTAGTTTGCAACGAAGAGGATTGGATTACCGAATGGAAGTTGGAGATGATTTCAGAGGAAGTATTTAAGGAAGATACTGGAGTGGAGAACTAACATTTTTCAATTGTGTTCAGCGATTGTTGCAGTACACGGCTCTATTTCCTCCTGACAATAATCTCTCATAGTAAAATTATTCATTTAGGAAATTTCTATCACGCTCTTTATTCTTTTCCTCTATTAAAAACTTAGTTACATTGTTTCGCTCAGTTTGATCATTGTTTTTTCGCTATGATATGTTGATGTCTTTAGACACAGTGAAGTGCAGCCAATGCCCTTTTCTACCGCGAAAAAAATGCATCAGGTTTCCTGGAACGAACCAAATAGATTTCTACTATTCCGTTTGACCATTTATGGATGAGGGATCAATATCTCTATTTTTGAATATGTCCAAAATGGCGTCTTTCAGTAGTCACTGACGCCTGAAATTATTAGATTCCAGAATATGAAACTCCTGCATACGCGCTAAATTGAGAGAAGCTGTAATTTTTCCTCCGGCTCTTTGTACGAATTTATTTGCAAATATAGCAAAGTCGAATTTAGATGTTCGGAGTTACTACAACATGCGAAGAATGTTTTGGCTCGTTTTACCTCGCTTTATTCTTGGTCTCGCCTTTTTTTCGCAAAACACGAGATATCGAAAGCAGACATACCTAAATTCATACACACATACAAAAAGTCAACTTGTAGGCTAATTTCGTACTGTTTGGGTATAAATTAGCTTTGGGAGTGAGCTATTCCTTTCCACTCCAAATGTCTCTTGCTTTTGCTTAGAAGATTTGAACTGACGCACATGCTTCGGAATGAGAATTTTGAACTTTCTTGGCTAATTGCATGGAATTGAAATGAATTAAGACTTCTTTGTGGTCTCTACTCCTGTTTCTCGAAGATGATATTGGGATCATGGTGGAATACCAAATTTACTGAATTCTATAGTGAAAATGGAATTTTTGAACGTCGCCGTGCTCATTTCCTTGGTTCTCTAGTGCATAAATGAGAAAGGGTGGCACTTCTGCGACGGAAGGTCAAATCTTGATCAGCAACACATCTATCCTTACAAAAGTATACGCATCGTTCGCTTACGCAGATTGCAGATTAGATGGGACAGAGGAAATGGCCTACCACTCTATTCCCAAATTGAATATTTTCTTTACGAAAGTATGAGAGGGAAGGTGATGATCGATGTCCCGTTTTTTGCTATTTTCAAGGTTATCCCATTCAAACGATGCTATGACTTCAAAACGAGCCCAAATTTCTTAATACGATCTTTTCTTTTCGGTAATAAGGATACTTTTCCAGCACCTTTCCCATGATCAAAAATGTTGGTTCGAAAGTGACAGATGACGGTTTCTACTCTATTTCCCAGCCTCATAGTATCTATCTATAACTATTTGATATCTCTGAATTCAATATCCCCATTTTTGCAACTATCAAAATATTTGCTGCCGACGCTTTCATTGGAGATAGACCCATCAGAATTTGCTCTCAAAGTATTAAATAAAGTCACTATGAAACACATCGAAAAACATAATGATGAAATGCAACCACTTTCGGAAACAAAATTCGCCAATGGATCTCTGGGCGATGTTATCGACCTGAAATATTGGAATTCGTTATAAGCAAAACAATATTTTCCCACTTTACATTAGTATAGATTGCATTCGTGCTATTCATATTTGCTCCTCATTTCCGAATCTGGTTTAAAAAGTGAGCACGAATATGCCTGCAGCCTTGAGTCTCAAGACAGTTTTGAAAAACACACATTGTTTTGAAACATTTAAAGAGATAGTTTAACCCCATCATAGCTATCTTTTTTCCAAGTGGAAAAATGTCTTTTACGATATGCTGGAGAGGGAAGTTCATCACTACCTAAAAGGAGAAAAAAATGCACACTGATATGAATGTGGTAGTTACATGAAAAACGAGTATCATGTATGTTTTGGAACCATTACTGAATCATGGGGATTTCTGTTCGATGGTTCTCATTACTTCTAAAAGTTACCAACGAAAGTATTGCAGTAGCTGATCTGGTTCATTTAGAGCACGTCCATTCAAGATTTTCAAAACCGTGAAACCATAAAATCATGATTACGGTTTTAGGATGCCATTCAAATGAACAAAACAAAATCGTAATTCCTTACTTTGAAATAGCTTTAACTCCGCATAGTCGCCCCTCTGTAAATTCAATTTTCTTCCTCACAATTATTAGAAATGAATTACTATGACAGTTTCAAAAATCAATCAATCAAATCTGCTGCTTCGCAACATGATGGCAGTTGCGTATCATCAACTGAAGAAAATGTCAATAGAAAACATAAATGACATTGAGTTTGATCTTGAAGATACCTCAATGAGAGGTTCTCCAAAGAAATTTAGATGAAGGTGGGTAAACTTAATGAGGAAGTGGATATGTTGAAGAAAAACCTTGGACACAATATAGAGGAGCCATTTGAACATAAATAAAGCTCAATTAATTGTAATCTTTTATTGTTGTATGTGCAATTGCACCAATTTACATTTATTCAATTACATCAAAACATACAAAAAAAACTCTTCTCCACAGAAAAAAATCCACACGATGCTGGTCTGGCAGGACTTGAACTTTCAGCTTCTCATAGGATACCCAGACCGAAGTCCGATGATGGGCCATTGCTACTGCCCCACCATAATTCGGTAATTTCACACAAACTTTATGCATTATTTGTTTAAAATGAAGATGCTCTATACAGGACACACTAGCTTTGTGTGACATGAAAAGAATTTCAAGAGAATAATTACAAACAAACCGTACTAAAGTTTCATAAAAATTATAAATAATTGACAGAAAACTAGATCTATACTTGCTTATATTCCTGAACATTACTTGGAAGAACACAACCTTTCTTCCCTTGGTGTAGGTGATGTGGGAGCATCGTCTTATTTTTTGGTGCAACCATTATTTTGAAAAGGTTTCATGCTAATGTTCGCAATATTATGTCCCATTGGGACTGTTAATTGAATTTAATGAATTGATTCAATTTACAATGTTCGGTCATCCGAAAGTAAAAGATTAAAGACCTCCTTCTTATAATTGTATAGAAAATGAAAGAATCACTTAAAATTTTAGTTAATCAGGATTTGAAGTTGTCGTATACCTCATGAAATCCTTATTTATTATGTTCTGTCAATAATAATAAACATGCTTCGAGATTATTTTGCAATTCTTTATTTTGTTTTTGTGTAACAAAATATGGTCCAAAAAATTGAAGATAATCATCCAATTTCGTGTGAAACGTGATTTATAACAGGCTAATTTGAAAGTTGTGATTATTGAAGGATTTTGTTTTTCTTTAAACGACTTTATTTCGTTTCTGTAATATGTGACTTGAAGAGTTTCGAATCTGTTTTTCACTATTGCAAATCTGGCTGATACAATCCATTTTGATTGAATGATGATACAGCAGTCTAATGTTTTTTTATAGGAGGAGAACACTAAGCAAAATTGTGACGTTAGTTTATATCATGCATCTTATTTGGTAATTTTCCTTTTTTTTATTTAAGTGCGTACAAAGTAGTCCACTGCAAAAAAGACAAAAACATCTTCTCATTTCATCTGATAATGAGAGCTATATCATCTTTTATCTTGGTCCAACCTATTGCTAATGGTGACATAGTGCAAGCCTTTCGATATCAAATGCGACATAATAGAAATTATCCTTGCAGTTCTTTCGGCATACTAACACCCCCAATGTGGAATAACAAATCACTTGTAACAAAACTCTCATTATCCTCAAACAAAAATGATAATAACGAGAAAAAGAAAGTCACGAACTTCTGGAATGGTATAGCTAGTCTATGGGACGAAATCATAGAAGTTAGTACGTATGGACCAAGTGAAAGGAAGATGTTAAAAGCACAAAGAGAAAAACGAGAAATGCTCAAGGATATAGAAAATAATAACGAAGAATCGTTTGAATCTCAGGGTGATCAAGAGTGGTTGGATGCATTCACAGCAGCAAAAGACAGCAACCATGAAAAAGAGGAAAGATTAGATTTTGATGGATATGCTTTAAATGATCTAGTTGTCTCAAAATGGGGAGTCCCTTTGGATATTGACTTTCAACGTGTTGGAAAGACAATTTATTGCACAATTTTACCTGTGATTGGATATGGTAGTCCATTGCGATCGAGGCATAATAATGAATTGGAATATTTGATGCACTTACAAGGGGTGATAGAGGTTCTATACAAATATGATAATTTATATGATTTCATCTCTTTTATCGAAACTACGAAAAAGGTGCCAAAGCAAGGAACAGATTCAGTTCCTTTTAGGTTGAATTTAAATGACAAAGATATTGAAAACATAATATCACAGGAATAAGCTTCAAGACATTGAACCTATGAATCGAAACTTGTACTGGCTGCTTCTTTTTTTTACCTATTTTCTTGATTATCTTGGACTTATATCATGATAGTTACAATCATGAAAATGATGGCATAAAATCAAGCACAAATCATCATACCTTCATACAAACAATCATTGGCAGAGCCTCTCTCGACTTCTTTTTTTCGAATTCCATTTTAAAATTAAAATATTGTGCCAAAGGTGGAACTGAATAATAGTCTTTTGTGTATCCAAATTGACTACTGCTTAATTGAGTAGCTTACATATATACTTATGGCCATTTTGGAATGAATCTGCCAAGAAGAAGCATATTTATTAGGATTGTTAATTGAAGAAACATAAATTAAAATTTTAGATACTATACAATTAATGAATCCTTCTCTCCAACGTGTAAATGATGATGAGGAAATGGCATCTTGTTCCATCGATATTACTTTTGATTTTATATAATTTCTTAAAATAAATTCGTGTTTCGCATTCTTGCAAGTAATTAAATTTTTAAACTTACAAAGCTACATCCATAAGAATCCCTCGTGACAAATTTCTCTCATAAACATCATCAATAGTTCCATGAAGAGTCAACAATATGCTTTGTTCTTTCACAAAAAGGTGTCCAATGTTTTTTCTTTTCATGTACCGTATATGTAACGATTCCAGTTGAGTCATCAAATCTAATTTAAATTAGGAATGATTACATAATTAGAAACAAAAGTTAAGTGCAAACTTTATTTCGCAGGAGGTCTTTAAGTAAAATTTTGATTTGATATTTACGTCAATGAAGGTAACAAAAGTCAAACAACAACCTATGAGGCTTGAAGAAGGAGTGATTTACGTGATGAGCTGGTACAATTACCATGAAATATCTAACCTACGTCATCAAGCTTCAAAAAACAAGATTGCACCTTTTTTTCTCGTCGTATAAACTTCAATAAACAACTTTAGATTGAATAAAAATGAAGGCTGTCTTGCTTGCAATTATTGCTCTTTGCAGTCAACCTGCAACATCGTTTTCCACAAACGGAATTAGTCAATCTTCAAAAGTATCATCTTTGAAAGCATCGAATGACAACAATGTAATTCTCTCGGGAGTTGCAGCTGCAGTTATTGCTACTGCCGTTGTTGCACCAGACACTGCAATGGCCTACGATTCATACTATGGCAATATTCACGATTTTGGAGCATCAACTGAGCTTCTAGCAGCACGCAGTGGAGGACGTGCTGGTGGGCGTTCCAGTGCCCCAAGATCCATGCCCCGCAGCACACGCAGTACCGGAGGTGCATCCTCTACTGTAAGAAATTATTCTTCAACAACTGTTGTTCAACCTCCAACTACTATCGTACGCCCTGCATCTACAACTGTCATTATGGGAAGTCCTTTCGGATATAGTCCATTTGGTGGATATGGTAAGTTCAAATAGTCACATTTAAAATCTTTGCAAAACGAGAATTAATCTCATGACAATTTTACAAAATTATCATCTCATTATGTCAAAGGAATGGGATACGGAGTCTTGGGAGCAGCCAGTAGTATTGGAAACGAGATCCGTGATGTTGACCAAAGTAGGCAAATTGCGAACGAAAGGGTTGAACTTGAAAAAAGTAAAGTGCGTGAACAACAATTAGAAGAAAGGCTTCGAGTTTTGGAAATGCAACAATTTCAACAAAATGGAGCTGCCCCAGTTGCCCCGGCCGCTGTCGCTCCAGTAGCGAAGTAAATATAATCACTTATCTCCTTTTTTAACGCAGAAGGTCTGTTATGATTAAATAATCAATATTTATCACTTGAGAAATTTTAGTTTTATTAAAATTTCTTTTCACAGTGATCTAACTTTGTACTCGATTGAGCAAAATATTTTATATGGGAAGATCAAAGCTTTGAGAAGAACCTGAGTTTTATTAATGGTACGGTACCAAAAGGAATGTTCTGGATACGCGAAGACAAAGTTATCTTTGAAAACACCAAAACCACAAAACAAAACTTTTATGGAGGATGCCGGAATCGAACCGGCGACCTTCCGCATGCAAAGCGGACGCTCTGCCAACTGAGCTAAACCCCCTTCTTATCACATGGGGCGCCATCTAATGTTTATAAATTATTTACACTTATTGTCGTACAGTAGTGTATAGTACTTTGGTATTCAGTTAGCTTCTGTGTAGATAGAGTCTTTTCATCTATAATTTTTCGATTTCGAAAAGAATGAAGCAAAAGCCTTTTCGAAAATATTTCTTCATTTACAAAGTAGGTTTGGAGCCTCCTAAAGTGGAAGATGACAAACGCCTACAGCAGTAAATAGAAAAATCACAAAGTAGGGAAAACTTGGCAACAAGAAAAAGACAAAACATAAGTAACTCTGAAGGAACTTGAATTCACGCACAAAACCTCAAAAATCAAGCGCACGACAATTGTAAATATTGAAATTAATCTCAAGCTATAATTTAGGTGCTAACATTCTATCTATCTATAGCTTGAGCAAAATGTAGTATTGAACTTCTCAGTATGTTGATGATTCAGCAAACTTGGCACAATGGTAAAAACACATGGAAATTTTGTTTCTGTTTGATTTTTACATATATATAGAACAAGCATTTCTTTGTTTAATGTCTACTCTTCAACAAAGTCACCTTCTTCATCTTCGAATTCACCTGAGATATCTTCATCATCAGCGGTAGCATCTTGGTATTGTTGGTATTCTGAAACAAGATCATTCAAGTTAGATTCGGCTTCAGTAAATTCCATCTCATCCATACCTTCACCAGTGTACCAGTGCAAGTAAGCCTTACGCCTAAACATGACTGTAAATTGTTCTGCGACACGTTTCCATGCTTCTTGAATGGCTGTAGAATTACCGACGAACACTGAGGACATCTTCATACCAACGGGTGGGATATCACAAATTGAAGCCTTGAGGTTGTTAGGAATCCATTCTACAAAGTAATTGGAATTCTTGTTCACAATTTGAAGCATTTGGTCATCTACTTCCTTACTTGACATTTTTCCTCGGAACATCATGGCACATGTGAGGTAACGTCCGTGACGTGGATCGGCGGCACACATCATATTCTTAGCATCAAAGGCTTGTGCAGTGAGTTCAGGAACAGTAAGGACGCGGTAGTCTTGAGATGATTTTGAGGTTAATGGGGCGAATCCAACGAGGAAGAAGTGGAGACGGGGGAATGGGATCATATTAACAGCTAGCTTACGAAGATCGCAGTTGAGTTGACCTGGGAAACGAAGAGAACATGTTGTTCCGGTGATGGCAGCGGCAATTAGTACGTTCAAGTCTCCGTAGCTGGGATTGGCGAGTTTGAGTGTACGGAAGCAGATATCATATAGAGCTTCATTATCAAGGGCAAAGCATTGGTCAGCATTCTCAACAAGTTGGTGAATAGAGAGTGTGGCATTGTATGGTTCTACAACAGTATCAGAAACCTTTGGAGATGGAACTACACTGTAAGTACTCATCATACGATCAGGATATTCCTCTCTGATTTTGGATACAATAAGGGTTCCCATACCAGCACCAGTACCTCCTCCCATAGAATGAGTGATCTGAAATCCCTGCAACATGTCACAAGTCTCACTTTCTTTACGAACAACTTCCATAATTGAATCTACAAGTTCTGCTCCTTCTGTGTAATGTCCCTTGGCCCAATTATTTCCAGCTCCGCTTTGTCCAAACACATAGTTGTCAGGACGGAACAGAGCTCCGTATTTCCCTGCGCGGATGGCATCCATTGTTCCTGGTTCAAGATCTGTCAATACGGCACGAGGGACATATCTGCCTCCTTGTCCTTCATTGAAATATACATTGACTCTTTCTAATTGAAGATCATTGTCTCCCGCATAAGTTCCGCTTTCCGTGATACCATGTTCTCCGGCCATTACCTATGATTACATTTCAATGATAAACAGACAGATGAGTATAAACCAAAATGCACCATTTTCATAAGTTGGTTTTTTTCATTTGGGCGGTTTCACTTTCTAAACTACGTAGGAATGGTACTAATCGAACGTAAAATTCAAACTCCACATAACATGATTTAAATCATGTATATGGCCAAAATTCAAAAATCAATTACGTGAAAAGATCCTCGCGGATCGATCACAATCCACGATAATCGCAATCGATCCATCGAAATCTTGCAATCAAAGACTTACCTCCCAAAATTTAGCACCAATTTGGTTACCACATTGTCCTGTCTGAAGGTGAACGATTTCTCTCATGATGATGTTCTAAAGGAAGTTTTGTCTTTTATTTGGATTGGGTCGGAGGATGTTGTATTTTGACTCAATATATGTTGTCAAAATCTCAAGATATATGTATATAATAATTTTCAGATAGAACGGATATAACGACCAAAGATGTTTCATAAGTTTTGAATTACTATTGGATTCTACATACATACACAAATCTATTAGAATCTTCATAATAGGACTAAAAATACATTGTGTATTGCATTATGACTTTTCCCATGCCAACTTTCATCTTGGTACAAAATAAACGTACGTCTAGTATCTATATAACAAAATATTCACACATTAAGAAACGATATACTCACAGCTCCATTCTAAATATGGCAACGAATATCTTATTATGTATGAGATTCAAATAGAGGTTCAAAATGTTAAATGTCACGGATAAAATTGAGATGCGTTCGTAAGTGATAATATTCCACTTTCAAGAAGTACGGTGGTACTACCAAAATCTTGCCTTCATCCATCCGATGGAATCAATATTCACTTCCTAAGTAGAGTCTCGTACAAAACATTCTGGTAGATATTAAATTAACCGTTGATAATTTTGTCGACTGTAGAGGGTAGGCGAATACTCCTATAGAAAACAAAGAATGTCATTTAAATTTATGTAAGTAAATGGAAGCACATGATTAATTAGATGAGATGTAATTACGTCACACTTCCTTGTCAAGTGTACTTTTTTTCATCAGGATGGAAAGCAACACGCGCCACTTTTCTTTGGTTTGGAATACAAACAATTTTATTATGAATAAAAAGTCTCATCCTTCCCAAAGTCATAAATATGAATGGGTAAAGATGGTTTGCAGCACCAACATAAACTTATTGGGGTGATAAAGCTAGTTAAGTCAGAGTAAACGAATCATATTTTGTCATTTGAAGCGGATTTTAACTTGTATCATTATTATTATCTTGGTCGAACCACTGTATAATATTTGTAAATGATGCTACATTTTCATGCAATTGCATGTTCTTCCCTAAGATTGTGAACGAACAAATCAGTTATGATCCATCATGATTCTTTCTTGAAAATAATAAAAAAAGTAAATCTTCTTCATGACAAAATAGAGACCTATGAAAGATAGAAAACAAGTCTTGGGTTTCGGAATAACACTCTGGAAAAAGAGAAATAGTTTTCTAAAAAGATGCATACATGATCTCAAAAAACCAAGATTCGAGGTCATAATTCCAAATGGAACACGCATAATTTTAATATAGATATAGGCACCTATCTTGCCTTTTTGTCTTGATGGCTACTTCTTCCATTTCATCATCCGAAGTTTTACGTTCACTGCTGTATCAAACACAAAAGACCCTACTAAAAATTGAGCAACCATTTCCTGTACGAAATACTTAGGTAGATCTGGCGATGTGCAATACAAATTTAGACTGAGAACGAAATTTCCATTGAGTCCCTCCTTCCGAATATGCAACACGTATATTTTCTACAGGAAATAAAAAAATCTTTGGCGATCTTTTCTTACTTGGTAAGCCAAACTACTTCTACTTTCCTAAGAGAATTGTTACTTGGACAAGATAAGAGTCGCTCATAGTAACCTTCACGAGGGTAGTAATTGCATTGGAAAACCAAAAGCAATCACCTTTGGAACTGAGACACCACAACCACATACATAGCTATTCGGTCTATCTCAAAAGAGTTATCTGGGTTTTCATTCCATCGTTTAGTTAGTTGAATCGTGCTTTAAGGAAACACGAAAAGCGTATCTCCAATGTCAAATCCAGAAGCTGCACCACAGGGAACGAGTATGGCTTTGACCTTTACTCCCCCACCACATGAATTGGTGAGTCTCTCTGAATCAGTAAAGATGTAATAAAAATATGTATTTTTGGGAGGGAGTTTTGTTTGAAAATAAAGCTGTGGTACATTCAATTTTTTGATTTTGAAACATTCGTATTGGAAGATTCACTAACTCTAACTCCATCCACTCTCTTGACACTCGAAAGCCATATTACGATGCATTGTTCAACATTGCCGATCCTAACAAAAGCGGAATCTTGGGAGGAGCGGAAGCGGTACAATTTCTCTCTCGTTCTGGTATACCTACATCCACTTTGAAAAACATTTGGAGTATGGCGGACCAAAATCCCAAAACGAATACCCTTGATAAACCCAAATTTTTCATCGTGGTGCGATTGATTCAACTGTTTCAAAATGAACAACGCCCTCAGGGTGCAACATTGGCAGTTGCGGAGGAACAAAGTTTGAAACCGGCAAATTTTGAGGGTATTTCAGGAACGGTGATTCCATTGCCTCCACCTGTGGGAAGTGTACCAACGACAAGTGTTCCTACTTCTCCCCTGCAAATGCAAACTCAAACACCTCAACTTTCACCATCGCGATCAGTACAACAGTCGCAACCTCCACCACTTACCCCACAACCAGCTGTTCCTGTAACTCTTGGTGATACTTCTCGTAATCATGCCACTGCCTTAACTGCCCAGGATCCATATGTTATGTTCCCTCACGAACAATCTCGTTATGATTCGTTGTTTCCCAACTATGAGAAACATAAAGATGGGTACGTATATGGAGCTGAAGCTGTGGCACTCTTTTCAAAATCAGGTTTGTCCAAAGATCAATTGCGAGATATTTGGAATCTATCGGATAACCCCGTGGATAATCGTTTGGATAAATTAGAGTTTGCCATTGCTATGCATTTGATTGTTTGTATTTCGAAAAAGAACTTGGTTCTTCCAGTAGCTCTCCCAGCTTCTTTGCAGGCCTTGAAAAATCCAACTCCACCAGTGCCATCTCCACAGCTGCAAACCAATGCGGGTAGTATTCCTCCACCTGCTACTATTCCTGTTACAGAGAACACTGCAATGCCAGAAGCTGTCAAACCCTCTATAATGTCCATTTCTGATGCCTTTAGTGACATCCCTATTCCGCAACCCGGAGGAGCGGAACCAACAAATAATCCTGATCAAACCATGACTGGAGCAACTTTGGAAGATCCTGCCCTCTCACAGCCTCCTTCTCTGTCTGTTCCACCTGTGATTCCTCAACCACAACCACATATTTTGCAGGAACAGCCTCCACAACCTGTGCTCAACAGTACTCTACCTCCTCCGACTCTCACCATGCAAGAGGAACCACCTACCATGCTACCTCATCCAACAAATTCCCCCGCGTTCACATCGACCATCCCCTCCCCTCTTCCTGCACCCATCGCCATGGTCACTGATATTCCAGAACCCACTCCTGCCACCACCACTACCTCAACGGCCTACGAATATACGGAAGAACTCCCTACGGAACTCGAAAAACTTCAAACGATGCTGACTCTACTTCAAGCTGAAAATATTTCTCTCAAAGCTCAAAAACAATCCACATCAGAAGAAGAATCAGACACAAACGAGGAGATTTCCTCCATTGTCACTGAGATTGAAGTCTTATCGAAGGAATTGCAAGGCTTGAGACATGAGGTCTCGGAAGCAAAAGCGAGTTTGATTGAAGCTGTATCGGAATTGAAACTTCGTAAGTTGAGCAAGAAGTAAGTAACATTTTGAGAATTCCTATGACAACTTGTCTTTCAAATATCACAATGACTCATAATAAAATGAATGAAAGCAACCTGACGGAAGCTATTGCCGAAACAAAGGACACTTTGAATGTATTACATAATGCCGTTGGAGCCATTCAGGAACTCCCTACAGAAGAGGAAATGCCACAACCACCTGTTCAACCCAATGCTGCACCGGCTCCAACTATTGACTTCTTTGGAGGATTTAGTCCACCTGGTGCTACTTCTTCAATCGCTAACAGCGCTTCTGTCCCTAGTTTCCATGGAGATGGGTCTATGAATGGAGTCCACACAGTAGCATCTTCAGCATCAGATCTTCATCAGCATCAAGAGCAAGTTCCTATTCCTCCTCAACCAGTTCCTGTTGATGCTGCTCCATTCAACGGGTTTTCAAATGATCCTACTGCTGTACCACAACCTAACCCAGCTAATGATACGCAGGGAGGTTTTCTAATGGGTGGAATGATGCCTCCCCAAATGGCCAATCCCGTCAATCCTAATGCTTATACACAAGAGCAATCAGCCCAACAAGCTGGAGGTCCACCAGCTCCATCGCAAGAGGAAGTATCTCAGATGAAAGCAGAGGCGCTTGCAGCAGCAGATGCAGCTACCAAGGCAGAACAGGAGCAACAATTTGCTTTTTTGCGTGCTGAGGAATTACAACGGTCTGCTGAAGGAGCAGAGCATGCAGTGAAGGGATTACAGGAAGCGTTGAGTAAAAAAACCAAAGGGTTCAAACGTAGCAATAAAAAAGCGCAGAAAAAAGAATACGAATTAGCTCTACAGAAAGCGGTAGAGCTTAAGAAGGAACTATCGGACGCACAAGGAAAAATAACTCAATTGCAAGTTGTTGCCATGAAAGCGAAGCGAGAAGCAGACCAATTACGTCAAAAATCGGAACAGGCAGAATTTGATATGGTTAAGGCCGCTTCAGTGCAAGAAATGCAACCTCAAGTGCCTCCAAATCCAAATCCACAAATGTATGTCACTAATGTAGCACCACATGTACCTAATGGTGGTGCTTCTCAAGCCTTTGATAATCCCTTTCAGACATTTGGCTATTAATACAGATACCTTTGACTTATTTTAGTTTGAGGATAATTTTTTGGCTTCTAACGCAATTTAGAGTCTTCCTATGACTGCGATTCACGGAAAATTCGTTATTTCTGTAGTGTGTTGAAACATGTTTTAACATGAAAGTATTTTTTCGCAATTGTATGAACAATTCTTATGAGTTAGCTAACAATACTAAGAAGGTGGAGAATGCGCATCTTTAAAACTACACTTATTCTAATTCTTAAAACATATTCCATCGAGATATAAAGATTAGTATACTTTGTTAAATCTCCACAGTATTACAAATGATGAGGTTATTTCCGTAGACTCGAAAAATGGAACGCATATTTATCTCTTTACTCGCCATAGCCCACCCATGTATACCAACCATTTTTTTCTAATTCTGGCTAACATTGAACCAATTGTGGGTTGCAATGAATATGATACCTACATTGTTATTCCGTATCCTCGAAATGGACTCCTTCTTCTTCCGCTACCTGGGCTAGGTGATGTTCCTTTTCCAAGTCTTTCTTGAGCAATTGCCTCATGTTCTTCTTTCGCAGATACAAGCGATTTTCTTAAAGAAAACAGCACTGCTTTTAAAGTTTCATTGTTCAGAGCATATTCTAACCCCGTTTTATCTCTGTTCGTTGGTGTTTGGGGTGTTTGAGGCAGTTGATCTGGATCTTCTTTGTTATATATGTCACCAAATAATTCGTACAACTGACTATTGAGGATTCTTATCTCATTTTCATCTACCTTTACGCTACTTTCAAGATCATCATGAACTTTCATTTCTCTTGCTAAGACCAGGCTTGCAAGGTTAGTCAAGCATTTCACTGAGGAAGAGTCCTCTTTGTTGTCATTATCTTTTTCATCTGAATCGGTCCGTTCTTTACACCAACGTAAAGCTAAGATGAGATGGCCAATGCTAATCTCAGTAGAAAATGCAATACTTGGTGACTTCGGTGCCGGAGCAAAATTCAAGATTTTCTTTTTCTTTGTAATATCCTTAACACCAGCTAACCGTTTAAAGCAGACATTTGATTCGTGTCCCTCATTAGATAAGTATTCCACATCCCACACTTTCTCATCATTTCGACACCGTATCACACATGCATATCTTAAATTGTCAGGGTTACCTGTCTTTCCATGATTTCTGGAAGCCGGCATGAAATTTGATGTAGTGCGTGGCCGCAAAGCAATTATCGTTCCGGTGTCCACAAATGACGAAGGATTCATTCTTGTTGCTTCTTCACAGTCGAAATATATGAATGTAGAAGAACTAGGATTTGCCCGTGTGAGAATTGAGAAAGCAAAATATAGTGCCTTGGCAGCAAGATATTCCATTTTTAGGGAAAATTCGTTGTTGACATGATTGATAAACCCTTCAAGACTATTATCATTTGAATTTTCTACTTCTTTGCTATTTCCATATTTTGATTCCTCAAAATCATTCGAAGTAATACATCTTGGAATTATATTATAAATAGTGGATTAGCAACAAAATGTTTGCAAGAAGTGTTTGAGAATGATAAAATATAAACTTGTTACTCACCTTGCTGTGCTTATCGCATAGTGGGCATTGCTAATGGCTTCGTGCCTTGCACTTGGTAAGCCTCCAGCTAACATGACTGCGTTGAAATTTATCACTTTCTGTATCTGCTGGATCATAAGGGCTTTATTTGGACTTGCAGCACTATTCGCACTTTCCATAGCCCTATTCAACCTAGATACTGCTTTGAACAATTCTCGAGCGATTCCCGAGGCTCCAAGAAATGTACTTAGACTACGAACAGCAAAGCGCACTGTTTTAAGTATCGCAGCTTGAGATGATGAAGAAGAGAATTTCTCGAACTGCTGTATACATGGATTTTTATACAGATCTGATATTAACGATAAGGATGATATTGATTCAAGAATGTTATTTTTTGTAAAAACTGGTCTCAAACTGGAGCTTGATTGATCAATTTTCTTGTATGAGTCACTTAAAAAAGGCTTATTCACATTGCTACTATCATTTCCCCCTGAAATAGCAGACAAAATGACGCCATCAAATGCGTAAAAAAAATCGATTCCAAAATCTAGGAATTTGTTTTCTCCTGAGTGCATGCTTATGAGAGAAGTTACAGTTTTTAATGCAAGTCTCCATACTTCGTGCACCGAGTCTTCCTCTGCTTGCTTTAAAGGAAAAATTGAACTATTTTTCTGTTTCGATGGATTACCAAATTTCAAGTTGCTTCCAACATGAACCAAATAACCCCTTGTGTCGTGATTTCCTGAGTTTGACATTGAACACCAGTGTTTGCCTGCACACTGAAAAAGAGGATTTTTTATCATAGCATTGATGAAACTTCCATTTTTCATTAAAAGAATCGCAACATCAATCGTCGACGTAGAAGCGCTTGCAACATTAACAAAGTGAAGAATACTCGAAACGATAGAAAGCGAACGTCGATGAATAATGGTAGTTTCATCTACACTTTTCAATGCATCATTAGACAATCTAGTGTACATAGTAGCTGCTGCCTTGGATGATATTGTAAAATGTTCAAGGAGAGTTGGTATTAAGTTCCATTTGCGAAATGAAGCAGTCAAATCCGTGTAATATTTAGAAATTGTAAGCCTCGATATAGAAGAGGATGGTTGGAGTCTTAATAACGAGTTCAAAACAGCAAGGGAAGAGCTGAACAATGTAAATGAGAGATTTGCTTCAGGCAGATCATCCGAAGTAGCGAAGTTGTAGTCATAAGGCGATGTACTATGATTTGAATGATGACAGTGCTTGACGAGGCGAATGCAATCACAAACTAGATCAGCTAAAATGAGTCGTGCATCCATTTCTTTCTGCATTCCCGATCGTAAACCTCTGCTCGATTCAATTGAATCAATTAAATCGAGAAAAACTAAAGCAATAGACATTGTTTGAACCCGTAATTTGCAACCAATCTGATAGGGTTTGAAATCAATATTATGTCAGTATATGAAGAAAAGCTTTGTTTCGGTATATTCAGTACTTTATACAATCAAATCAAACTTACCAAAAGACCCTTCTTTGTGAGTTGTTGGACTTCAGAATTAACAATATTGTTCTGAAGAACAGAAAGTTCGGCACTTTTATATTGAGACGGTTTAAGCATTGCAAAAAGCTTCTCAGATACATTCATAAGCCTATTGAACAACCCTTGCAAATTTTGTGCAAAGTCCAACGTACAAACATGACTAAATCTTAATATATTGTAAAGCGAAGAAAGTGCCGCTTCTAAGAGCTCTGTTGCCACTTTTCCAGAGCTATACAAAGATGCTAACGCGACGACATTTTTCTTCACGTACGGTGGCGATGTATTCGAAATTATTGCCTCGTTTGAATATGTGTAGTGTGTCTCTAGTGCATCTATAATCAATTGAACTTGCGAAGCGCACCAATTAATATTTGAGAGATTTTTGGAACTACTATCTAAGCTGATATCGCTATCCTGGAAACGAATCATGGAGGTTGTCCCGATATATTGCGTCCAAGATTCAACAAAGCATGTTTGCATATTTGACATTTTATTTGATAAAATAAATTGTTTCCAAGATGAGGTGATGTTTTGGAATGTAACATTTGCCGTCGGGACAACTTTACGCATACACTCAAGCTCATGTGTCTCTACTGTGCTAATTTCGTCTATGCTAGTACATTTGCTCTCATAGGGCAAAATGAATTCCCTACTAATACCGATTTCGCCAAATGCTTCTCTAAGCGCCTGGTACTTTGTGGCCGATAGAGCTGTACCATCCAATTGAGAAGTGATCAACTTAAAAAATTGATCAGATTTGAAGCTATAATTTTCATCTTCGATTTGCATCGTTTTTTCCATGCTTTTTCGCACAGCACATTTTTCGGAATCAGATGAAGTTGCATAAAGCTCATGAGAAATAATTCTCATTGTGGAGGAAAGCAAATGTAAGATATTGCTTCTTTTGTTAGTTGAAGGTATCGATCCATCCACACTATCTTCAGACATATTGATTAGAGTTTCTTTCTTTTCCAATATTTGCAATAAATTCATAAAAAAATCCTCTTTATCAGTAAAGTATTTGAGGGCTGGCGAAGATGCGTTTGAAAAATAGGCTGGTCTAGGATTTTTTCCTGTAGATATCTCATCTCGACACTTTCCATACAAAACAGAAATACAGAAGACTGCTTGAGAAGCTACTGCAAAATCCTCATCTTGTTTACTCGTTGTCCTGGATGCTGCATCATTCAAAATTTTTAAAAATAAATCACAAACATGTAGATGCGTGCTTTTGGACTCTTTTTCAAATGTGCTTGTCTTACGTGACATCAAAGCATTTCTTCCAAGAAGTAATATGCCAGCAAAATTCGGTTTTGATTGTAATAATAAAGACAGAAACTTCAAAGCTTTCAAGAGTACTTGTTTCTGGAGCGTTGTACTACTCCTTGTGTCGACATGTTGTTCCAAACACAGCTTAAGAGCGCTATGTAGTTGCATACCTCCATTCAGAGATGAGTGTAACAGATTTGGTGCCAAATCCTTCACACTACAAACATGGTCGTTGATTAATATCAAAAGATCTAAAGTTTGGGTTGATGGCAACGACGAATAATTTTCATTCTCATCGCACAATATGTAACGGGAAAGTAGTGTCAACCATGACAAATTCTTTGGCCAAAGTTTTCCTGAGCTTTGAAGTACTTCAATATTGGTATCAACGTCTCTCTCTGAAATGTTCATTAAAAGCAGCTTTTTTTCTCCTCCTTCAAGATCTGTGATTTGATTTGTTGGATTAAATGAAGCGGCACATATAACTTTCCATATAGGAGAGAGATTCATTAGATCCTCCTGTGTCGTAAACTTGTGTTTGTCATGGGATAGACTTTTGCAACTACTTCCCTGACTGACTAACGAAAGACTTTCATCATTACTTTCTGATTCATCGGATTCTCTAATTATTTCTTCCGCAAATTTAGTCCAGAGAAGTAATATCTTAGTTGCTTCGCAAGCTGTAAGTTTTAACAATGTTTTCTTATATTCATCAATATTTCCATTCATTGACCTGCCATGATTTTGAGTTTCATAGAATGATTGCATGAATCCCATTTTGTAATCAACAAGATGAATATTTTCAACCAGCTTCCTTTGATAATCATCAAAACTGATTCTTTCATCCTTATCAGCTGTTCTCTTTTGCGGTACTGCTGCAAACGATTCCCATTCTCCAAAACGGTTCTTTCCTCCTTTTTCACAATTTATTTCTTTAGTTTTTGATTCACAAAAATGCACCATTAATGAACCTCTTAAAGCAGATGCTACGGGCAACGTCGCCTGTGAAGCAATGATCTGGCCTAATTGTGGAGTGGAAGCAAGTTTGAAAATAATGCTGTGTCTTGCATTACTGCAAGCGGAAGATATAATTGGGTCGGAATGCAAAAGATATGGTTGAATGCAATGTAACGCACTGCGAATTACTTGTGAGCACAAGAAATTTAATTCGAGTTCCTCTTTTGCTTCGTTTGATGAAAAGATCTCATTAGAGAAAGCTGTCGAAACGAGAATATCACATGCCGTGTTTGCTCCATTGAGAATTATTTTAATATAAGATTCAACGACGTTGCTGATTTTTTTAGATGCCAAAACTTCACATAGCTTGGAGCATAATGATCTAGCGATATTCATTAATGCCATGGCGCTTTGATACGTAGAAGAGCCACGGTCGCGTACTCTTCTTGTCAGATTGGTTCGTTTTGCAATATTTGGGAGAAAAGAACTGAATCCATTGGAATTGAGCCCATATCCTTCGATGCATTGGGAAGTGGAAAGATGAAGAGAGGTTGATAAAGTTAAATCTTTTCTTAAAGAGAGGAGAAGGTGTGACAGTATTGAAAGCGAATATTGTGCTATTCTTGAATCGGGTGCGTGAATGGCAATAAGGAATAAATAAGATGGCAACTTTGTTGCATTGCCATAGTTCTTCTCGAAGTCGTTTACAACTAATGTGAAAAATTGTTGTCCACCAGTGTGACAAAGCATGGAAATGGAGCATAAGATATTCTCAACACTTGCCATTAGTTCAGAATTTTCCAACGATTTCTCTTTCGTAGTATAAACATGGTGATGACGTAGGTCAACAATTATCGACAACGCAGAAGAAATCAGGAATGGTGGTAATAAAACGACTCCAGGAGTTTTGCTTTCGCCTGCAATCCCTTCCATGGCAAAAGTCAAAGTTTGCAAATCGCAAACTAAAGTAGAAACAAGCTCAAATAAAGGAGCGATAGAAGAAAATAATGCTGCAACGTCTGGAGTTTTGTTTTGCATTGTTGCAACAGCTAGATGGTGTGCACCTTCCATTAAGAAACAAATAGCATCGACATTTCCATTTTCACTTTTTTCATCTATGTCTTGGTAATTATGTTCATACCATGTATTCCAAAAAGATATGCGGGAAGTTGTTTGATTACGAAAACTACAAGCAATGAGGGATGAAAGCATTTTGATATCTGCTATAGGGAGCTTCGAAAGTTTGGCACCATTATTTAAATAAAATGCAGAAATAGTGGCAGTAATAATTTCACGCCCTATACTCGAGTATACTACACTTGCAGCATCATCATATGAAACTTCTTCTTCATCATCCTCTACATCCATGCGATTAGTGAGTTTACTACTATAATTTCCATTATGATCCATGCGAAGAATTTTATTCTCTCTAGAAGGTAAAAGAGTTTGTAAAGTCCATTCCAAATACACAAAAGCACCATAAGTATCGTTAGCTTCACGGATGCATTTCATGCCTACTTCACGAAGATTTGAAGATATTGATTCATCCAAATGCGAATATTTTGACTGAGTTAATAAGAGTAATAAACCAAAGGAGAACATCACTATAGCTTCTGGAGCTTCAACTGGGCTTTCATGTAGTGAAAGAGAATGGTGCGCTTTACTTTGAATGCGGTGATTGATATTCATGGCATTTCTTTCCAGTAATTGTTGAATAGATTTTATATCCTGAATTAATGTATTGCTTTCCGAAGCCTCTTCGATCCCAATCAAACTAGAATATGATGTTTTATCATCATTAGTGGAAGATGTAAATTTCCAGAGAGACAATGCCTCCGAACAAATCAAGGCTACCAACTGAGAGATTTTTGGAATATGATTGCTACTTCCAAAAAAATCTTTGGATTCCATCGCTGACAGTAATACCATGAAGTCCCACCGAGATAAAGTCAAGCGTTTTCCATAAAATAAAACCAAAAGGGCTTCCAATGCCTCTACTGTTACTTGGGACTTCTGATCTTTATCTCCGGATATACCACAACATGCTGATACGAGAAGCATTCGTAATAATCCTCTAGATTGATCTGATTTTTTAGCAATTTGAGTTGTATCTTTACTGCTGTTGTCATGTGTTGGGGACCATTGAGTTATATACATATCATCTAAATCATTTAAAAAGGACGTTATCTCAGGAGGACACTCAGATGGTTCATCCTCCATTTTTTCATCTTGAATTTCCATTCGTAAACATTCTGTCAGGGATTGCAAACGTGAAATATGCTCGCGAATGTAATATTGTTGCACATGTGATATCAAATATGTGGAGGCCAACGAGCCTTGCTCTTCTGTTGATAAGTCTTGATGATTTTGCGATTTTTCAGAAGATTGAAGGGAGGCAAGTGTGAATCTAGCAGCATCTTCATTTGAAATGTGCAATAAAGTACTTAAAGTCTGAATATGCAGTAGACCATTAGGATATGATTTGATTTTAGTCAAGATTTCACCACCATTCGATGCATTAGGCAAAGTCGTTCGTTTTCCAATCTCTTGTTTAACTATCAAAGTTCCAATAGTAACATCTGTCAAAAGATTCGACCAAAACGTTGATCCAAAGGGATGTTGAAATTGACATAGACGATTTTTTAGGATCTGGAGACGATTTTGAAGCTCTTCGGAATTCGCCGTTTTGGAAGATGATAAATTTAACAGATATTGAAGAGTGTCCTCATCACTGTAATCATTTTTGAAGTCGCTGCTCATGATGTAGTCAAGTGTCCATGAAATGAGATTTTGCTTTCTGTTACAATTTAATAATCATGAATCGAAACAGCGGGAAATAACGGCACTTGTTCCAATTGATGGGCATAGAAGCTTGCTGTATGATTTCTCGTAGGCTACGAACAACAATTTATTCAAATTCGTAATAACCGAACAATAATATCATACCCGCCCGTACGGCGATAGATACCTATAGAGTACAGAGTCTCACAAAAACGGGAAAGCACCCTTTCACAAGTTCGGTCTACTTTGTATACATAATGAAGTTTTGCGCGAAGTGGTCGAGGGATCGATCCCTGACAAGGACAGATATTTGTTATTGATTCATAGATTGCCTTAAGAATATTTGATATTTTCATACTTTTTTTTATCAACTCATTCATGTTGAAATTTTAACACCCTTCTCTGAGCTGAGGAAAGTTAAATACAAAGAAGTAGAAGTAGGTTACATTAATAATTTAAGATTTATAATAAACTAGAATGGTCAATAGTATGCAATTGCTTAGTAGGGAAGTACAGGATATATATATATATAATAATTATAATTAATGTATCTTATTTTAAGTGTAGTTCAATGAACCATACAAATAGAGGGTCCAAAGAAACACTAGTAGCCCTTCTTAAGCTAAGGACTCCTGTATTTTCTTTAATTAATTGGTCGAATGGTGGAATGAAAATTAATTGGTCAAATGACCCCCCACCAGGAATTGAACCAGTGACCACTGGCATGGTTAGTGAACTACCTAACCATTAAGGCAATTACCCCCTACAAAGTATATATATGACAGAATTGAGTTAGAATATAGCAAATAACATCTTGCCAAATTTGTGATGTGCCATTCCAAACTGCAATATACAGTTTATGATCCAGTTAAATTAGTCTAGGTTTAGATGTGATTGTCCAATTAAAACTGTAGCTGAAACTTTAATAGTTAGATTAAAAAGCTAGCTGTGAATTTAATAGTTAGATATGAATATGCATGTAGCAATTCATAGATGATATTAAATTAAATGAAAACAAAATCATCAAAGCCTTCCTCCTCACAGGGAAGCAGCTGCTGAAACCAAAATTGCAGTTTGATTCATATGCATTGAGTAGCATCCAACAGCTACCTGTCATCTGTAAATGATAGCTCTGTTGGGCATATGGAATAATAGACCAGCTGTCATTTGTCTGGCCCACAAGTGACAGCTGCCCTTGCTGTGGAAACTGTGTGGTTTCCAATATGTGTTTAATATGTCCTGTATGTTAAGTTATGAATTTAGTCTAGTCAATTTAAAATAAGCTCATAATTATCATCCTTTCAACTTTTGTATTAGTTTACTCTAATCCATTATCCGTGCATAAAGCAAAACGTATATTGGTAGAGGTCCAGGATCTTCTGGAGTTTAGAGAGTAAAGCAGCTTTCATGATTGTACCAATGTGACCATGCAATAAATTTTGCTGCAGTTGTTTTGTCAAAAATGAGGTTTTATCATATATTCAAAAAATCCAATAAGTTCCTCTGGATTTATGATGGGTTTTGGTTTTTCACCAATTAAATCTGTTGTAGATTGCAGAACTTGGTCTGGTTCATTATTTTTAGATACTTTCGTCCATTCTGTCTGATGTGCATCATCTTCCCATAGATGGTGTATATTCTGGCTGTTAAAGATTTCTTTTTCGCTTTGAAAAGGGTGTTGATTATTGCAATCTATTTTATCCTCCCTGATTTGATTGGGAAAATTGGCGCGAAAATTAATGTTATTTTCATCTAATGCAGATCGTAGTACACTCCTAGCAATGGTTTTATTCGTAGAGGTAAGGATAATGTACGTCATTGCGTCACCTACAGAATCCGCTATTCCTAGGTATCTTCCTCCTAATTCTTTACTATGGGGGTAGGATTGATCACTGTCTAAATAATAGACCGGTTCGAAGAAACTAAATTGCACCAATGCTGATATGTCCGGCGTCGTACCAAAAGCAGCTTCAATAGGAGTTATCCATTTTAACGTAGCATTTGCTGTATGGTTTAGTATATCTACAGCATATTTGGCTGCATACGACCACATTTCATCTGGTGCATTTGTATGGTCTAAAATTCTGTTGGAGACTTTCTTTACTTCTTGAATTCGCCGTTCAGCATAATTTTGGTTGGAATGATACGGTTCAGTTGTATGTAGGCCGATATTATATTTACGGAGAATATCTTTCAATGCCCTACTTGTTTCCATTTTTGCATTATCGGATAAGATTTGATATGGGGCACCTACATCGCATATAAACTGTTCTAACATTGATGGGCCTTCTGATTCAGTAGTCATTCGGTACACTTTAGTAAACATGCTTTTTCTTCCTACGAAGATTTGCATACACGTGTATCGTTTGGTCTTGCTTGTAACGGAAGAAAAAAAGGTATCAGTACAATAGGTTTCTCGTAGTCTGTTCCTATTTAGCTGCGGGAATCGTGATTTGTAATGTTGCCGTAACGGTAGCCGTAGATGATTTTTCGCCAACTGTGTAGTGCATAGTAGTGTTTTCTGTACCACTGGTAGTGGCATCCACGCTAACTTTGCTTGAAAATCTTTAGGATCTAGGTCAGTTGGTTTAGAGCGGCTTGGGT
>Ga0209092_10001216_pt1 | contig 25661 bp, 12 predicted proteins | sample FraStrMetagenome_FD_187446 | JGI IMG/M metagenome (GOLD analysis project Ga0209092, IMG submission 187446) | Marine eukaryotic phytoplankton communities from Arctic Ocean - Fram Strait ARC3M Metagenome (SPAdes) (version 2) | ecosystem: Environmental > Aquatic > Marine > Oceanic | place: Fram... | reverse complement strand
ACTTTATCATAAAGCCGGTAGGCAAAAGGTATGATAACGAGGTAAAGGTTGGAGAGCATACCCTTATAACAAACAGCTCTATAGAAAGCTTTAAGCATGTTAACAATATTGCTGAGGTAGTTGAAACACCAGTTGCATTTGCAACGCCTATAAGGAAAGGTGATTTAATTATGGTACATCATAATGTATTCAGGGTATTTTACGACATGAAAGGAATCAAAAAGAACAGTAGGTCTTTCTTAAAAGACGACTTATTTTTTTGTGCGGTTGATCAAGTGTACTTATACAAAAGAAAGGATACTTGGAAATCATTCGGAAATAGATGCTTTGTCGCACCTGTCAAGAATAAAGACCTTTTAAGCACAGATAAAGTAGCTGATCTTATTGGTATACTTAAAATAGGTAATAGCTCCTTAGAGGAGTCTGGAATCAATCCAGGAGACATAGTTGGGTTCACACCAAATAGCGAATGGGAGTTTGTTGTAGACAATCAAATTATGTATTGTATGAAATCAAATGATATTGTTATAAAGTATGGACTCGATAGAAACGAAGAAGAATATAATAGCCGCTGGGCGACTAGCGATTGAAGAATTAGTAAAGGTAGCAAAAGAAAAGATCGTTGACTCAGAGGAGGATATTTCAGCTGACAGACTTAAAAATGCTGCCGCTACTAAAAAGTTATGTATATTTGACGCCTTTGAAATTCTTACAAGAATTCAAGAAGAGGAAAGCATGATAAACGAATCGTCAAGTGCTTCAACTAAACCTGCTTTTAAAGGGTTTGCAGAATCGAGATCTAAATAATGGCATATCAACAGGAATTATACCGGATAGCCAAAGACTACGTTAAGCCGCAAGCAATTAAAAAAAAGAATCGCTACGCTAAATGGGAGTATGGTTACGACAAAGAATACGATCTTGTTGTAATAAGCAGAACAGGTAAGATAGGAGATATATATGTTATTGGTGATTTACATATCGCATTACCTTTGCTAGAGGATAAACTCAGTAAAGGAATTAATAAGTGGGCACCAAAAGAATACCCAAAAGAATTAAGTAAAATTAAAAGCGAGGCGGATTGGGAAAAGTACCCGACTGCATTTAAAGAGAAGTGGTATGGATATATTGACACAGAGTTTAACAGGCGTGAAGAAGGTTTTTGGTTTATTAACAAAGACAAGCCTACTTATATTACTGGCACTCATTACATGTACCTGCAGTGGTCCAAGATTGACGTTGGGCACCCAGACTTTCGAGAGTCAAACAGATTGTTCTATCTTTTTTGGGAAGCTTGCAAAGCAGACAGAAGAAGCTATGGCATGTGCTACCTTAAGAACAGAAGATCGGGCTTTTCTTTCATGGCCTCAGGAGAGACCGTTAACCAAGGCACAATATCTACGGATGCTAGATTTGGCATACTGTCCAAGTCTGGACCCGATGCAAAGAAGATGTTTACAGACAAAGTTGTTCCGATATCGGTTAACTATCCATTCTTCTTTAAACCAATACAGGACGGAATGGACCGCCCGAAAACAGAGCTTGCGTACAGAGTCCCGGCCTCAAAGCTTACAAGGAGGAAACTCGATTCAAACGAGAAACTTCAGGAAATTACAGGTCTCGACACAACGATCGACTGGAAAAACACCGGGGACAACTCTTACGATGGAGAAAAACTAAAGCTACTAGTACACGACGAAAGCGGCAAGTGGGAAAGACCTACGAACATACTTAACAACTGGCGAGTTACAAAAACTTGCTTGAGATTAGGTAGTCGCATTATCGGTAAGTGTATGATGGGCTCAACCTCAAATGCATTAGACAAGGGGGGTAAAAACTTTAAAAAATTATATAACGATTCAGACGTTACAAAAAGAAATAAGAATGGGCAAACAAAAAGCGGGCTGTATAAGCTTTTTATACCGATGGAGTGGAATTATGAAGGATTCATTGATGAGCACGGTTGGCCGGTTTTTGACGTACCTAAGAAAGATATTCTTGGTCCTCAAGGTGACATTATTGATGAGGGTGTCATTGATCATTGGGAAAATGAAGTTGAAGGATTAAAAGACGATCCGGATGCGTTGAACGAATACTATCGTCAATTTCCAAGAACAGAACAACACGCTTTTAGAGATGAGTCTAAGCAATCGTTATTTAACTTAACTAAGATCTATCAACAGATAGATTATAACGACGAGTTAAAAAATAATACAATGGTTACGAAGGGAAACTTTCAATGGGAACACGGTATTAAAGATACAAAAGTAATGTTTTATCCGAACAAAGACGGTAGATTTTATATTACTTGGGTTCCTAATCAAGAACAACAAAATAACATAATAATAAAGAATGGTATCAAGTACCCTGGAAACGAACATATTGGAGCTTTTGGTTGTGACAGTTACGATATTAGTGGTGTTGTTGGTGGTGGAGGTTCTAACGGAGCGCTTCATGGATTAACTAAGTTTTCAATGGAAGACGCACCTCCTAATCATTTCTTTTTAGAATATATAGCTAGACCTTCAACAGCCGAGATGTTTTTTGAAGACGTACTGATGGCTATGGTGTTTTACGGAATGCCAATATTATGTGAGAATAACAAGCCTAGATTGCTTTACTATTTAAAGCGTCGAGGATACAGAGGCTTCAGTATTAATAGACCGGATAGATCTTACAATAAGTTATCTGTGTCAGAACGAGAAGTAGGTGGTATACCTAACTCAAGTGAAGATATTAAACAAGCACACGCTTCGGCAATTGAAACTTATATAGAAGACTTTGTTGGTCAAACAAAAGAAGGGTACGGTGATGTTTATTTACAAAGAACATTAGAAGACTGGGCCAAGTTTGATATAAACAACAGAACAAAGCATGATGCATCAATAAGCTCCGGCTTAGCACTAATGGCATGCAACAAACATAGGTATAGCCCCAAGGGAGCTATAACAACAAAGAAATACTCCTTAGGGTTTAAGAAATACGACAATAAAGGAACCACCTCAAAAATAATGCAATAGATGAATGTAAGTACAAATACTAATAGTCCATTTCCTGATCAGGTAGTAAGTGATGCTGAAAAAGCAACGCTAGAGTACGGATTACAGGTTTCTCGTGCTATTGAGCAAGAGTGGTTTAATTACGGAGGAGCAGGTTCGAATAGATACGCATCAAACTGGAATAACTTTCATAACCTTAGATTATATGCTAGGGGTGAGCAAAGTGTACAGAAGTACAAAGATGAATTAGCTATTAATGGCGATTTATCTTATTTGAATTTAGACTGGAAACCAGTTCCAATACTTTCAAAGTTTTCAAACATCGTGGCTAACGGTATTACTCAAAAGCAATACGACATATCAGCATACTCGCAAGATCCTGAATCTTTAAAGAAAAGAACGGATTACGCAAACAATATTTTGTTTGATATGAATACGCAGAAGGAGCAAGCAATGGCTTCTGAAATGGTGGGGGTATCATTTAAAAAATCTGTAATACCAAACGGAGAACTTCCGGAATCTTTGGAAGAAAGGGATTTGCACATGCAGCTTAGGTACAAACCGGCTATAGAGATTGCGGAGGAAGAAGCTATTAATACGGTATTGGCTACTAATGAATTTGATTTAATTAGAGCAAGAGTAAACCAGGATTTAGTTAACATTGGGATAGGTATAACTAAAACATCGTTTAACCCCGCGGAAGGAATAGTTATTGATTACGTAGATCCTGCTTACTGCGTGTGGTCTTATACAGAGGACCCTAACTTTGGGGATATATATTATGTAGGAGAAGTTAAATCTATAACTATACCAGAACTTAAAAAAGAATTTCCTTATATATCTAACGAGGAACTAGAAAAAATTCAAAAATCACCAGGTAATCGTAGAATGATACGAGGCTTTGAAAACTACGACTATAATACTGTTCAGGTATTATACTTCGAGTATAAGACATATACGGACCAGGTATTTAAAATAAAAAGAACAGATAGCGGATTAGAAAAAGCTATTGAAAAAACTAGTGAATTTGATCCGCCACCAAATGACAACTTTGAAAGAGTTGCTAGATCAATTGAGGTATTATATCGCGGAGCAAAAATAATTGGGTCTGATATAATGCTGGAATGGAAGTTAGCTGAAAATATGACTCGTCCACTAGCGGACACGACTAGAGTTGAGATGAGCTACTCTATAGCTGCACCTAGAATGTATAAAGGAGTTATACAATCACTTATAGGCAAGTGCATTGGGTTTGCTGATGTAATACAATTAACACATTTAAAAATACAGCAGGTGTTGTCTAGAATGGTTCCTGACGGAATATTCTTGGATGTTGACGGACTAGCTGAGGTTGATTTAGGTAATGGTACAAATTACAATCCAGCTGAGGCGTTAAACATGTACTTTCAAACAGGTTCTGTTATTGGTAGATCAATGACACAGGACGGGGATATGAACAGAGGCAAGGTTCCTATACAGGAACTATCGAGCTCTTCTGGTATATCTAAAATACAATCTTTAATTACCGCATACAACTATAACATGCAGATGATTAGAGACGTAACTGGATTAAACGAAGCTAGAGACGGTAGTATGCCAGACGCTAACGCTTTAGTAGGGCTACAAAAAATGGCCGCAAACACATCTAATACAGCTACAAAGCATATACAAGACGCTAGCATACAATTAGCATTAAGCACTTGCGAAAACATATCGCTTAAAATAAATGACGTATTAAACTTCCCTCTTACTAAAAACTCTTTAATGAATAGTATATCTACTTTCAATGTAGAAACACTAAAAGAAATTGAAAATCTTAATCTTCATGACTTTGGTATATTTTTAGAGATGGAACCAGACGACGAAGAAAGAGCGGAACTGCAAAAGAATATTCAAATAGCTTTACAAACTAAAGAAATTGATATTGAGGATTCAATTGATATTAGTCAGATTAAAAACTTAAAGTTAGCTAACGAATTGCTAAAGCTTAAGCGTAAAAAGAAAAAAGAAAGAGAGCAGGCTTTAGTTCAGCAAAATATTCAAGCACAAGCTCAAGCAAACGCTGAGTCCGCGGAGAAAGCTGCAATGGCTGAAGTACAAAAGCAACAAGCAATGACTGCTGAGAAGGTAGCAATTGAGCAAGCTAAATCAAACTTTGAGATGCAAAGAATGCAAACCGAAGCGCAGATTAAAAAAGAGTTAATGGCAACAGAGTTTCAATATAATCTGAAGCTCGCGCAAATGAAAGCTCAAGAAATAAAAGCTAAAGACGCACAAATAGAAGATCGCAAAGATAAAAGAATTGAAAAGGAGGGATCGCAACAAAGCCAGCTAATAGAGCAAAGGCAAACGCAGGGATTACCAAAAGACTTTGAGTCTGCCGGCAATGATAACCTAGGCGGATTTGATCTATCTCAATTCAACCCGCAATAAGTACCTATTTAATAATTATATAATATCATATCATGAGTGAAGTAAAAACAGAAGGATCTTTTAAGATCCAAACAAAACCAAAGCTTACTGAGGAGCAAATAGCGGCTAGGAACAAAGAGCCACTGATAGACGTTCCAAGTAATGTAACTAGAGTAGTAATACCTAAAGAAGAAAAAGATGCCGTTCAAAAGCCAAGCACAGAAGAAGTGGATGTGGATGAATCAGCCGGAGATAGCCCGAAGATGGTCGGAGAAGTACCCGAGCAAGTCATCACAGAAGTTACCGAAGAAAGTAAGCCAAAAGAAGAAGTAAAGCCAGCTGTAGCGCAACCTGAGTTGCCTGAAAATATTATAAAGTTAGTTGATTTTATGCGTGAGACCGGAGGAACCATGCAAGATTACTTAAGACTAAATACTAATTACGACGAGGTAGACCGTGACGTATTAGTAAAAGAATATTACAAAAACACTAAGTCCCACTTAAGTGCAGAAGAAATCGAGTTTATGATCGAGGACAACTTTGCATTTGACGAAGACCTAGACGAGGAGCGAGATATCCGTAGAAAAAAACTCGCATATAAAGAAGAGGTTGCAAAAGCCCGTACGTTTTTAAATGATACCAAGGATAAGTACTACGACGAAATCAAGTTGAATTCGCCAACACTTACCGAGGACCAAACTAAAGCATCGGACTTTTTTAATCGATATAAAGAGGACCAGGAAAGAAACGTTGCTAACCACGATAAGTTTAAAGCCAAGACTAATGAGTTACTTAATGAAAATTTCGAAGGTTTCGATTTTACGTTGGGTGATAAAAAATTTAGATATGGCGTACAAAACCCATCACAGGTAGCAGAAAAACAATCAGACATCAGTAATTTTATAGGAAAGTTCCTTGGAAAAGATGGTACGATTGAGGATACTGCAGGGTATCACAAAGCATTGTATGCAGGTGCAAATGCCGATAAAATGGCAAATCACTTTTACGAGCAAGGTAAAGCCGATGCTATTAGAGATGTTGTAAACAAATCTAATAATACATCAAGTGGAGCAAGAAAAGCTGCGCCGATTGACGGAGCCAAGTTTGGAGCATACAAAGTGAAATCAGTTTCTGGAGCGGACTCATCAAAACTAAAAATTAAAAAGTTTAACAAACAATAACTATGAGTTTATTACCACAGTTTGGGAGCTTAGTCCCAACACAACAACCGCAATTGCTTGCGTCAAATTATCTACAATGGACAGACAGCGCAGGAGCTGCTAACTTTGCAGATTTTGCACAGCAGTATTTACCAGAAATCTACGAAGCGGAGGTAGAACGTTATGGAAACAGAACGTTATCTGGATTTTTAAAAATGGTTGGCGCTGAAATGCCAATGACATCTGATCAAGTTATTTGGTCTGAACAAAACCGTTTGCATATTTCTTACACGGATGTTGCTGGGCTAGCTAATGCTGCTCATTTAGATTTAACAACCGTGACAGCAGATGCTAGCGTTAATAACGTAATATCAATAAATGATACTATTGTTATTTTGGACCCAACAACTGGGGCGGAAGCGAAAGCAATAGTTACTGACGTACCGACTACTAATGGAGGTACTTTAGGGAATGTTGCGCATATTGCAGTTCAGTTATACAGCGGGCAAACAATCGCACAAGCTTTCCCTCCAGGAGGAGCGGCATTAACAGGTCTTAAAATATTTGTTTATGGTTCTGACTACTCTAAAGGAACAACAATTGGAGCAGGTGCAGGAAATTCTGCAGCAAGAGTTTCTGTTGAGCCAGTATTAACGCAATTTTCAAACTCTCCAATTATCATTAGAGATCAGTATGTTGTATCTGGATCAGATACCGCACAGATCGGATGGGTAAATGTAGCAACTGAAGACGGAACTGATGGATACCTATGGTACCTAAAAGCTGAGTCTGAAACGCGTTTACGTTTTGAAGATTACTTAGAAATGGCAATGGTAGAAGGAGAGCTAAATGCATCTACTTTAAATCCATTAACACAGCCAGGAACAGAAGGTTTGTTTGCTGCTATCCAAGCTAGAGGAAATGTAGAGACAGGATTTACAGCTGCTGCAGGATTAACTGAATTTGACGCTATCCTTAAAAACCTAGATACTCAAGGGGCTATTGAAGAGAACATGTTGTTTTTACAACGTCAAACTTCTTTGGACTTTGATGATATGCTAGCTGCAATTTCTGGAGGAGCACAAGGAGGAACCGCTTACGGTTTATTCGAGAACTCTTCTGAAATGGCTTTAAACTTAGGATTCACTGGATTCCGTAGAGGATCTTATGACTTTTACAAAACAGATTGGAAATACTTAAATGATGCATCTACTCGTGGGGCAATCAACGGAGTTAATTCAATTGAAGGTGTATTAGTACCAGCTGGAACTTCAACTGTTTACGATCAAATATTAGGAACAAATATCAGACGTCCATTTTTGCATGTACGATATAGAGCTTCTCAAACTGATGACCGTAGAATGAAGTCTTGGTTAACTGGATCTGTTGGTGGAGCAAGTAACTCAACTCTTGATGCAATGGAAGTAAACTTCCTATCTGAAAGATGTTTGATTACTCAAGCAGCTAACAACTTTGTACTATTCAGAGGAATCTAAGGATTCAAATTATGTAATTGTTACCCTCGTTATATCAACGGGGGTAATTATTACTTTTAAACTATTAAATTATATTATATTATGGCAAATAAAAAACCAGTGGCTAAAAAAGCCGCAAAAGAAGTAGAGGTTGTAGAACAAGTATTTGTACCAGCCGAAATAGTAAAAGAAAAGGTTATACCAGTTAAAGAAGAACTGGAACCAGCTAAACCAGAATGGGAAATTAAAGATAGGATATATTACTTAACAGGTAGACATACTCCTTTAACTTTAACAATACCGGGTAAACATACGCGAAAGCATGCTTTACTTTATTTTGATCCTAAAACAGGTAAGCAAAAAGAAATTAGATATGCAACCAACCACGATTCTCCGTTTAAAGAAGACCAAAAGGGAGAAGCAACAATGGGACATATTATGTTTATGAATGGGGACTTAAGAGTACCTAAAGAAAAACAAAACTTACAAAAGCTGTTATCTTTGTATCACCCTTTAAAAGGTAGAATATACGAGGAGTTTGATCCAGTAGAAGAAGCATACGACGATTTAGAAATGCTTGATTTACAAACAGATGCAGCGGTATTTGCAAGAGAAATGGATATTGACGATGCTGAGGCAATCCTTCGAGTAGAAATGGGGAGTGCGGTAAACCAGTTATCATCTAAGGAAATTAAAAGAGACCTAAGATTGTTTGCAAATGCAAACCCTGAGTTGTTCTTAGAATTAGCTCAAGATGAAAATGTTGGATTACGTAACACAGCAATCAAAGCAACCGAAGCGGGTATATTAGCTTTGTCACAAGATCAAAGAACATTTTCTTGGGCATCTAATGGCAGAAAGCTTATGAGTGTGCCTTTTGACGAGAATCCTTACTCTGCAATGGCAGCTTACTTTAAGACCGACGAAGGTGGTGAAGTATTTAGATCTATAGAAAAAAAGTTTAATTAGTAGTTTTTAAAAAAACTATGTGATTATATTATAGATGGTGAATTAATTTTAGCCGGCTTCATCACTGGGGCCGGTTAATATTTATAATAAAACAAAAAAATGGCAGTAAATGTAGATATAGTTTATAAAACAGTGTTACTTATTCTGAATAAAGAACAGAGAGGTAACTTATCTCCGGATGAATTCAATAAAGTTGCAACGCAAGTACAATTAGAAATCTTCGAGAGCTATTTTGATACGCTTAATCAACAATTACGTAGACCAGATAATGATACAGAGTATGGCGATCGCGTTAAAAACGTAGATCACAACATATCTGTATTTAAAACATACGGTAACGCAACTTACGTACCAACAGGCGGGTACTTTAGTTTACCAACAACCTCAGGGTTGGGCGCTGCGGCGCAGACACTTACAGGTGACGGAGTTGCAATATCGTTTCCTTTTACATCGATAACATCTTCGCAGTTACAAACTAGCGTAATAGCTGTTACAATAAACGGTGTATCTACTACGGCTTACACAATCAGTGGAGCTAATATAATCTTTAATAGCATACCAGCTTTAAACGACGCTATAGTCGTTACAGCGACCCCAGAGGACTTTTACAGACTCGGTACAGTTATATATCAAGATTCAAAAGAAGCGCAGCTATCTCAGCGAAACGAGCTTCTATACTTAAACAACAATCCTTTAATAGCGCCAACAAAAACATATCCTATATATCTATATGAGGACAGTAAATTATACTTGTATCCACAAACTATTACATCGGATATAAGTGTTAGCTATTTAAGAAAACCCGTAGATGTTATATGGAACTTTACAATTCCATCCGGACAAAACTACTACCAATACAATGCTACTAACTCAGTTAATTTTGAGCTATCAAAAACGGAGCAGGCAAATATTATCTTAAAGATATTACTCTACTCGGGTGTCGTTATAAGAGACCCATCAATAGTACAGATAGCGGCACAGCAAGTGCAACAAGAAAATCAACGCTCAATAATGTAAGATATGCCGATACCTAATGGCGGTTTAATAACCGAAACTAATGAACAATATTACGCTGGAGCACAGCGATTTCTTATATCGAATCCGGCTGTTATAGGTGATTCTGTAACAACTACGTTTAATACGGACTTGGCATACGATGCTGCTAACGCTACATTAACCAACTTTGTTGTATACACAAGCGACACTGGATTAGCGGGATCATACTCTGAGTTTGCTCCGGGATATACTGTAACAGGAAATACAATAACTTTTACGTCTACAAACGGCTTAAGGCCACACATTGCGATACAATTAAAATCTTTAGACGGAGGAAACTTTGGAAACGAGGATGCTCTCGGGGATGCAGTACAAGAAAACTACGGAAGCTACGCTTACACTTCTTTAAACGATGTTATTAACGGCTTTATCGCAACTTACGTTGGTGAGCATAAATTAATAGGCGATGTTAAAAGAACAGATGTAATATTCCATGCTAAAAGAGGATTGCAAGAATTTAGCTATGATACTTTAAAAAGCGTCAAGTCGCAAGAAATAACTATTCCACCTAGCCTAGGTGTTACAATACCACAAGACTACGTAAACTACGTTAGCTTAGCATATATAGATCAATTAGGTGTAAGACACCCAATATATCCAGCAAACAATTTAACCAGTAGCCCATACGAGGTGCCGTTGCAGGATGAAGCAGGAGATTACACTATGGATAATACTGGTGATCTTTTAGAAGGTACTTCTATTACGAACGAAAGATGGGGCGAGGCTAATGACAGATTATTAAATGGCAATATAACATTTGACGATTACTGGGCTTACGGTAGTTACTTAACAGGTAATCCATTTTATGGGCAAAGATACGGTAACGATCCACAGAATTCACAAAGGAATGGCTGGTTCAATATGAATGAAAGAGATGGTACAATAGCTTTTTCTTCCAACTTAAAAGACCGATTAATAATACTTGATTATATATCAGATGGGTTAGCGTATGACTTGGATTCTAGGATACCCAAGATGGCCGAGGATGCATTATATGCTCACATACTATATTCTATATTAGCGAGCAGAATTAATCAACCTGAGTACGTTATACAGCGTTTAAAGAAAGACAGGTCTGCTAAGCTAAGAAATGCTAAAATAAGATTATCTAACATTAAACTATCAGAGATAGTACAGGTAATGAGAGGTAAATCTAAATGGATAAAATCATAATTTAATGGCACAAGAAATCAAAAACACATTTCTAAAATCCAAGATGAATAAAGATCTTGATGATAGAATATTGCCTAACGGCGAATATAGAGATGCTCGGAATATATCAGTTGGTAGATCCGAAGATAACGATGTAGGTGCCTTAGAAAACATAATTGGTAACGACCTGGTTACTGGAACAGATATAGGCAACGGCTTGACTATAATAGGTATTAAGGCAGATAACTCTACGGATAGATTATTTGTGTTCTTAACGGATTATACAGATCCAAACCCATTGAATCCCACTTCTGCTACTTCTACATCAAAGCATTATATATATTCTTATAATAATTCTAATGGAAATTACACTCTTTTAGTAGAGGGTTCCTTTTTAAACTTTTCTACCACTAATAGAATAACTAGCATTAACTTGCTAGAAAACTTATTGTTTTGGACGGATAATAGAAACCAGCCTAGAAAAATTAATATTAATTTAGCAACTACCGCAGGTATTAGCACATCTGCAGGCGGCCCAACCTATTATACTCAAGAACATCAAATATCCGTAGCAAAATATAACCCATATAAACCTATAGAGCTTTACAATAGGATTGATCTTGTTGCCTTAAATCCTACTACAAATTCTTTTGAGGTATCAGGAAACAGACTAGCAGAGCTAACTCCTTTTATAGGAGCTACTGTTATTTCTTTAGAAAATAACATAGAAGGCTTAAGCTACATAAAAGTTTCTAATGTAGCATTAAATTTAACATCAACGGAAACAATAGTTACGGTTTCACCTGTTTTTCCAGGGGGGGTACCAACTGCAAATACATATATTTCGCTCATAAAATCTACTATGAGCAATAAAAATGATGATACCGATTGGCCCGGAGATCCCGACTTTTTGGAAGACAAGTTTGTGAGGTTTAGCTATAGATTTAAGTTTGATGACAACGAGTATTCTTTAATGGCTCCTTTTACTCAAATAGCTTATATTCCTAAACAAAACGGATACTTTATTAATGGTGATGAAGATTCCGCTTATCAATCAACGATAGTTGATTTTATGGAAAACCAAATTCAAAATATAGGATTAGTGATTCCATTGCCATCTTCAGGTACAAGATTAAATCCTGACTACAAAATTAGTGAGTTAGAAATATTATTTAGAGAAAGCGACGGTGTTGCGGTAAAAGTACTAGAAAGTATTTCTTCAGGTCAAATTTCAGCCAGTGTTGGCGCAGGTAATTATTACAATTATGATTATCAATCAAGAAAACCATATAGAACATTACCTGAAGCTCAAACAGTAAGAGTTTACGACAAAGTACCGGTAAGAGCTTTTTCTCAAGAATCTTCAGGCAATAGAATAATATACGGTAATTACAGAGATCAACACACCCCTCCGTCTAACTTAAATTACAATTGTAGAATTGCTAAAAAAAGCGGCAACGGAGCATATAATAATTGGGTAGAGTATCCAAATCATTCGGTAAAAAGAAATAGAAATTACCAAATAGGTTTTGTATTAGCGGATAAGTTTGGTAGACAATCGCCTGTTATACTTTCTTCTGTTGATTTAGGAGCTACTGATAATGGGGAATTTTATTCAGGTTCAACAATATATAGCTCCTATGATTTACTGCCCAGCGACACAAATGTAAAAAATTGGTTTGGAGATGTTATACAGGTTTTAGTTAACGAACCTATAGCATCGGATATTAATACTTCTACGGGGACTCCTGGTTTGTATGCTATAAAACAACAAGCCGCTTCTTCAGGAGAAGGTTTTGCAATTACGACGGGCTTTGTAGCAGTATCCCCTATAACTGATACCACTTGGACATTTACATTGGACAACACCACTTACCCTAATAATATAAATATACCTCAAGTAGGCAATTCTTTAAGAGGAGCGTATGAAGATTTTGTAGAAGTTACTAATGTAGTAAACACCGCGGGATCCACTTATGTAGCAACAACTACGGGGAGGATAAACGACACTTACTTAAGAGCCGATGATTTACCCTCTAATGTACCCGATTTAAAATTCGCCTATACTATAAATGACCTAGGCTGGTACAGTTATAAAATTGTAGTTAAACAATCGGAACAGGAATACTATAATGTATACCTACCGGGCGTACTCAACGGTTATCCGGGTCTTTCTGGAGTTATAGATCCCAATTCAGCATCTACTAGTATTCCAGGCGGAGTTGATAATGGACTATTCCCTACTAATGAAACTAATTTAACCGCACACACTGTGCTATTTAATGACAATATAAACAAAATTCCTAGGGATTTAAACGAAGTAGGGGATCAAGATCTTCAATATCGCAGCTCCGTGACACTATACGGCAGGGTCACAAACATTATGGGCGCGGGGGCTGATTCCCAAAGTAATATACAGTATTACCCTAGGCTTAGCTACAAAGGTATTAATGCTTTATCGCATACATCGACCGCTATAGCGCCGGCTAAAGATTTTAATATGGGGTTTGCTGATTTATCCACTGATATCCCGGCTGTATCTACTACTGCCCCTACTGTAACTAGCGCGCAGCCACTTAATGGTAATAAAGTTTTTTATCAAGTAGACACAAATCCTTTAATAGCTAGAATTTCAACAACAGAAAAAGGCATAGGGTGGGAGAACAAAATAATTGTTGATCCTACATCCCCTTATGTAAGCATGCTACCTTTTTTAGCTGTATATGAAACTGCTCCATTTGAATCAAATCTTGATATATACTGGGAAACTACTAGTGCTGGTTTAATTGTTGACCTAAATGCTGCAGTATTAGAAGAGTACGAATCAATATCTGGATTAGAAAACTTTTCTTGGGATTTTGATGAAAGCTTCGTTTTTGATCAAAATGTGACAGACTGGTTTGGATTAATAGATGCAACCGGTCAATCGTATTTGTTAGGAGCAGATGTAGAAATAGTGTCCGTAACAGACGGAGCAGGAAACGATGCTCAAAATTTATTCGATATTGAAGAAGGAGCAGACCCTGGCCCTAACGCAAATAAATTTAGGATATTATATAAAGGTAATGGTATTGTTTTTGAAGAAGGTAGTAAAACATTAAACGTTTATGAGTTTGATTTAAAAATAACCACAGATACTGGATTTATAAGCACCATAACTGTAGGAGGCGAGGAAGCAGGGGTGGGGGCTTTAAAAAATGTAACCCCTTCGTTTAATACTATAGCTCCTGTAGCCGTTAACGAAAACGATCGTGTAATAATTTCAGCTGCTACATGGGAAGCCGCTAACCCTCAAAACGGATCCTCTATAAATTCGGGAGGAGTTAGAAATCCGCAACTGGTTTATAGGTTTAAAGCAGCACCGGGTAGTTCGTATCCTGATAACTGGGTTATGGACCCAACAAATGGAGAATTAACACAAGCTACTCCCGCAAATCCAGTAGGGGCAACTTCAAGAAATTTTCAAGGTAATCCGCCGGGAATATACAATATAATATTAGAACTCATTGATGCTAATGCGGAGGAGCCTGTTGGTACAGTGTCCCCTGCTTTTAATTCAATTGTAGAAACTCAGGCATTAGATGTAAGAATCACGTACCCCCAAGTAAACTCGGGAGCTATTGATAATACTTGTATAATTACACCTGCAGAAATAACCAGTAGCACTGCGGCTATAAATAATTATGACAAAGGATCTAATCCAGACGAGCCGGATGAGCCGGAGGTTTGGAATTACAAAACTAGAATTTACTATATAGCGAACAATCCACCCCCAAACACAACTGTAGATCTTAATTATTTCATAGAAAACGGGGTAGTAGGAACACAGCCGTCGGAGCACACCACAGACATTTTTAGAATAGGGACGGAAGCTCACAAAGAAGGAACTATAGTGCTTACTGCTAATGTATACGGCCCTACTATCAGCCCAGTTATACCTATGGAGGGAAGACTTCACAGTGCTTCTTACTTTTATAGAATAGCTCCAGATCTTACTGATGCAAATGCAGATTTTAATCCGGCTTGGCTTCCAATCACTCCATCTTTAGACTACAATTCTACTGGAGGCAATAGCAATAATATAAACAGTCCAGACGAAGACCTTCCGGATCCCGGAAACAATCCCATACAATGGCTAGGATCTGATAAGCTATGGTTGCAAAGTGTAAGGGCATTTGACCATAATACGTTTAATGCAACTAGAGGCATTGAATATGTAGTAGTTTTAAACGGGGCATACTCAGTTTCTGGTGTACCAGGTGGGCAGTCAAACGCAACACCTTGGTCATGGGTACATGCTGATGATTTACATTATCCTACATGTGTGCCTTGGCAAGGAACAAACTTAGTTACATTAAACGGTGCAGGGAATCTGTTTAAGCATTACCGCTCAGCAGAAAGTACTTCTAGAACTGGATCGGTTACTGTTCCAACTACTGACGAAGTTTGGAGTGATACTCCTTATGGAGAATACATTAATGAGTTTTACACAACTAGTGCTGGTAATGTTTCTTATTTTCCCGCAGACACAGCTATTCCTTACATAAACTTTACGTTGGATTTAACAAATATAACTCCCGCCCCTATCAAGTGGACGTCGTTTACCACTAGCGCTGGCCTTGATTTAAAGTGGGTAGCAGGATTTGATGGAAGTGGACAAAAATTATTTGAACTCTCAGGTGTTGGAGCAATACAAACTACTGCAGGAATAGATTCAGAAGGATTAGGACAATCTAAAGGCACTTTAAGAGTGTACAGAAAAACATAATAAGCATGGCTACAATTATAGAATTAAAATATTTTAACACTTTTTGGCTAAAAAAGATAAAATCTATTACGGAGGTGGTGCCCGGCTCTACGTCTGTTTTTCAGAGCGTGCAAGGTACTAAAACTATAAATATATCGCCAGGTCTTGATGCTGAAGAACTAAACGTTGGACAGCAGGTTACTATGACGTGGATAGACGCAATTTCGGGTCTTCCCATTACTTATAATAGCTACGTAGAATCCTTAATAGTAGGGTCTCCAACTACCCAATTTGTAGCAGGTGAAGCACCTCCTGCTGGTGTAGTGGGTAATCCTACAATTACTTTTGGCAAAATAATTAATTTTGACAATATACCTCAGTCATACGATGGTGATGCCACTGATGACTGGCTAATTGAAGAATCAAGAATTAGAGGAGGGTATAATAATACATCCGTTGACTTTGGAGTGAAAGCCTACGCTGTTGAAGATGAGCCTAACCAGTCTCATAAATTTAGTTCTTTAATACATTCTGGCATATTTAATTCTAGAACAGGCGTTAACCAAACTAATCAGTTTTCTGTAGGAGAGGACATAACAAGAACAATTGATCCAGCTAATGGCTCAATACAAAAGTTATATGCAGAAGATACTAACCTAATTATTTTCCAAGAAAATAAAGTAAGTAAGTCTTTAATTGATAAAGATGCAATATACTCAGCTGAGGGCAATGCAAGTATTACTAGTAGGCCTTTAGTTATAGGGCAGAATGTAGCCTATGCTGGGGAATACGGTATAAGCACAGATCCGGAATCGTTTGCTGTAAACGGATATAGAAAATACTTTACAGACAGAGATCAAAACGTTGTTTGCAGATTATCAATGGACGGGATAACCGTTATATCTGCTTATGGCATGACCGACTTCTTTAGAGACAAACTTTCTACCGCGGCGGATAATATAATAGGCGGGTGGGACGCACATAACAAGCAATACGTATTATCAATACCTCAAAGCGGTATCGAATATGACACACTAGCATTTGACGAAACGTCAAAAGGATGGGTTAGCTTTTTTACTTACCAGCCTAATCAGATAATAAGTTTAAATAACAATTATTTCTCAGCTAATGCGGGTAAACTTTACAAGCATTATACATTAGCACCAAATACAGAAGCTAGAGGGGTGTTTTACGGAGATCAAAATAACTCCAATGTAACTCTCGTATTTAATGGAGCACCATCTATGGTTAAAAACTTCCAAACAATAAATTATGAGGGAGACACGGGGTGGAGAATGGATAGCTTTAAAACTAACACGGATTTAACGTTACCTATAACAAGTGCGGTTTTTGTTACTACATTGGAACAAATGCAAAACTCGTTATTAATAAACAGGTTTAAGTTAAAAGAAGACAAGTACTATGCTGATTTGGTTAATGGTACACCTTCTCAAAACGGTGAGGTTGTATGGGGTAGCTCATCATCAGGTGTAAAAGGATTCTTCGGAGAAGTAACAATGTCAATAAATAATAGCAACGTCGGTAAAAAAGAATTGTTTGCCGTAAGCACAGGATTTGTACAATCATCATAATAAAATAAAGATATGTCAGCAACATTAATAGCAGCCGGAATAGGAGCCGCAGTAAATATAGTAGGAGGAATAATTGGAGGAGGCAAAGCTAAAAGGCAAGCCCAAGCAGCTCAAAGAGAGAAAGACAGGCTTAATAGGCAAATAGCCATATTCGAACAAAACCGCCAAGATGTTATAAATCCTTATTCAGGCGTTACATCTTTGTCAGGTATGATAGACGAAATGCGTGGAGAGCTGAGTAACCCGTTTGCAAACCTAGGGGTTGCCACAAGTGCTGCGGAGATCCAGATGGAGCAAACAGATATTGCCTTAGCAAATACACTAGATGTGTTACAAGCGACGGGAGCGAGCGCCGGAGGTGCCACAGCGTTGGCTCAAGCAGCTAAGCAAAGCAAGAAAGAGGTTTCTGCTAATATAGAACAGCAAGAAGCACAAAACGAAAAGCTAAGGGCGCAGGGAGAACAGGCGTTACAGGCGAAAGAAATGCAGCTTACACAGATGGAAATGAGCGAAGAAGCTAGAATACAACAAGCTGAAGCGGCTGGAGCGCAATTTATGTTTGGTGCTCAAGAGCAAAGAGATATGGCTACATTAGATAGAATGTCTGGCTTTGAATCACAAGCTAGAGCTGATATAGCGAATGCTAATATGGCGGGTGCAGCTAATACCGCAGGAATGATTAGCGGCATTGGTAGTTTAGCTGGGGCTGTTATAGGAGCTGGAGGTTTTGGAGGAAACGATGCCCCCCTTGACACAGAATAACAATAAAATATAGAACATGAGTTACAGACAACCACAAATAATACAGGACAAATCAGGAATGATTATTCCTCAGGCGCTTGCCCAAGCATCTGGAGCAGTAGCTAAAGGTATACAAACATTTGGCATTGAAGAAAGAAAGCGCGAGGCAAAGGCGGAGGCAAAGAGGCTAAAGGACAGCAAGCAGCTTATAGATATATCAAATGCCCACGCTAAAAATTCAGCTGTGTTTAATGCTGGTCTTACTGAAATGTCTGAAAGTATGCGAGATACTCTTATTTCCCGCAACGAAAGAATTTTAAGTGAAATAGATTCTATTAAAAGAGCGCAGCTAGTAGACGGAAATACTAGTCCTGATCTATCTAAAAGACTTGGGCAATTGCAACAAGGATTATTAGAAGGCAATGGATTATCTAAAAAGATAATAGCAACATCAGGCGTTTTAACAGAGCTCATGCAAAACGAAGAAAAGCTAAACACTAATCTTTTCTACACAGAAGATGAAAACGGAAGTGACGAGCAGTCTAAATCAATAGTAATGGCTTTCGGTGGTGTTAAAGGGTATAAAGGATCAATGATTGAAGAAGATGGCAAATTATATGCTGTTGCTACAAATCCTGAAGGAAAAACATTTAAGATACTAGCATCGGAATTTGATAGTATAGCGGATGATCTTATATTAGAGAAAAAAGTAAATGCAGCTACAGAGCAAATAAGCTTTACTAAAAAAGCTTTATTTGACGGGGCTAAGCTAAGGGAAGAAATGATTGATTCCAGAGAGAAATTTCTAGAGTTTGAGTCCGGTTCAAAAATAACTGGAACAAGATCTATGCTTAACACAGACATGGTTAATTCTGTTAGAAAAAATGCCGTTAATGAAACGCAATCATTAATACAATCAGCTGCTGGAAATTCTCAATTACAGAACGAATATTTAAAGGACCTAAATTTAGACCCTAAAACATACAAGAACGCTACTGATGAGCAAAAAATAGTAATGGTCGCTCAAAGGTCAGCCTCTCTTTTTGACGATGCTAACGGTATATATCAAGACAAATCAGGAAATTACTACTTTGACGATGTACAGACGCGAAGAGCAATACCTGCTACCGACAGCGACTCTTCCCAAATGTTTAACACATACACAAAAGAACTAAATCAAGCAATGAAAGAGGGGGTAGACAAAGAAACTGCATTAGCTGATATATTTCAAATAGGCGGGAACAAAAGAATTAGAATAGGAGGAAGTTATTACACGCCTAGGAATGTAGAGATAGAAGGTGATATAGTTACTGTTACAAAAACAGGAAAGCCTGACAAGGAATATGTAACGGGAGCGCCAGATTTAGATAAAATTTCTTACGACTTGTCTGAACCAAAATCTCTTTACAATTTCCTGCGTGCTACTACTGCATTAAAAGAATCAGATATTACAAGAATTAGAAAACAAATATTATCTTACAAATAATTAAATAAAAATATATGTTTAAGTACTTAATAAACGACCAAGAAGTTACATTTAATTCTGAAGAGGAAAGATTAAAAGGCATAGCGGAAGCTGAAGCAAATGATTATTCAATAGAATTATTAGAAGAGCCTGAATTTAAAACTAGTGATGCTCCAGAAAGTGCATTTAGTCAAGTAATATCAGGTGAAGTGCCTGAAATTGAAGAGGATTTTATACAAGACCCTGCGAAGAGTGCGGATGCAGTGTCGGAAACTGTAGCACAAAAAGATACGGAATTACTTTTGGACGATGGTTCTACGGAGTTACCGTCGGGAGAGAACTATAACATAGACGGTAAACCGGTTACTAAGAAAGAATATGAAGCCTATGATGCTGAAGTAAAAGCTGATAAGCCTTTAGAATTAACTATTAGCGAAGAAGACTTTACTGCTAACGAAAAAAAGTGGGAAGAGGAATTTAAAAAAGGAGAACTACCTCCCCCGCCCGATTGGGATTTAGCGGGAAGGACTTGGACAGGCTTGAAAGAAACGACTAAAGAGATCGGAGCCTTAGCTACTACTTTGCCCACCTACTTAAACCAATTTATAGGGGCAGTAGACAGAGCTGTATTTATGGACGATGCCGAAAAAGAAGTATTCGATAGTCTTGATCCAAAGGTTAGGGCGGCTATATTGAATGTTCGTACTCCTGGAATTTTAGGCAACTTGCCAGGATCGCAAAATTTAGCTAACCAAGGTTTATTATATTACGAGGAAGCTTCTAAGGAAATAGAAAAAGTGCGAAGCAATATGGTGCAATTTGAAACCACCATAGGAGAAGAATATGCTAGAGGCAATTTTGTTGAAGCTACGGCAAGAACAATTTCTGATGCAATAATCTCATTGCCTACTATGGCCCAAGCTATGATTCCCTATGTAGGAATAGCCTCAATAGTTTTATCCCAGGGATCAAAAGCAAATATGGAGGCTCAAAAAGAAGGAAAGCTTTTAGATTTAAAAACAATGGCTTATTCCGGAGTAATAGGGGCATCTGAAGGATTGTTAGAATTGGTAAGTAAGAAAATAGGAGGAGGAATGTTTAGAAGCCTAACAGGTAAATCTCGTCCTGTTATAAAGCAAGCGGTAAAAGATGTTTTTCTTAAGGTAGCCAAAGACTATAACAAAGAGGGTCTTTCAGAAGAAGGTACATTCATAATAAACAGCATAGCAGAAAAAATATACTTAGGTAGCGAAAAAGAAGCTATAGACTATTTCAAGGAAGGCTTAGATACTTACTTAATAGGAGGAATGAGTGGCGGGGGTGTTTCATCTGTAGGCTCTTCCGCAAACGTATATAATCAAATAATAGACGGGCGAAAAATTAAAGCTCAACTTAACGAAACAGATTACACTGACCTATCAAATGCATACAAAACTACGGAGGTGCCTGATGGGTTAGTAAACTTGTCTTTAAACCCATCTGTACAAGCATTTTTAAATAAAGAGCTTGATGTTAAGCTGAAAAAAGGAGATATTACTGTCGAAGAGTCTAATAATATAAAAAGAAACTTCGCTGACACACAAGGGGCCGCTAAAGCCGTGAATGCATCAACTATTTCAGATACTAACGCGGGAGAAGCTGTTGAGTTATTAACCGAAAAAACTAGGCTAGAAGCAGATATAAAAACAATAGGAGACAAATCTTTATCTGGTCCGCAGCAACTTAGGGTTGAGACTATAAAAACTTTACTTGATAAATTAGCTGGGCAGGGGGTACTTGAAGCTAAAACAAAGAAAGCTGACGCTATATTAAAACAGCTTGGTGGCAAAGGAGTTGTAGAGGTTGGCAATGAAAAACAAATGGCCGCTAAGTTTGATCAAATCAACAAGGAGGATCAAAAATTGCACGACGAAGCTCAGCAAAAAGCTATAGAAGCTGGCGAAAAAACATTTAAAGTAGGAGAAACTGAATTTTCTGTAGATAGCCAATATAAAAGTAACGCGCAGGAATTTGGAGGCTACGGAACTTACGTGCCAAGGCTAGACGGTACAGCTGAAGTTATTATAAACAAAGCAGTTGCTTTTGAAGACGGTATGGTCAATACGGCGGCTCATGAGGTATTACATTACGCCTTAAGAGAAACATTGAAATCAACCGTAGCACAAAAGAAAACAGGGACCGCCTTGCTGGATTTTGTAAATAGCATAGAGGCTACTGAGGACATTAAAGACAATGAATTTACAAGAAGGCTAAAGCAATACAAAGACGATGCCCGAATTACAGAAGGCGACACTCAGGAAGAGGTTTTAACTTTGTTAAGCGAAGCCATGCTTGACGGTAAATTAAAATTTAATGAAAACATGTCTACAAAGCTATTAGACTTTGGTAGAAGATTGCTAAGTTCTATGGGCTTTGCTTCTGTTAAATTTAATACAGGTAAAGATGTTTTTAACTTTATAAAAGATTACAACCGATCTATAAACAAAGGTAAGCTAGACAAGGGACTTGCGGGATCCTTAAAGAAAGGTATAAAAGGTAAGCTAACGGATTCCACTATAAAAGATCAGCCTAAGAAAAAACAATCCGCAAAACCTTCTTTAACCACAAACAAAGTTGATACAGCATTAGCTGCGCTAGAAGAAGCCGAGGCTTTAAGAGATGAAGACTTTGACAATCCTACGCTTGCTGCAAATGTAGAGAAAGCAGAGGCGGCTTACGATCAAGCTTTAATAGAAGCTGAAAACCTAGAGGAAGACGCGGCAGTTGATGTAGCAGAAGAAGCTACTAAAGAGAAAATAGTTAGACCTAAGGCGGATAAAACCAAAAGAAGGTATTCTTTAGATGCCGATGTAAAAAAAGAAATAGAACCTCAAATTGCAGAAGCACAAGTATTAAACAAGGAATTAATAGCACAGGAAAAAGAACTTAACAAAAAAGCTATAGCGGACATAGAAGCAATCCCTGATAAGGAGGTAAAAAGAACGGAAAAAGACAAAAGAATAGCTGAACTTAAAACTAACCCGCTAAGAGTTAGTAAATCTAATGAACTTAATAAGCTTGAACGAGAAATATCTAAAGAGTTAAAAACTCCTATAGATAAAGCAGTAAACTTGTTTACAAAACTTTATTATGATAAAATATCTGATAACGCTAAAACAGCTGTAACCAGGGATGAATTTAAAGAGTCTGCAAGAGCCGAAATCACAAGTATTACCATTAATGAGTTTAAACCTAAAACAATCAACAGGCAAGGCGAGAGCGTTGTTAACGACATCGAGGATATCATATTCCAAAGAGGTGGTTTACGTTTACGAAGCTTAGCGGAAAGACTAGGTGTTGTAGGTAAAGATCAAGGTATTGCTAGAGGAGCAGAAGCTCTTATTAAAATGGCTGACTCGTCTTCCGACATAAACTTTGATGAGAACGACAAGGATTCTGTAAGAAGCGAAGAAAAGCGTAAAGTTTCTGCGTTACTAGCTAGCGAAGCTAGATACAACCAAGCAAGAGAGCAGGTTGTAAATTTTTGGAAAGAAAATGAAGGAAATACTAAAGTAGAAAACTTTAAAAAGCTGCCTAACCTTATTAATAACATTCTTGCAGAAATGTTTAATGTTACAGAAGGAACATTGACTGCTAGGTCCGGTAATCTTAATAAAGCTGATTACGCCAATGCTATAAAAGCATTTACTGAAAAGCAAGCAGTATTTACTGTAAAGGAAGGCGACACTAAAAAAGAAGTAAGAGTACCTGTATCGGAAGTTAGCGCTTTTCAAGACGGTTTAAATGAAAAGAAAGCGGATAACAAAGATTTTAGCTATAAAAGAGAAGCTAATGAATCAATAGCAGAAGCTTTACTTAGATTTTTACCACAAACTAGTGCAGATGATTACACTTATGCAAGTGGACGTAAAGGTAGATTTTCAGGAAAATCCACAGGGCTACCTAAAAACCTTATGGGCTTAGCCTATAAAATTGACGGCAGAAAAACAACAGGCATTGGTAACGTTGAACGAACTGCACAAAAACTTACCGTAGAAGAAATATATGATGCTATTGGAGCAGGATTCGATGCTGACGGTAACGTTGTTCAAAAAATGGGTCTTAGTGGGAAAAACAAGGAGGGTCAAACTATGCTTGGCTTAATAAAGCTGCTTGGTAGAATGGTTACTAACGAGATTAGCAGAACCGAAACCGATCTTGACCCGATGACTAAAATGGATATAGCCGCGGGTAAAAACCGTATGATGTTCAGCTTAAAAATAGAAAGAGGCTTAAAGCAAGGGCTAGGAATAGAGGTAAATACCGATCTTTCTGAAGGAAACTTAAATAACACTAGGAATTTATTCAAGGACATTTCAGAAGAGCTAGGCTCTCAAGGAACTGTAGACTATCTTGTGCCGTTAATATCAAGAGGCTATGGAACTTACTACACTAAAAATGGTAAGGTATTTTTTGAGCCAGGAAGATTTAGTATATTTAAAAACAGGGAGGATTTTTTCAGCAGCATTGACATTGATGATTTTAAAGATTTTAAATCCGGGGATCGCAAAGTAGTTATAAACGATACCGATATAACTTTAAAAATAAACTTTGACCAAAACGCTAAAAATCTTAACAAATTCGCTGATCAAATAACAGAAAGACAAGAGTTTGCTAAGGACCAGCGCAAGGGACTTAACAAAATAGCTAAAATACTAAAATCAAAATTAAAAGAGGACTTTGAGGGCAACAAGGACGCAGTGGCATCTGTTTTGCAAACCATGAATTCTAATGTGGACGGCTTAATACGAACAGCGGCCATTCCTGAATTTATGTTTTTAGAGACTAACGAAACTAGTTACGTTTACGAGCACTCAAAAACGGCTTCAGATACGTTAGTTGAACTTTCGCAATTAATATTTAGCACAGACAGCAAAGTTGATTTCGATAAAGAGTTTAATGAGATAATGTCTGACTTTGTTGTGTCTATAATACCTAAGTCTTACGATAATATACTTAATGAGGTATTTAAGTCTAATGGGCCTAGGGAGGGTAATAAAAAAAGCAATTATGCAAAACCTCTTATTAAATCAAAAGACGGAATACCTGTTAGATACACCGACCAAGCATTTACTTCTCTTTTGTTAAAAAATGGCATGGCTCCAATGAATGTAGTACCTATAACCAAAGAAGGCCTACAAGACCATTTAAGTTCTGTAAAAAGCAGTAAAAAGCTTATAAAAGAAAATACTAAATTACTTCCTAAAAACTTAAGACAAGAGGGTATTACTAATAATCAAGCTATTAAAAACGCTGAAAACTTTGATAAAGCAATAGCTTTAGGTAATAGCTTAGATCAAGAAAACAGAGGTATTAGCGTTTGGGATTTTGATGATACATTAGCAACCACTAAAAGCAACGTGTTATATACAATGCCTGACGGCACTACCGGTAAAATTGATGCCGCCCAGTTCGCTAAAGAGGGCGACGCTATGCTGGCTAGCGGGGCTGAATTTGATTTTAGTGAATTCAGTAAGGTTGTTAAGGGAGAAAAAGGACCGTTCTTTGAGAAGGCTATTGCTAGAAACAAAAAATTTGGTAACGAGAACGTATTCATATTAACTGCTAGACCTGCTAACAGTGCTCTTGCTATACACGAATTTCTTAAAGGTATTGGTCTTGACATTCCACTAGCTAACATTACTGGCCTCGCTAACTCAGACCCACAGGCAAAAGCTAATTGGGTGCTTAGTAAATTTGCTGAGGGGTACAATGATTTTTACTTTGCGGATGATCACATAGGCAACGTTAAAGCTGTTAAAGAAGTTTTGTCTGTACTCGATGTTAAGAGCAAAGTGCAACAAGCGAGAGTTAAAAGCAGCTTACAGCTTAGCAAAAGATTCAATGAAATAAT
>Ga0209092_10001215_pt1 | contig 25664 bp, 17 predicted proteins | sample FraStrMetagenome_FD_187446 | JGI IMG/M metagenome (GOLD analysis project Ga0209092, IMG submission 187446) | Marine eukaryotic phytoplankton communities from Arctic Ocean - Fram Strait ARC3M Metagenome (SPAdes) (version 2) | ecosystem: Environmental > Aquatic > Marine > Oceanic | place: Fram... | reverse complement strand
AGTAAAAGAAGAGAGGAAGGCAAAAAAACAAAAAGCTCGAGACAAACGACGTGAATTTATAGGCATGGCAAAAGCGGTTGATAGAGGCCAATGGCCTAATATTTATAATCCGGGTGGATCAGATGGGGTATCATTTGAGGCAAAGTCAGGTTTACCAGATCGAACCAAACCTTTTCTAGTTCTGGGAATTGAGAGTAGCTGTGATGATACAGGTGGTATGTGCCCTGAAATTTTGTATGCAATTCAATTTGTTCTGTTGCCAAAAATTATACATCAATATATCTTTTCCACGTTTCATTTAGTGAATTTTGTCATGGAAACTAATATCTCAATGCATTATGCAATTGTATTTATTTGATAGCTGCTGTTGTTCGAAGTGATGGTGTTATTTTGGGAGAATCACTAGCATCCCAACATGACATACATGAAAATTTTGGAGGCATCGTACCCAATCTTGCGAGGAATGCTCACATCGAAAAAATTGACTCCACTGTACAAGAAGCCATTGCAAATGCAGGCTTATCATCTGTGAATGATGTTGATGCTATTGGAGTCACGGTTGGACCCGGATTAGAAATATGTTTACGTGTTGGTTGTCATAATGCTCGTGAATTGGCAATACAGTATGATAAACCCTTTGTTGGAATTCATCACTTAGAGGCTCATATTTTAATGGCTAGATTAGGACTAAATTTAAATGACGAAAAGAAGGGGTCGTTTATTGTTCCAGCCACGGAACAAACTCACGAAATAAAAGTTGCAATGGAGTTTCCTTTTTTGGCTTTATTGGTTTCAGGTGGACATTGTCAAATTATGAAATGCATAGGCATTGGACAATATTCGATCATTGGTGGAACTATCGATGATTCTTTAGGTAAGATGCCTCTGTAAGTGAATAAAATGTCGCTGAGCTCATGAATACTCACATCTGGACACTTTTAGGTGAAGCATTTGACAAAACAGCACGATTACTAGGACTTCCCGTAGGTGGTGGAGGAGGCCCGGCAGTTGAAAAACTAGCCCGATTGGGAGATCCCAAATCCATACCATTACCTGTCCCTATGCAAAAACGCAAAGATTGTGACTTTAGTTATGCAGGATTGAAAACATCTGTGCGAACTAATGTAGATAAATTGCTCAAAGAAAGAGCATTGGCAAATGGACATGATGTTGATACAATAGATACATCAGAAAATAGATTTGAAGAGTTGACAGAAGAGGACAAAGCCAACATAGCAGCATCATTTCAAAATGTCGCAATTCGGCATATTGAGGATCGGCTAAATCGTGCCATGACACAAATTGAAGAGGAAGAAAATAACATCAGTTTGACGGAGAAGAAGCAGATTAGGACTTTGGCGGTCGTTGGTGGTGTTGCAGCAAATACAGAATTGCGGACTAGATTACAAGCTTTGTGCGATAAGAGAAATGATCCTTGGAGTATGCATGTTCCACCTCCTCGTTTATGCACAGATCAAGGAAGTATGGCAGCCTGGGCTGCAATTGAACGATTGATGGTTGGTAGCTCTGATGAACCTAAGGGTCATGATGTCTATGCTAGATATCCTTTTTCTGACGTTTCAAATTAAAAAAAAATTCTGTTAACTTATTCGATGCGAAACAGGAATCATTCATCGATGTCAACAGTCCATGCACAATCTTTAACAAGCATTTTCTAGCTGAAAATAAAGCAATAATTACTCTAAGGTGTACATCATTATCAAAACAGGTTTCTTTCGCTATTTCTTTTTTTCTATTTTAAAACTCGATTGTTCTACCCAACTATTAGCTGCTTCAAAGCAGCTTCCATTATAGCACTGGAACTCTCTTCACCTTCCACAATAACATCCCGGAGAGCTTTTTCTGCAACCTCATCTGTGACTTCTAATTCCGCAACTATAAAGGCAACATCTTCCTTTGATACTTTTCTAGCTGCGGCTGCTGATGATGCTGCAGCATCGTCATTGCCTTTCGCCTTTTTTATGGATAAGGCGGACATTGCCTCAAATACTTTACCCTCATCTAGTTCTTGCTCCTGCACATTGTCAGTCACAGAATCTAAGTGCTTTGCTTCATCAGCGGCAGTCATCTTGTTCAACTCTCAAATGGATCTATACAGAAAAATGCCAAAGTTGGTATTTGGGTAGATTGAATGAAAACAATGCTTGGAAGTGTTCTAACTTGTATTCAGTGTGCTTTGGAGTTAGGATAGAGACCCTCTCTAGAGCTTGCTTAGATTCTCGAGATGGCCACTGATTTTTTTTTTTTTCAACGATATTCATTTCATAAAATTTCTACCTACGAGAAAAGGAAAATTTCATCAAAAAATCAGACTAAGTTTGATTATGGATGGGATGGATTCATCGAATCACAGCAGTGGTAAGAATGGATATTACAACATTGATAATTTGAGAAATCAATCTCAATCCAGTAGTAATAAATAAAGATTCGTGCATTATTACGTTGTAGTTATAATTATTTCAGTGCTTTTAACAATGCATCAAATCCCTTTTCCTTCTTCCTCTTTTTCAATTCTTTTAAATTCGATGCTTTTTTTAGTTCTTTCTTAGCACCTTCACAGCCTTGGGCTTTCACCAAGGCTGATAAAATAAATGCACCACGATTAGATGCTGCTATTTCCATTATCTTGCCTTCATATTTGTTTGCTAGTATAGAGGAAAAGGTATTCTTGTTATTCTCACTGTCTTCTTTTTCTTCATCTTCTTCATCGAGAATCAATCGTTTGATCATGAAATGGGCAACTGGATCTTCAAATAGAGAAAGTGCCTTTTCTTCCTCTTCATTCTCCTTTTCATTATCATCATTGGGAGGATTACTGCAACATGTGTCCACCATTGCGTTTGCAAGATTTTCACTGTCAGAAGGAAAAGATTTATAAACGAAACTGATTACTTTCGATCCAATTCTTGATCTCATTAACTCATCTGTATGCCTCAAACACAAATCGCACATACTTTGACGCATATACTGGGATAATTCCCGACGCCTAGTATCAGGATTCTTTTTGCTTGTAGGGGTACTTTCTCCAGTCTCTTTATCAATCATTAATGCAGGTTTCAATAGCTCTAATTCAAATGGATCAAATAATTGAGGATGCTCCTCAGGATTCAGTAGCAGAGTGAAAAAGATTTTGTACCCAGTATCACTAAGTGCAACTTCCAACAAGGGAGAATCGGCCTCTTCATCCTCCTCACCACTTTGAGGTGGCAGTAGTTCTGCTAAAATATTTTTTTGAATTGCTACAGTATCATCCGTGACATCCATCAGACGTAAGATTGAAATATAGGCGTCCTTATGGAGTAGAGATGACTTTGTATAACCCTTGAGATTTTTCATCATTTTACGTCTATCTTTTGGAGTTCCATAAGCTGCACAATAGGCAACCACTTTTGAACCAGCACGAGTCGACAATAAATGAATAGAATGATCAACAAGAGACGGTATAATATCCTTCAATTGAGTAGATGAGGCATTTTCAATGAACTCCCACAATAATTCCTGAAAATATGAAAAAGCAAATAAACCTTTTTCTATCCCTCGATCACAAACACCATGTAAATATTGAATAGCTGAGGAACTGCTTTCAGGATTTTGTTGAATTATTTCTTTCAAAGATAGAGATGCTGTACTGTGTTCTCCAGATTGAAAAATGGCAAATTTTGGTCCGTACATTTCTTGCTTAAGGAGTGCTATAGATTTTGTTGGTAAAGTCGTGAACAGAAGTTCTACAACCCTGGCGCCGATAGCATGAACACCAAGCTTAGGGATGTGGCCTTTGACAGACTATTCCAAGAAACAAACGAAATGTGAATAAATAATTTATAGTTCAATTGAAAATATTACATATGTCTAAATTTACGGAAAAATCTCACCTTGACGATCAAACGACGACAAGATTCATCTCTTGCGCAGTACTTGATTAGTTTTAATACAACAAAATGAGCATATTGTATTTTGGACATTTCGGGTATAGATTCACTTAATTCGTGCAGAATCTTTTTTCGTTGCTCACTTGTACCGAACTGAATCAGGGCTTGCACAATACGTGATGCATCATGTTTCAATACTACTTCTTTCATTTTCCCATCAAATAATTCCACAAGCTCTAGAACCATAGCGTCCATTTCCTCTTTATCGGCATCCTTGACGCGAAGTTTGTTCCAGATTTCTTTTGCTTTCCTTACTTCTTCATAATGCCGCCTGTGCGATTGCCGTTCATGCATGAGAGCACGCTTTTTATTTGAAGATGATACTTTTCCATCGTTCTGGGTGTTTTTTGATAAGTCAACAGACTTTCGCTTGTTTTGACTGTTGTCTTCATTTGCAGCCATTGTTCTTTACAATTTCTTTTTAGAAATGAGTGGTGGTGGAAAAGAAAAAGAAAAAAGTGCTTACAATTATAATAAAAATTTAGGTTTTTACTGCTGTCATACGTAGCTACATAAATCTATTTAACATATTACTTAGGGAATCACTTGAACGACAATTTTAGAGAGAGAGCCAAAATCTGCCCCATATTTTGTATTAAGTGAAACCCAACAAGAATCACGTCTGAACATCAACAGATAAAAGATAGGAGTATTGAGCAACTTAGGAATCAGCCCTTCCTGTCAACTCTTCTTGAGAGCCGTGGTGAAAAGTTTAAATGTGCAGAATTCTTATCTTAAAATAAAAGCATTTGCTTAAAATAATTTTTATTTTATCTCTTTCAAAAAGTTAAATAATCTATTCTTATGAAGTGTAAATCAAAGGTTTTGAAACCAGACAAATGAGAGAAAAGTGAAAAAACTGAATAAAAAAATGCTGAAAATCGTTAAAATGCTCGCTCCTCAATTTCATAAAATGCTTCCCTACTTTGAAGTAAACAGTTTAGTAAAGGGTAATCACTTGTACCATGTAGATCACTTGAATTTATATCCCATTCCAAACTTGCTAATATGGCTCTGTGCGCATCTGAAAAAGCTCGCTTAAATAAAAGATATTATGAACACATTTTATGAATAATGATGAGTATAGATTTGTAAATGTAAGGCATTCAAGATCGATATATGAACTCACCTGAACCTGATTTATGCGAAATGCATTCCTACCAACATTATTCGTTGAAGTCAAAGGATCTTCCACGAATAGTGGATCAAAAGAAAAGGGCCGTCCAGTTTGCTCGACTCTTGGAGGATGGTTCTGCTGATTCGTTTTATGAAGTGTGTGGAGTGTTGAAGTTGATCGATTCTGAATACGTGGTGGTTTTAAAGCAAACTTTGAGGGTGAGCTTTTGACAGATATTTTTCCACTACTTCTACAACTTGCACCATCATCCATTCCCCTCTCGACTAAATTACCTCTTGCAGCATCTCCTGTGGGAAAAGAATAGTGATTTGCTTCATCTTGGTTCTGCTCTATTTGTGCCATTTGTTCCGTGTTTTGTCGTGAGAAATACTGCCGTCTCAAAACACTAATACCCGTTACTCCGGGATCAAAGCAATTCCCATAAAAGTCAAGAAATCCCATTAAAAGAGATCCGCAGTCTCCAATAGAAGACGACTGTTCTTGTAAATATCTTGTGACCATTAAAAATAGGCAGTATGATGATAATCCACCTGTATATGCAGTCAATAGACCTCTATCCAATAAAAATTGCTTCAAAACAAGCAATAACGGTCGAACCAAAGGAAATTCCTGAATTCGTTCAAAGATTTGAGACATGATACAAAGTAGTACTGAATGAAAAAAGGATTAATTCCACTATTTTCTTACCTGCAAAACTTCAGTAACCATCTGCGCCGCATCAAGTCCATGATGATCAGGTCCATCAAAACTTATATCAAGTCGTAACCTGTGAGCCTTGCTATCCTTAGTTACAACTTTGATCACTGGGATTACTGTTCTCTCAATCAAAGTAATGGATCTAGCCTCTATCCATGATTCGCCCTTCAGCTTTCTTGCTAAGAGTTTTTGCCAAGTTTCATTGATTGCATTTCTTCCCTCAAGGACACCAGCAGCAGTTGCTGGGGCGTTCTTATGAACAGCTGGAAGACAAATGACAAAGTCAATATCTGATGATGGAAGACTCAGATTACTAATATGACTACCATATATTTTCACTTGGGCCCGAGGCCAAAGAGCAGTCACAACTTTAGATAGTCGGTCAATCGCTGACGACCGTTTTCTATCTTGCCTGTTTAATCGTATTGATATATTTTGAAGAAAATTAAAAATATCTTTACTCAGTCGTGACTGTAATCCATGAAATGGAGTTGACCAAAACGAATCCTTATGTGGAGACCGAAATCCATATGCATTCAGTGAGCTATCCGAACCGATATGAGTTCCTGTCCCAATTGAATTTCCACGCACAATATGGTGACCAACCCATGTCTTCTCAGTTCCTCCAACAGGAATTTGAATTAAGTCAGTTCCATCTTCGCTTCTAGTTGAATCGTGATCATGTCGTAGAACTCCCGCATCACTCATAGCGGTTTTTGTTACAAAAGTGTATGGTGGCATATATTCGGGATCGTATGATCCATTGAAGCCATAAGTAGCTGCTGGAGATGTAGGATACTTCATAATAGGATGAGAACCAGACGAACGTTCGGAAGACAATAAGTTCTTTAGTTTTGCAACTTCCGCTCCTAAAGTTAGGCACATATCTCGAAAGGCATTACGCTCTTCTCGGACAAGATTTATATCTTCCGTAAAAGGAGCACCGCTTGAAGAAATAGTTGTTGTGCCATCTTTCGCTGTAGCAGTATTGTCAATTTCTTTATGTGAACTTGCATTATCCCCAAAGAATTGTTCAGAAGCATCATCACTTAGCGCAAATGTATTCACTTGAAGATCGGCATTTGAAATGGAATGAGTAGAGACATTTCCTCGTCTACACCCTCTATGTGATGTGCCTAGATTTGTTTCATCCTCGTATCTGCTCAAATCATTCGTTGAAAAACTAGCAGCTTGTAAAAATGACTTTCGTTTCGCTCTACTTTTTCCTCTATTCAAAGAATCTTTTGAAGAAGAGATTTTTTGTGGGTTAGGAAGTGATTGGATTCGTATATCATCTGGAGACCACTTCATTTTTGCAACTTTTGGTGTTTTGGGTGAGCTCGGTAAACTGCCAGCTGTAGGTGAACCTCTTTCCGTGAAATTATTATCTATCAGTATCTTTCTATCAACTGAATTAGCTCGTTTCCTCAACTTTGGTAGGTCAGCAAGAGAAATAAAAAATGGCGTTGGGAGTGAAGGAGAAAAATTTTCCTCTTGTGTTGCTGAAAATGGTTTGTCGTCGTGGATATTTGCAGAAAAAGAGTTTTCCCCTTCAGTGAAACCATCATTCTTTTGAGAACATCCTGCACTTGATTTAGATGAACACTTTGATTTGTCCACACTTTCCGAGTTTGATGTATTGTCAATTATTCCAGTTATCTGTTGTGTACAAGGAGTTTTTTGTATGTCTATTTCATCCTCTTCACAATCGTCGCTTGAATCAACGTGTTTGGGTTCCATTTTTTCATCAATTTCTAAATCATTGCCACAATCATCACCACTAGATGAAGCTAAAGATGCAGCTGTTGAAGATGCTATATGATTCTCGTTGCGATTTTTCATGTCTGCAAAAAGTTCTGCAAAAGAACTACTCTTGCTTTGAAGTTTCTTCACTCCGAGCCATCCATCAAATGCCCCACTAGCTTTCAAAGTCAAAGCATCAAAGTAATTGTGAAAAAATACGTCAGGATGTTGACCGGAGAAGTTTGTGTGAGGATCATTATTTGAAGAGCCAACTGGAGGTTGTTGCTGATGTTCATTGCTGTGAAAGTTTGATTGAGATACATCGGAACTATTTTGTTCACTTCCAAATGGAACAAAAGGAGGCAATCCTTCGTCTATTAATTTTTTCTGGTCTGATTTAATGATAAATTGATTCTCTTTAGGCTTTGTCACCAGATGCTTTGATTTATCCTGCATTTTTGGTTGCTTGTCCTTTTCAATCGATAGATTTTTCTTCCTTAACTCATCTTTTTTCGATGACATATTATCTAATGTAATTTTGTGCACCTTGTTTTCCGGACTACTTGTTTCTATTACATTTTTATGCGTTCGCTCTTTTGATATAAGCGTGAAATTTTGGTTTTCGGTGATTAAGAGTTTGTCTGTTGAGTCGCATCTTGTTTTACTTGAAGACAAACCTACCTGTCTCCAAACCTTGTCCAGGATATCCTCGACAATTGTAAGTGCAATTATCGTGTGTTTATTTCGCTCTGTACTAATTGGATTCTGAGGCAAACTGCGTTTGGGATTCATATCTGGAATTGCTCTTCCGTCTTCCTCCTCTTCATCATCAGATTCAATAGAAGCACTTTTGACCGAAGATGAAGTCTGACTGGGAACAATTTTAGTTGCACTGTTTTTCGTCTTCTTTGATTTGCTTCTATTCTTTTTCTTTTTCTTTTTTGTTTTTTCAAGTCCAGTATTCTTATTAGATTGTACCAATGAAAAATTATGGAGAAGTTGTTCTTCGGCAGTTTTTGCTAATATGACTTGAAGGTGTTTTTGGACAATTGTTGTGAAGATATCCAGTGATGATCCTACATCAATAAGTGAGATATTTAATATTGAAGAAACAATCATTTGGGCTACATTCTGATTGTCATCTGATTTTCCGGGTTTACTTGACCCTTTCACCAGATCAAGATAATGCTTCCGATTTCGAGACGAACAAAATAAATTCCACAAGATATGATCGCGAATAAGAGCAGACTCCTCAAGGTTGCACACTTGCAACAATGCTAGTCTAGTTGCATTGAATAACGCTTTCTCATTCAAGGTATCTGTAAATGTGCAAATAGTGTTGTAGAGTGGGTGGGTTTGAACTTGAATCTTTTCTTTTGCGTTTAGTTTACTCTGGTCGAAACTTTCCCATAAAGACACCTCAAAACAATTGACTAGGAAGCACGGTAGCGAAAACCATTGGTCTTTCTGAAACCAGGCAGAAAATTCTATTTCGTTCATATCGTTGTTGGTCCTACTTCTCGAAAGGAACTTTCCTCTAGATGCGACTCTTAGCATATTCAAAACATCTGTCGCTACAATTTTCTTATTGTTTGATGACTGCCCATGACTTATCCGAAAGGAGCAACTTATAGCATCACCATTTGTTTTTTTTTCAATTTTTGTAAATTTCAATATCATTTCATCGGCTTGAATTTGTTCTATTGGGAGCACTCCACTGAGATCTTCACCCCAAGGACACCTATATTTTTTTGCAATGACATCATGACGAGCTCTTTTTCTTCCATTACTTCTAGATCGTTTTTGGTAACGTGAGGATATGGAAATATGATCGGATGAATCGTAAATTGTATTGTGCTCAATTAATTGAAATAATCGAGGCTTGCGGAAACGATCACGTCTTACTCTATCCTCTTCATTTTTTCCATCATTGGCACCTACTTTTGATGCAGGTTTGAAGCTGATGGCCCTATTTTGGGAAAGGAAGTTGAGATAAATTTAGAACGAGATGCGTTTGGTAAAAGAATCTTCACATAATAAATACGAAATAAATCTGACCTTGGGTGAATTGGTGTTGGAGTTGGTGCCTGCAGTCGAATCATCTGCTTCAATAAACTGAAATCTTGTGATGTTTTCAGAGTTTTGTTCGAATCAGAATTCAAAATTTTACTCCTTTTCTTTGCAGAAGTTGTTGATCCTATGCGGTTTGGCATATTTTCATGAAGAGTCTCACATGGGAATACCAATTCCTTTAAAAGATTATCCAGTGATAGGCATTGTATCCATGTCTGAAACTCACTCAATTCATCGTCACTAAAAAAAGATTTTTGCAAAGTTTCTGCTTTTTCCGATTCGTGTTTTTCAGTTTCATGTTTTCTTCTTCTCATCGTTACCAATTTTGGCCACAATTGTTCATGTTATTTTGTCGATGAATGCATCTGTTATCGCAAAAATGTTGTCAAAAAAGCCCACACTCACTTCAATGAAAATGTATAAAACTATGTCTGTATGTAGGAAGAGTACTGTGTGCACCTGCAATATTTACTTATGGAAGATGAGCTTCTTGATTTTTTTTTATTTTGAATATTTTTACGCGTGAGGAATGGAAGATGGCACGGCAATTGGGAGGGTGCATTTCCGGGTCTCTTTCCATTTTTGACATATTTTCTTTTGTAAGAAAAATGAAGTGCACTTCAAGTATCGAACAAAAACAGCAGCATATTTTGGCAAAATGGCACATTTAGATCCCTTAGCCCTACTGAAGCAACTTTAAATGTAATTTGCGAAAAGGAAATTTTATACGCCCGAGAAAATAGCCATTTTACTAAGCTGGAAGCTGAAATTGTTTCATCTTATGAATGCATCTTCACTAAGAAAAAGAATCTAAATGCAGTTGATATCCAGTTGCAGATAAGCTGAGTTGAATGTAAAAAACTTCTTATTGAAAACGTTTGAATCTGTCAATGTAATTTTGATTAAAACTAAAGTTACAAGTTTTTGCCAGCGTGTAGGTACTCTATCTTTCATTCTTAGATAAAGTAACGATCCGATTGAATCATTCAGTAACTAGAAAGTTTCGAAAGTGTTCTTTTTCAGGTTGTATGTTCACATAATTTTACTGAGTCTCAAATCTACATTCTTTTGGATCAATGCAGAATTGTTGAACATTCAAAAAAATTCCACTCATTGTTAGTACGACCAACTTAATAAATCCTTTGTGACTTAAAATATTTCATCATATATCCAGAGAGTCAAGAGAATCTTTCACCGTGTAAAAAAATTATCTTCTTGTATTTGGTATACATTTTTTCTCAAATTTGGCACCGACAATAAATATAGATAAACTTCGTGTATGTGGTTCTGCCAAAAAAAATTAAGATGCTCTCATAGCACAATGTGCCCCCAGTTTAATTTTATCCGAGGTTCAGTCATCTAATGACTTGTCCGCCTTTGGTCCCAATATAATGGCATACAATCATTTTCCAATTCTTGAGTAGTCATGTGGTAGTATAAATTCATTGAATCACAAACGTGTTCAAAAAAGATGAGCGCTACGTTTGTAGCTTTTTGCAAATTAAGATTTTTGTGATATTTTTCATCATACCATATGAATGGATTTTTCTTTAAACCAACTTGTAAGGTTTTATTTTAGATACGAATGGAATTGACTAAAAATATTACGAAGATTGTAATAATAGTTAATATAATATTATGGTAAATGAAAATTGATGTTGTTGTATATGATATTATTTTAATTGTACTGATGGCAATGTTCTGCGACAGACCCCATAGTTTCTGTAAAGCTTAAAATAATAAGTAAATTGGCAGACAACAGATGATCATATTATTATATATGACTAAACAAAAAAAAAGGGAAATGAAAAACACTCTGCTCTAACTTGAACTTGTGGAAGAAAATGCAACATTATGCAGGTATATCAGATGCTCTACTAACTCTCTTAGCTCTAACGAGTATGTAGATTGGGTCGGAGCTGCAACCTAATCCCATTGAGGTATTCAGTCATAATATTATTAGTGAATGAAAGTCAAGAAATATAAATATCTAGTAGACATTCAGTTGATGATCATTTTAACCAAAAAATCTGTACTAACATGAAATAAAAAGACTTGACCTTATATATTTCTGACACCAGTTTTTTTGAAATGGATAATTTAGAGTAGAATTGCTGAGTAAAGGATTCATTCGATGCAATTAAATTAATAGTGTTTTTATGTGAATAAACAATTAAAATATACGGTTTTGACAAAAAAATTAAATTAGATCAAATTGAACTAATTTAGCCCCATTCTTCTTCAAATAGAAACAATGCGACAATCCATTTCTTAATTATTCTCATCCCATCTTAGAATCGTGACTAAATCATAACTAGACCATTGTTATTTTAAAAATGTGTACATAATTTACAAAGCGCTTCATTTAACAGCCTTGATCTTCAAAGCTGCATAGATCTTGAAAGAAGTACCTTTGACGTCAGTATAGTATTAAAGAGCAATTCCATCTTTGCGAAAGACTCATGATTTTCCTTCAAAAGGATGATACTGGGGAAAAGCATAGCAGCTTCTCTAGTCGCTTGCGACGAGTTGAACTGCTCAATATCATCTATATTGTGATCTTACCTATTCTAGTTTCGAGAATTTTGTTACTTGAATTTCGACAAAGCCAAATTATTGCGAGCCATCGAGCCGATATTGAAGCTACCAAGAACATTATCAACTTATATATTAAAAATCATGAACACGATGAGACATCCTCAGTCAATATTGAGGTGATTCATACAAATAAGCAGGAGTTAGACGTGTCGTTTTCTGAAAAGGAAAATAATAAAAAAAGAAAGGAATATGCAAATACAGTCATGAGTAAACTGGAAAAGAGAGAGAATCAATTTGAGAATGTTGAAAGTTCTCACAAGAATATCTATAATATGGAAAGTTTTCCTCGTAAATTGAAACAAAAATATAATGAAGAACCCCGAACCAAAATGTCCAGAGACCAGTATCGAAACACAAAAGAAAAAATGCCTCAAACTTATCATGATAAGATCTTGAACGAAAAACTTGGTAATGGTTTCAACTCTCATACACATCAACAGCATGCCTTAAGTACGCGAAGCTTGCAATCATCAGTTTGTAATATGTTTCCTATGCTTTCCCCCAGTAATACGTTCAACAACTTTACCTCTAGCGATAGAATTTCTGCAATTCTTAGTATGATTTATTCCCTATCTTCAATGGAAATGGTTCATAAGCCAGGAACTCCACAATACTGGTCTACATGCTGGCTGATCTATGATGATGACTACCAAACGGAAAAAGTTGACAGAGAAATTGTTGAGCGATATTCGTTTGGATTATTTCTTTACGCTATGAACAAAGAAGCACCTATGCCTTTAGGGCACATTTGTGACTATGATTCAAGTATCATGAATTGTACGGAAAGCAAACAAGTGTCTCAACTTCGTTACAGTAAGTCGCTTTCAAGATTTTAAATACACGTCTTATATTTTGACGATATCTCTTCTAAACCATTATTTCATGTAAACATGAACATCTGAATATCAGCCGGGTCTAACGAGGGATCTTTTTTTCCCTCTGAAATTTCCCGATTTGAGTTCTTAGGTGAGTAAAATTACGTTTTTGTTCAGATGTAGCATCATTTTTGGTTTGGTACCTATGTGATTCTTTTGGTAAATAATATCTCCTCTAGACTAATCATTTTTCACATTTTCCTTTCTGAAGAAACTTTGGATCTTAGCTCAAATAAGCTGATTGGTACATTACCGTCTGAATTGAACAGAATGATTCATTTGAATCGTTTGAACCTCAGCTTTAACCACTTTTCCGGGACAATTTCAAGTAAGATTAATCTTTTGAAAAAATTAAAGACTCTTTATCTCCAATCAAATCAAATTACGGGATCGATTCCTAGTGAAATTGGCCAATTGCAAGACCTTGAAATGATTGCTCTAGATAGAAATGCATTGGAAGGCTCAATCCCATCGGAGATATATGAATGCAAACCATTGAGCATGATATCTCTGTTCGCCAATAGTTTGAATGGGACAATATCTTCAAGTATTGGGCAAATAAATAATATGGAGACGCGTAAGTTTGTTTCTAAGCTTGATTTCGTGCATGGGTGTTACTTTATTATCGTGTCTAAGTTTATTTTTTCATTTCAGTGTTCTTGGGAGCAAATCAATTGAGCGGTAGTATCCCAAGTGAATTGGGTAAACTCTTTGCTTTGAAATACCTTCATGCGGATACTAATGAGCTCACAGGACCTATCCCTGAGCAATTAGACAATTTACACTCACTCGAAAGAATTTGGCTCAATGATAACTTTTTGACTGGTCAAACTCCAGAGCTGTTCGGAAATATGACAACTTTATCTTCAATTTCTTTATCGAATAATCATTTGTCTGGATCGATACCCGACTCATTATGGGATATCGAAAATGTCAACGAATTGTTTATAGATAATAATTTCATGACCGGAGTTGTACCAAGTTCTTTCTGCGACAGTCAAGCAGATACAGATTTTGTGTTTGATTTATCTTTGTGGTTTAACAATGAACCGAAGGTACAATGTGATTGCTGTGAAAGAGTGGATTGTAACATGTGGGAGGATCCTACTCTTGATTGCTACGGTGAATTCAGCTTTGAGTACTCAAACAGCTACACCATCACTGATCTCGTTTTGGGCTTAGACCTCAAAAACTCTATTGGAGAAGTCACGAAAACATCCAATATGTGCCTTTCACCAACTGGATGCTATAAATTCGATTATTTTGATAACGAAGCCAAAAATGTCGTATTCAACTTAAGCTATTCCAGCTCCGAAAAGAAATTAATCCAACAAGATCAATGTGATGCAGTTGACGTTTGTGGTGTCCTAATCGATCAAAATGACCCGAAAAGAGCTCGCCTTAACCAAATAATACAGCTCGGGATACCACAAGCACTTCTCAATGATCCATCGTCTCCTCAATCAAAAGCTCTATGCTGGATGATCACTGAAGATCAGTTTTTCGACCAATTATCAACATGCGATGGTACAGTACTACAGCGTTATGTGCTGATTCTATTTTTGTATGAATTGCTACCTTCGTCTGACTTTGTTAGCTTAGCATCAAAGCCTACCTGTGACTGGGATTGTGTCGTTTGCGACCCTGAGAAAAAGTTTGTCAAAAAAATCGTTGCTCCGAATAAAAATCTTTCTGGAACCCTTGTGACAGAATTGAGCCTTTTGATGTCTCTAGAGGAAATAGATTTGAGTAACAACGAACTCAAAGGCTCTATTGACCCATCCATCTTTACCTTTTTACCATCGTTGCAGAAATTCAATGTTGCGAATAATGGCCTCGTTGGAAGTATACCTAAAACACTATTGGAGATATCAGGCATAAAACAGGTCACACTTTCGGACAACAAACTCGTTGGATCTTTCTCAACAGATATTATATATTCTAAAAGTCTTGGTGAGTAATATGAATAAAACTCAAAGTTCTACCATTGTAAAATGATAATGTAACCTCACAATATTCTCTCCATATCATCGTTTACAGAGGTGTTCAATGTTAGCAATAATTTACTTGTAGGTTCATTACCCGAGGGAATAACAGATTGTTTAAACATGAAATACCTTGATATGTCAATCAACAATTTCGATGGTTTTATTCCAACAGGCTTGGGACGTTTGGACAAGTTGCTAGAAATCAGATTGAACATGAATAAACTGAGTGGTAGTATTCCGAAAGAAATTTTTGACTCAACTAATTTGGAAGTACTTTTTGTTCAAACAAATATGCTTACAGGAAACATTCCTCTTGAAATAACAACAATGATAAACGCAACCAAAATTGCCCTTGATCATAACAAGATCAAAGGCAATATCCCAATGGGCCTAGAAACATTCGAAAATCTGAGGATTCTACATCTTCATCAGAATCGACTCACTGGATCTGCTCCGCCATTTATGCCACCGGTTATTGCTGGAGACGTGGATAAAAGTAGCTACATAGTAGATTGTGGTAATCCAGCATATCTCTTGCCAAATGGCAAAAAAATTTCCTGTCCAACTTGTACCATTTGCTGTAATTCCGACGGCATGTGTCAAGAAAATGTAGACTTTGATGTCTATCTACCAACACTTTATTTATTTATTTTTCCTCTCGTGGTATTAGTCATCTTCTATCTTTTATCCAGAACGGATGTATTCCGAAGCAAAAGACAGCCTGCATTGATCTGCAGCGACGATTCAGTCTATTGCTTTATTTTCTCAAATCAAAGATCGGCTCTTTTGGTGCATATACTTACTGCTACAATCCAATTTTGTCTTTTTGCAGTTTATTTGGAGGCATCTAATTTACAAAGTGAAACTACTGATTGGCTATTTACTTTCCGATGCCCAGAAAACAACGTTGATTGTAAAGATGAAAAGACTCGGAGTCCGATTGGATGGGTCTTATTTGCTATTGTTACAACATCTTACCTTGGATCCGATCTCTTTCAAGGTATTTTACAATTACAGTATGCCGCGAAGAAGAAAGACTTTCAAGTTTTCTGTAGTGGGTTCTTACTCCTATCTTTGACTCTTATGGCATTTTATGCGTCGATTACTTACAATCTTGGACTAGCAGCAACTAACACAGATTTAATCATGAATGCTGTAATTTTGCTCTTCATTAATGACTTGGATGAGCAGATATTTTCAATATTTGGAATGGTAGCTCCAGAATGGACTGAAGCTCAAGTTGAATCATCGAAAGCGACTTTGGAAGCGAAAATGTCTACATGTGTAGTGGAGTTCGTGCCGAAAGACACAGATAATAAAGATAGCAGTTCAGGTGCTTAAAGCTGTAATTGAGTATTTTCCTGTTTCTTATCATTTCTCGTCATCGAGGTCTATTGAATTTATCTTTATAATAAAATCTTACATTTAAATATATAATTATATTTTTAAATCAGTAATTTTAAGAAAGTACAAGAATTCAATGCGAATCATGTTGATTTTTTGGCTAAGTTGTCGAGAGATTTAATGATCATCAGTAGTCACATGCAACGAATCATATGCATTCTTTGCGCATTATTTCTAAAGCTGCCTCATCAGTTTTCGTATCCTCGTTCCTTTAGCTCGCCAAGGCCATTCAATTCTAACGCTGCAAGAGGCCCTCCAATGTATCCCTTCATTGCCCACACAAATGTATTTCTTTTCTTTGATGGAGCGAGTACTCCCGCAGATACAACACTAGAAATTATAGAAAACAAAATCAAAGCATAAGCTGGAAAGCGAAGTTGTGACAGCAGTGCAGATCCAGCTTCGTCGCTTCCCAAGAGAAAAGCCGCTGCCATATTGCTAGCATTGCCAAGAGCAAAAGAAACAAATAAAGTAGTGACGATAGAATAGATTCGTGAACCTCCTTCTATCGCAAGATCTTCATATGGATCCTTTTTTAATTCTCCAGCTCTCGCTTTTCTAGCCCATGCTTGCGCTTTTCCTTGCCTCTTGCCTTCTTCATCCAGTTGTTCCGGGGTCCAATCCGGTGTCATCCTAGGGCCGGTATTCCTTTTGTCTTACGCACATGAGAGAATCGAACAAAATTGTAAATGACTAATTCTTTGGATTGTTGATTGACGATATTGAAAATGAACCCTATTTTGGAATTGTTTTGAGGAATTTATGTTGGACTTACCAGCAAAAGGTTGCACATATTCCTGTTCTTTCAACTTTTTTTTTAATTCTAATCCTTCTTTTTTCTTACGCTGAGCCTCGGCCAGAGCTCTTCCCATTTCATCATCATCCAGTACTTGTCCCATCTTAAGTCCTGTATACCGTGCCGTATCATCTTCCCCAGTCCTATCAATTATGATTCTACGAACTTTTTTTGGTTTGAGGCGATCTGGCATAGGTGGTGGTGTCATACCCATTAAGTCATACATTTGCAATCGCCCTCCTGCGTTCATAATAGGTGTAACAAGATTCTGTTTTAAAAACAAGAATATCTTTGTTAGTTACAAAACACTCCCACTTTAATTTTGAAAGAATATTATTTACCATGATCTATTTTAAACTTACCCCAAATCCATATTTTGTTAGCTCATCATAATCAAAAACATTTGGTGCATCTTCTTTCACGTAAGCTTTGTTTGGGGAACCGCTGACAAATTCCAACACTTTATTTCCTTTGGTACCCCCAATTACTTTCCCAACTTCCCTATAAAAATAAAGTACATAAATTGAAATGGTGTATAAATTTAGTTCAAGATTCTTGCGTGCAAAAAGATTCAATAACTAGAATGACTTACTTTTGTGCCTCTTCATCTGCCTTGCTCTCTTCTCGGACTTTCAAGTAAGCTGATAACTCAGCCTTCAAATCAATGCTTTCATCTTCTTCCTGTTTTGCTTTTAAACGAGGCATAACAGAAAATGATCTTTCACGATAGTTTGATGTATGAAACGATCTCGTTGGTGAAGGCTTCAAATGATTATCCTTGTTGAAGCTTGCTAGACGCGAAACATGTCGGCCATTGTTAAACTCCACTTGTGAAAAATAAGAGGAAGATAGGTGGAGCTGAAGAATGCATAGATTGAGGACAACGAAGACTTGATTACAGTATTTCATATTCTTCAGTATTTCTCCTTTTGTCACTGTCACTCATGAAAAATATTGTTGGAGATTTATTAGAGCAGCAAAGTAGTTAGTAGCAATAGTTTTTTTTTAATAATAATATAATAATAATAATAATAATATAATAATAATAATAATAATAATTTAGTAGTAGTAGCAGCAGTAAGTTACAGACAATTTTTTGTGTGGCACTCATTAAGGGGAAGTTTGTAAAGTGATTTTGAAGTCACAAATTCAAATAAAATTCCACACTGACTTCCATATGAGCGTAGAGTAAACTACACAACCCACCGATCCTACATTCCTTCACAAAAAGTTTCTATTCAAAAAATTGAATTTTAATATTCATGTTGACTTTCCGGTATTATCATTCATCCTGTTGTAAAGCAAACTAATTCAAAATACATGTCGGATATCTTCTTGGATTGTTTTTTTTTCCTGAAATTATCGAGATTCATTTGTATTGTTGATGAAATCAATTACAGAATGAGAAGGAGAAATAATAGCGTCATTCTGATTTATAGTCTTACGCACTTGTTTTCTTTTTTGCGCCCAAGCTAGAGAGAATATCTTCCAGCTAGACAGAACTTGATGTTTTTTTTCTATCCGACACTTAGTGTACGCAATTTATATATAGAATGGAACTTACTTCGGCAATAAGTAATCACATATGGATGATGTCAAACCGTTCTCAAAAAGAAAAAAATGAGAGTTCTCTTCTTCACCCATATAATGAAATACAACAGATCAACAAATCAAATTAACAAATCAGTGACGAAAGACATTATTAAAAATGGGCACGAGATATAGAAATTTCGAATCAATTATCATCTTAATGCTTGCTGGAGTATGCTTCTCCTTCAATTTCCCATATAAACTGCAAAATGTTCGTGTGATACCGATATCGAAATCAAAATTGAGCAAGCTGAATTCATCCATGAAAAGCAAATACAATTTTGATAATGCAAAAACATATGCAAATGAAGGTGCAATTTTCGCATCTCAGCAAACTCAGAGTTCAACTCAATTAGCCACTGCCGCAGTGTCTAATGCCGAAGTCATTTCGGATGAAAATCCAGAAGAAGAGCAAGCATTTGTTGCTGCTGTATTTAATTTGATAAAGGCTTGTGTAGGATCAGGAGTTTTAGCATTGTCTTCAGGTGTTGCAGCACTGGGCGATACAAGGGACGCGTAAGTTTTTGATGATCTTGTCTTTTACAATTTCATATTTTTTTAAATCATCCCTTTAATTTTGCTGATTGACGAAATGCATATTCCTTTAGGCTTATTCCTGCAACTGCAGTAGTGTCGATTCTTGGTCTTTTATCCGCATACACATTTTTTAACATAGGCCGTGTTTGCAGATTAGAAGACGAAGCATCTACATTAAGTGAAGCTTGGGAGAAAGAGGTTGGGAAAAGCTCCTCTTGGTTAGTCGGATTATGTTGCATATTAACACCGTTTGGCTCTGCTTTGTCATATAGCATCATTTTGGGCGATTTTTTCAGTAGTCTTGCCAAATTTATTGGGTTGCAGGTAAGCATGAAAATTTCTACAGTGCCAAAATGCAATTTTTAGAGATATTTGTTATTCATTTATGACATTTGAACAATTGCAAAGGGTGTTCTAGCAAGCAGGCATGCATCTATTTTGGGTTTATCTCTATCTATTTTGTATCCATTATGTTCCTTGAAATCTCTTGCAGCACTAGCACCCATGTCCATTGTTGGAGTTATTGGAATATTAATTACATGTTCTTTCATGGCTATGCGGGCAATGGGAACGTCCTATGCCCCCGGAGGATTCCTCTTCTCAACTTTAGCACCTGCTCTGAAACCTTCCTTCGATGTGATGGGGATGAAGTCACTTTTCTCACCGGCCAGCCTTGTACTTGGTTCAATGACAGCAACAGCTTTTTGTGTCCATTTCAATGCTCCTGATTTCTATAAAACGCTGAAAAAAAATACAATGCAACGTTATGGCGCTTTTACTGCAATTGGATTTTTTGTCACTGGTCTGATCAGTGTCGCTATGATGGCACTTGGTTTCCTTACTTTCGGTGGAAATTGTGCAGGCATGATATTGAACAACTACTCCTACAAAGATAAGGGAGCTACATTTTGTAGATTACTGATGTCAATTAGTTTGCTTGGTTCTTATCCGTTTGTATTCAAGGCGGTAAAGTCATCTCTAGTTCCTTTCATCACAAAAGGTGAGTTGGGTATTTCTTTCAGCTAATGTGTGTATTTTTTTTATTATCTTGATTAATGGTTTTTGCGATTTTGGACTATTGAGTAGGTAAATTAACAAATCAACGTGACAAAAATATCACAAGGATGCTGCTAGCGACTATAACTGGTGTAGCCCTTCTAATCAAAGATGCTGGATTTGTCGTCAGTTTCAATGGGGCTGTTATGGGTTCTGCAATAATTTACATTTTCCCTTCAATAATATTTTTAAAGTCCACACAAAGGCGAATTCTAAGCGGTGAAAAGAATTCCAAGTCAAAACGAGTATTTTTTGAAAGAATTTTGAATAGAAGCTTAATTGGAGTTGGAGTGGGTTTTGCAATAATGGGTGGGGTCGCTTCTGTCTTAAACTCATTTTACCCTCATCTTCTTTTATAGGGACTTACACGATCTCCATATATTTACCAGTTCACTTTGTATGAGTTAGATTTAATATGTTTGCCATCAATGAAACCATGGCCAAGAGATAAACAGAAGGAATATTGTAAAAATAGACAAAAAAATAAATTAGAGAGAAGAAATCCACTTATAGTCTATATTTTGATCATATATTTTGTTAATGTTTTAAATCATTGAGGCAGTCATGGCATCATCCAGATTTAAAGCTCTATCCCAATCCATATTTTCAACTGTATGTTCGAGGGGACCCGATTCGGCATTCAGAAATTTGTTTCGTGACCCAAACCTACTTCTCGCTTGTACTCTACTTAAAGTCAACCATCTATGAAATTCTTTTTCACCGTCTAATTCTGTTTTGCCAGCCTTCCTTTGGGTCGATCTCCTCGCTATGAAGCTTTTCTCTGCCGTTTTACATATTTCGGCCGACATGGATATACTTAAAGGTGCACGACATCTGGATATATAAGCTCGGACTAGGTCAATTCCATCAAATGACAAACTCTCAGCACTATAGTCATTTCCGGCAGTGATTTTCAAGTGATTGCTACAATTGACAATACTCCGGCGAGCCTTTGAAAGTGCCACGACACAATAATCAGCCTCAAACGGAAAGTCACTCACTCCAAATCTATATTGACACATTTGTTGCTCTGCAATTAGCGAGAGAGCTTTCATGCATGAATACCCATTTGCATTTAATTTTCCTTCTTTCATATCTTGATCATTCAAAATAAGTGTAGAACCTCGTGGCAATTGTAGAGGAGATGAACTAAGTCGATTTTCATTTGAATAAAGAGGTTGACAATCAAAATCATCGAATGCAGCTTTGCTAGGGACGGATATTTGATTTGAGTCATTTAAGTTTGATAGAGATAAGTCCAAACTAGAAACAATAGGACAAACTTGCTTTAATAAAAGTTGCAACTTTTTGTTCATTTGACTACAAGTGGCAGCAGTACATGATTGAGGTAGAATCAAGTTTAATGAAAGAGATCCAACACAAGCTCCAGCTACAATCTTTTTCGGAGTAAGCCTATTTCGTAATGCATGAGTTGTAAGTTTGGAATCTTTTTGAGATGATAAAGTTCTCTCAGTGGCTGACAATATAGCCATTAAAAGAGCTTCAGATGCAACATCATCCCCCTGAAAAATGTGCTTCGAAAAAAACTTAATTGTTGCAGTTCGGTCATCTTCTTCTTCTGTAGCATCTTGTCTACTTTCCATAGTAGATGAATGAGAAAGTGACAGTTGATCTAAATCAACTGGCTCGTGATATAGAACGTGTACCCGTGGGAGTTGGCTTGGAGGAGGAACATGTGCGTGATGTATATCCGACTGAAAGGGGTTTGCATAATCTGATTCACCTGACACATTATTTGTGTGTGAAGAAAAGGTAGCTTCCATTGGATCAAGTGAAAGAACACCAACTATTTCTACCACGTCGTTCAATCGAACACCATTCGTATTTCCATATAAATCGTTTTCTGGATATAAATGAGCTAAGATAGGAGTTAGATTTTCATCGCTTCTCAAAGCCCCCTTTACACCCCAATTGATTTTTGATTTTTTTTGTTCGCAAGTGATATCTGAACTAGTATGAGATGAGATCGTAAACGCTTTTTTTCTAGATCGAGATTCATAATCAGTTCCCTCGGACTCCATTACTATTTCAGGCTCAGCATACAGTGGTCGTTTGCCTCTATCATGTTGATCCTTTTGTTCCATATCAATTGATTCGTTTGCAACAGTGTTCATATCATGTGATCCATAACGTGCATAAGATGATATCCATTCAGAAGCGTAAGGAAGAGGAACAACATGTACAGGTTGCCTTTCTCCCAAATCTGATAGATACGGCTCTACATCATCGATTTTGTGTACTTGTTCATCGTCTGTGCTTTGGAAATGTCGGTCCTTATACTTAGTACTCTTGCCGTTGCTTGTTTTTGCCGAGTAGAATTCTAAATCAAGAATATCTTGGACCATTCCTAAATATCTGACCACAGTAATTTTCCCATTGCCAACGTTTGCCGTCTTGACAAAATCTCTATTGAGATAAGGGATATTATTATACTGTTCGAACCCAAAAGATTCTTTTAGATATTCTGCTGAAAAAAATTACACAATTTGAAACCTCGATAAGTAAACCTACCTGAAATCGTTTTCTATTTAGTTTTTCCTCATTTCTTAAACTTTGCAAGTCTTCGACTGTAATAGTTTCTCCCAATTCTATTTTGCGTTTGACGGAAGTTAGAGATGCTGAAGAAATTGTAATCTCCGTCATGGTTCAATAAACTCTTTTGATGTTGTTGTGCAAGCGTTTTTTGTGAGTGTGCCAAACAAAGCGTCTACTGTAAAGAGCAAAACATGTGGTATTTGGCGGGAATTTTATCGATCTTGGAACACATACAAATACAATGTAAGCAAATCGTACATACTATATTAAAATACTTGTAGAGAAAAAAATATTAACTCTCATATGAAAAATACGTTGATGTTTACATTCAAGCTGGAAGGTGCTATCTGCTGATAATCGAAAACAATTAAAAGTGCTGGTCTTCAGCAGTTCTCGAGAAAATAGCGCGATTCCTTTCCTTTACCATTTTCTTGCTTTCATCAATTTTAACCAAATCATACCCTCTACTTATCATGAACTTGAGCACGTTAAATTGACGAATCTTGTACGTTTCATGATGGCTTTGATTATTTTGAAGCACAAAAACATGTACTACCGTAATGAATAAGCACAATTAACTTTGAAAAAATAGAATTTTTACTCTTTCATTTTATTGTCTAGTGTCAAATATTGCTTCGATTTATTTTTATCAAATATGATAATATTTTTGGTGTTCTGTCTTCCTAGCTCATAATGAATAAATAATTAACTCCTCTCGCTTGTCTCTTCCATTGAATTAGCTTTACTCCCCGTGCCCATAAACTGAGATCCAATGAAGACAAATGCAATAATAGCTGCATATGAGTTTGGGTAGACAGCACCGTTAATCTGGTCCCATGTTCCCTGTTTGTCTGCCTCAACTAGTGGCAAAGCAACAGTAATATACAATAATCTTTGTAACGCGATCCTTGTCGTTCGATCAAAGTCCAAAAATTTGCGAGTTGAAACTATAGCCTCTTCATTTTTTGACGCAGTTTCAATTGCTTTCTCTGACACTTCAACACCAGCCCGTTCTAACATATTGGCAGCTGCTTCTGCAGAATCGATGCCCCGAAAACAGTAATAGCTTTGCCCTGCGCGATTATCTTTCACTCTTATTCCATCAATCTTAATGTCTACACTGGGGCCCTTTCCACAGGGACCCAAGCAACCGCATTTTGTAACTGTAATAGGTGATTTGGATTTACCACTTTTAGCTAATTTCTCAACTATTTTTTTGGCGTTCACTGCACCATCGGTTAGACAGTCTCGATCGTGACATATGCGAACCTCGATTCCTTTCTGTTGTGACACAGAGGAGAATGCTTCTGTTGGTGCGATGAAGATCGCACAAATACAAATTGTAAGAAATTTTGCCATCAGTATCAATTGAGCATAAAGTAAATGACGCAATTCGAAGCAAAATTCTTTCAGCAGTGCGGAAGGAAAGGATTCTTAAGCTTTGTAGAAAGAACGCTTGTTGCTGTCAAAAAGAGACAAAGAGTTTTTATTTTTCATGACGACCAACTTCTTAAACGTCGATGACATCATCATCTTTATCTTGATTCGTTGTTGAGTGGATGATTAAATAGCCAACAAAAATGCAACCACGACAAGGATATCAAAAGGAAAAGTCGACGTGTTCTTTCGTTGTATACTTTTTTGTCATCTACAGCAGACTAAATTCATATAGAGATTCTGAAGATTGAGAATAGTTACCGAATTAATTAGTTGGGTGAGAGGATACAAAAAAATACGTTAGGTAGTTAATTAGTTATTTTGGACGGGTTCAATGAAATCACTTAAATCAGTAGCATATATATGAAGGTAGGTTTCTACATGAACATGATTAATTCTAAGATAATTACATTCCTATCGCACGACTAATGAATATTTTGTATTTATTTTAATCACGTTTTAGAAAAAAATTCCGGTCCCTATCAAAATCGGTTTTGATATCTTGGAAAGAGTACAGCAGATTCTACTTTATTCAAAATATGTGGATGTTGATGCACATTTTATTGTAATAATTGAAGACACGCGTTCCATTAATTTCAAGTGATGTGTTGCGCTATGGGTGGACCGTAACGTTTAAGTATAATGAAATTTAATTCATCATGAAAGGATATTCTATCATCGCACGTCTTTGATCTATTCGTACATTTTATACTGGGTACTGTTTCGAAGTATCTTGTCGTTAAACATACTAGTTTTGCGTCAACTTTTTTTTTCACAATTTGTATTACATTTTTAGACGATTAAAAGAAAGTCTTGCTTTGCCAACATCTACCCTTCACTTCAAAGTTAAATATACCGTACCACCATGCAGAAACAAATTTCTTCCCTTTTTTGGATCGTCTCTCTAGCACTTGCTGCTTTCAACAACAATGTATTTGTCAATGCTCAGGATGAAAATGATGATTTCTTTCAAGCTTGTCAAGATGGCGACATGGAAAGTGTGAAAGAAATGATTGAGGAAAGTCCAGGTATGTTATCGCCATACAAGTTTTAAGCAATTTATCGAACAGAACATTGCTTCAAGTTCATTTTCGTATGCTCATAACCAATGACTCATTCCGTTCTCATTTTTCAATGACAACCAAACGTAGATCTTGTAAATATTTTCAGTAATGATGGAGAGACATGTCTGATGCTTTCAGCCGTTGAGAGCAACATGGAAATGGT
>Ga0209092_10001212_pt1 | contig 25689 bp, 17 predicted proteins | sample FraStrMetagenome_FD_187446 | JGI IMG/M metagenome (GOLD analysis project Ga0209092, IMG submission 187446) | Marine eukaryotic phytoplankton communities from Arctic Ocean - Fram Strait ARC3M Metagenome (SPAdes) (version 2) | ecosystem: Environmental > Aquatic > Marine > Oceanic | place: Fram... | reverse complement strand
TGAGCGATTTCGACACCGATATTTCAAAGTTGTGCGAGGTGGACGCAAAGGCCATTCTGGAACAACCGGAATGGCAAATGGCATTCTCCTCGTGCGTCTTTCGAGAACAAGTCGAGGGGTCCATTCCGTGTGATTTTGTTTGGAAGCACGAAACTCAATCACCATAATATTTCCTGAATCGCACAATGGCAATCATAGATCAGGATAAACTTTAGTATAGGGTCCCAAAATTTATTTTGTACCCCTTTCTTTATTTTTCGAAAATTATGCAGTTAGGTCTCAAGAAATGATTGCAAAAAAGAGAAAACGAATAACTTAACGATTAAAGATATTCTAAGGTTTTCTACGCGGATGCGGAAAATTTTATTTTAATTTTAGTGTGTAGCCTAATTAGGCCTTAAAGGCGGAATTAGGCTACACGTTAACGATATTGTACTAATCAAATTTATTACTGCATTACTGTTGGTCTAAACTACTATTTGACTTGTAATCCAATGTAGTATAATGTAAGATGACAATTAATCTATTTATTACAATATGTGTTATCTCTATAGAATGAGAAATACATAATTATTTCTCATTCATATTAATCGCTAATCAAAATGCTGTATTGATTGGTCAACGTACTTCGTATCTTTTATTTCGTTCATTCTTACCATATCTGCGTACGTAGCATTTTTCTTAACGTTTTCATTATTTTCATTCTTTGTTGAATTAACGCTGCCGTCAAAACGAACCTTCTTTTTCATGTTAGACGCTCTTTCTCCAACAATTACAGAGTTTAATTCAAGATTATTTGTCTTATAGAAGTTATATTCAACAGTACGGCATATTGTTTTCATCATAAAAACATCCAACATACAAACCTTTAAAAGTAAATACCACATGATGAGCTCTGAGGGGAGGTTGGAATCATGGAATCCTGAATCAGATAAAAACGCAAACCTTGCAATCGCTATCATTGGAGCAAGTTATGCTGGTCTCACACTTGCTAACGTTCTACAGAAATACAATGAAGATTATGATGCAAATTTTGGAAAAATAGAATTTACACTGTTTGAGAAAATGGGCCCACCAGGGTCGATAGGGTGCATATCTGGTAATCTAAGACTGCCGTCAGGGGAAGCTGTGCTTAAGGATATCGGACTAAACGGAGCCTGGAGTGATTTGAAGAATAGCTCCAAACCAATTCTTTCCTCGTTCCCAAATGTTCACACAACTTTGGCGAAACCATCAATTGGAACAAATGGAAACGAATTGAGTTGCAATGATGATCCATTTCTTGTATCTCAAAATGCGTGTGTTGAAACACTTCGCAGAAACGTCGAAACCAAAATTCAGCACAAGAAACTTCTTACAAGAATTTTTGAAAAAAATACTGATCGATCAGTATCCCACACCAATCTGCATGAGTACTATCTACAAATGCAATGCTCAGATAATAATCTCGCAAAGAGAATAAAAGATAAAGATCGGTTTGTCACTGTCACAATTCCTACATACGAAGCAGTTATTAAAGGCCCATATCATGTTATCGTTGGAGCAGATGGTGTATTATCCAAATGTCGACAATATTACCGATCAAAATCATTTTTTCGTCACAGTCCTGTCTTTCTAATTGGTGATGCACGTTGGGTACAAAACCGTTGGTGGGATCTAGGTAGACTTCGTATAAAATCTGGAGCAGACATTTCAATATGTGATGGTCTCGAACTCGGTAAAATCTTAGTGACACAAATGAAATTGAATCAGAATTGGACTCATCAATTGACGGGACATCATTGTGAAGATACGGATGTTGATTGTTTTCCTTTTTCTCATAGAGCTTTAGAGGAACTTAGTAAATTTACATTATGCCACCAAAATGATCGTTTGATTAAGTATTTTTCCAGTTGGGCAATTCTAATATTTATCATAGCTACTTTCTTGCGCGACTAAGATGTCAAGTTTCTTTTTTCGTTGGATATAAACAAATTATGGCTGCCCTTTTCAGTATTGCGTTGTTCCATAAGCCTATCAAATATTGAATATCGAAATATACAAGAAACAAATTTTGCTTCCAATTTTAAAGTGTATTCTAAAATACCCATTTTCTTATTTACTAAGTTACAGTGTTTTCGGGATGACAGTAAATATTTATAGAAATATGAAATTGATTGGAATATTCAAAATCAAATGTTTTCGAAACCATTATTGAATTTGTATTAAAATTTAAAATCGAAATTGAATTCCGAACATAGTTTTTTGCATGCGAAAAAGTCTCGAGTCAAAATTAGATTTTCAGGCAAATGAATAGATTTGAGAATGTTATTGCCAACGCTAAATTGACAAAGAAACATGGGTGCAACTTTTACATTATCCCCTCAAACCTAGAAAATAGGTAGAATACTCTTTTTGGTGACATCTGTTGTTCAAGCATAATCATCTTTGTTGCGAACGTGGGATTTGCTCGATTTTCGTCATAGTGCCGTACATCAAAAATTATGTCTTGTTTAAGGCCATAAACTGCATAGCTAAATTAGTGAATTGTCTTGTTTTGAATGATGGCTGCTGATAACAATAGAAAATTATTCATGGTTGACTAATTATTGGAATAGGAAACGCGAGTACAACGGATTCATGTAGGATATAGAGGGGTCCTAAAGCAAGATGCCACCATTATCTGACAAGTTTTGATAATTCGAATCGAATTATATTTAGAAATGAGAGGGGTCCTAAAGCAAGATGCCACCATTATCTGACAAGTTTTGATAATTCGAATCGAATTATATTTAGAAATGTACTTACTTTGAGAACTGTAGAAGATACACTTTTTAACATTCAAGAATTCAATGTGGCAACGAAATTTATAAGTTCTCATCCGAATCGAACTCGTCGTTGGTCATTTGTGTAACTTAGCAGAAGGCATTAAATGCTTAATGCATCACTTCAATCAAGAGGTTATATTGAGGGACCGTGTCAATTTTGTTTAAGCATCTATTGTCAAGTATGGGGCCGGTTTTGATCGTCTTTGAATTGCATGTTTCTCATATGTTATTAGAACCGTACATATACTTTCCGTGGAAGGTTCTTGGCCTCAGTGCATATTTACCATGTCACGTTAAACTAAACATTACTACTACTACTGCTACCTTTCATTTCGAAATATATGACTCGTCCTTAAGCTCTTGAGAATGCCATAGTTAAGTAAGACAATATACTATTAAAATAGTATGTATCGTGAAAAATATTTCTACTTTCGAAGAGTCATTATAATTTCTCTTCGAAAAAAATTGGTTTCCAAATGATAATAGAATTGGTTATACGTTCTCAAAAGTTGTAAGCCTCCATTAAATCTTATTTTTAATTAAATTATGTTTGCAAATTTTAATTAGGTAATCTTTTGTAAATTTTATCTATGACTTCGTTTCAATCTCAATCTTGAAATTGAAATGAAAGTGAAAAGTGCATAGAAGTATTTATTATGGCTCATTCTATACTACAAACGTATGTAGCGACTGTTTCATAAAACAAGACACATCTAAACTATTCAAAAAATTAGTTCAACAGCGAATGAAAAAGGTGATGCCTACGTAACTCTGAGAATTCAATAAATACGTATGCTTGTAAAAACAAAGTAAAAATCTTAAATTTTGAAAATCAGACAACATCCCAGCAATCATCTTTTTGTATTATTAGAAAAAATAAATCCAGAAACGTGTCTTGTTTTCATTTGAATTAAGAAATGCATTGAAAAAACATATGCTTATTAAGAAAAACAACCAAAAAATTCATGTATGCTCTCCGGAATTCTCTCTATCGAACCTTTCCAGAGAATATTGTTTAATATTAATTACTCATGTGCTTAGGATCCCACACACAAATGTATGCAATATTTCTTGAGATGTCTTTGACACCCTCGCAAAGGTGTCATGATTTTTTCTTGATTTTCAACTAAGATAGAAGTACACTCTCGTATCAAATCTTTACTTTTTATGACCAAAGTTTATGATTAAAACAATTGGTTTTTATCCTAAAAGTTTGAGTTGGATATTCATATGGAGTACCCATAGAAATAGATGGTGCAAGAAATTAATTTCAATTTCATTTTTATGAATACTAACTCTTATTTTTCTCACGAAAGATGAATCCGGGATTAAGCTATCTCTACACCTCAAGAGAGAGAGAGTAGGGAGAGTGTACGTATTTGATTTGACTCAGACGATTTATTGAGGATATAAGACCATTACTTTATCATTCCCGGATATTTGAAAGATTAGTATGATGGAAGACATAAAGCAAGTGGACATTGAATAAAGCTGTGTTGTTTTTTGGATGAATATATTTTATGGTTTGTGCATCAGGTTAATTACAATACCGAATATTTTCGGTTTTCTAATTAAAGAGTTTTTTCAGAATAAGTTGCAAGCGTAACAGAATATAGAACTAATTTAGTAGGTTAAACAATTTAAAACGAAATATTATACTATGATAGCCGTTTCCTAAATGTTATCTGTTGGCGAATACACATGAACCGAACCGTACAATGCATGATTAATCAAATGGAAAAATGGCTTTCATCCCTAAATCCATTATTTTAAACTACTTTCTTAGAATCTCTTCCACATAGAAGTGTTACCGTACGAAATAAATGCAAATGAATGTGTCTAAAGAGTCATTAAAAAGGCCAAAATTAGATATGGCTGTACCGTATTCGAATTAAAAACAATTTCGATTGCTGTTTTTTATAGTCGTACTTAGGGTTTTGCCAAATCCCCTTCCCTCTACGGTATTGATAACATTTTACTTCCTTTGAGTGTAGCTGTAGATTTATGGTAAATTTTATAATGAGTACTACTGCTTAGTTAGTAAAACACGCAATCATGGTTGTTCATTATCCTTTTGGTTATAATTTTTTGATTTCCTCCGAAATAAATCAGCTAGTAGTTTCATGCGTGTAACGCAGCTCTATCAAACAAGGAAGCGTTTTAGGTATCCTAATGAAATGGACATGTCACCAAGAAGCATCAACGAAGCTGAAAATCATGATTCTCTCGAAAATAATGAAAGAGATAGTAATTTCATTCCTCTAGATATCACTCCAACAAGTGAAGATGAAGATAGCATACGAGAAATTGAACAAAGAAAAACTCGAGCTAACATAAAAGTGATAATGCAAAACAAATCGCTTACAGAAATAGAGAGAAACAAGTTAATTCAAGGTCTTATGGATGGTAGGAGAAGAGCGAGTATTATAAGCGATTATAATAGCGAAGGAAATCGAAGAGACTCATTTGAAAGTCCAGAACGAAATTTTCCTCAAGAGAACAATGAACCCAGTGGAAGAGCACAATCTCCAATTGAAATTTTTGAGAACCCAAAAAGAGACATTTCAGGCGAATGTTCGTCTACAACTTCAAGTCGTCGTCGCCAATACAAGAGATCTTACAGCAGCTTCATGTCAGAATATTCAGATATGGATACAGACGAAGATTCCTTTTCGAGACAATCAAACCCTCGTGAAGTTTCGTGTGAGGACTGTTCACATTATGAACGCCAATGCAACATTGTTGCTCCATGCTGCGGAATGATATCTGGCTGCAGATTTTGTCATGACGAATGTGAGGAACTACCACCTAGAACTGATCGCCTTATGTGCATCGATGATGCTTGCAAATCTTGTAATCCTTCTCCATTATCTAAAAAATCTGGCGTTTCAATACAAGAAGAACCTGATAATTCAGTACAGACAGAGAAGACTCTGTGCACATTCTTATCAGCCCAATCTCACGATGTCCATCACAATATTGACCGTTTCGCCATCTCCGAAGTAGTTTGTAAGGAATGCAATACAAGACAGTCCAGTAAAACGTAAGTGGATGCAACTTTCGCACAAAAATATAAAAATTCATCCCCATCTTTTTTCTCACTATTTTTCTCTCTCAATTGTTTCATATAGAAATAATTGCATCAACTGTCATACCCAATTTGGTGAATATCATTGTTCGACATGTAATCTATGGATGTCTGCAGATGAGAAACCATATCATTGCGAAGATTGTGGATTTTGTCGCATCGGCGGGAGAGAAAATTTCCGTCATTGTCATGATTGTGGAATGTGTATTGCAGAATCCATCTTTGATGAACATGACTGTAAAGAAGGAAGGTATAAGAGTTCATGTCCAGTGTGCCAAGAAGATCTTTTTACTTCACGGTCTTTAAGTCATGGCATGCAGTGTGGTCATGCCATTCACTGGCACTGCTTTCAAGAACTTATCAAGCATGATTCAAGGTGTAAGTATCCTTTCAGATTTCGTTTTCTTTTGAATTCATGTGTCTTTATTTGAATAAAGTGCAAATACTCAAATGTTGTTTGGATTCTTTTTCTCCTTTTTTAGGTCCCATATGCAAGAAAACTTGTGACAGCTTTTTAAGTATGATGTACACATGGGAATCAATGGCGGTTAGTGTTGCTATGCAACCAGTACCTGCCGAATTATCAAGACTTGTAACAATACAGTGTAATGATTGTGAGGAAGTCGAGAAAAATAGATGGTGGCATGTAATTGGTACACAATGTAAATGTTGTTTGAGCTTCAACACAAACATAGTAAATGTACAAGCAACAGGTCATGAAGCACGCGAGTTAATGGGAGGGGAGGAAGAATCTGTTCGCAAGGAGTCGATAGATGCTCATGATCTCGTATCAGCGACAGGAAAATGGTTGAGTGACAACATTCCTTCCACTATCAATGATAACGAAAGTCAAGATACTCAATCATGAAAAATCCAGTCGTTCAAGAAAGTGCTGCATATCAATATCTAATCATTCAACGCTTCTTCCAGTTGTTGGCTCCCTTAACTTACCTCTTTACCTTCTCAACACCAATAGTTTGACGTATCTAAAAGTTCACATTCTTATGCAAGGCAGACACTACAAGTGAATTCCGATTTGTCAATCATCAATACAATACCCGATTTAATTAATTACACCCAAATAAAGTAGAGTAATTCAATAAATATGACATTTAAGTTGTGAAAGCTTTCAAACTTCATTGTTCCATAATTCAAGCAGCCAACGAAAGAAACTCAAATGTATTTTCAAGTTGATGTCTTTTGGATTCCCGTGAAAATTCTAACTTCATGAAGTCGAGATTTACCCTAATTTCAGACGCAGAAATTGCCGTATTAGCGAGGTTCAATCAAACAAATGTGACTATTTACGTGTTCTCGTTAGTTCAAATTTCTAACAAAGAAAGACTTGGCACGATACAGCACGGAACCCATCACCTAAATTTATTCGTCGGAAGTGAAATAACCCTTACAAAAATACAATGAATAATCAGGATAACAATACAGACTTATTTCACAGTGAACTTGTGCGTTTTTTGACGGAGAGTCAAGAGATGCGGATAGCAGCGAAAAGCTCCTTAAAGCATTCTCTTTGGGCAGGTGCCGGTGCGTTTGCTGGGGCAATGATGTTGGGTCCTGTTGGTGGATTAGTGGGTGGTGTAGCAGGTTCTGTGGCTGGTTTTCTACAAAGCGATCCTTATGATGGAGCTGTCCTGGCAATTATAAAAATACAAGGACAACAACGACAGGTGAGGTGATCGATCATTTATCTTTTGGTCATTTTCTTTGAGTTCCTTCATTCTAAAAGCCGTTCAATTTCATTTCATATATTCTTGAAAGGCTCTTTTAAATGATATCAAAAAGATCTTATTAGCAGCAGGTGCAACAGTTCAACAATTGGAAAATTCTCAAGCTTTTAGAGATACACTTTTTCAATTTGCTTCCCAAGATGGGATTCGAAATAGAGTTTGGAAAGCTTGTATGGAGTCCATTGACGAATAAATATGAATCATGAGAAGTGCCTGTGCTTTGTTTATACTTAATCAGTAAAGAGTTTCACAAATCATAGAATAGAAAAATTTTCAGGAAGTATTTCGCCCTTCCACAAATTGCACATTACTATTGTATTCAGAAAAACGTTGAGTTATTGAATTGTTCAATACAAATAATCTAGCAATAAAGTTAAATTAATTTATAGATCATCCTCATCAGGGAGAATATGGAAAAACTTAGCGAAAACAGGTCCTGGACCTTGGGTATCATATGCTTGAGCATAAAGTATGTGTTGCCCATACTCAAGGTCTGAAACAGATATATTCAAGTTGACAATTGTTTGGACGGTGTCATCGAAAGTCAAATTAGTATAGAGCTCATAATCAACTGAACTTTCCTCATATGGATGGGAGTCAATATAAACTTTTAAATCCGATATTGGCTGGTTTCCTGTACTATAATCCTCATCTCTCACACGTGCAGCATCACTAATGTTAAGGTTGACTAGCAATGAATCGCTTTGCAATAATCTGGATGAGGAGAATGTAAAATTCACAATATCTGGACCAACCGGATATTTGTATGGGCGCATAGCAATTCTGGTACCATAGAGCAACATATCGATTGCTTCACCAATTATAGAATCTTCCACATCGTCACAATCTTGATAAAAATCGGTTCCAAACTCTATGGCTATTGCAGAAATACCAAATCTATCATGAGACCAATCCAGTAAGCTTCCTGATATCGCAAAGTCATTAGAGGCACTAAAATTAAATTTTGAAAACGAATCTAGTTTGTATGCAAGAGCTCCCAATTCCTTGTCTTTTGTAGAATAGTCATCGGAGCTATAAACATCTGGCCAAACAAAAAAATGTCCGTAGGAGTGAAGATCTATCACTAATCCAGTTGATTCATGCGTAAAATCTCCATTTTCTTTCACATTTATACCTGCGATTTCGGAGTTCATATAGTTTATGATATTTTGTGTTTCGGGTTCGGATGCCTTTGATACACCAGCATATTTAGAACCACATGTGACACCAGTTCCAGTAGTCCCCCATTCACGATGTGGAAAATTACGATTTAGATCAACACCATACTTTGACCCATTGTCAAAGAGACATCTTTTTTCTTTATGTACATTTTTTCTTCTGCAGTATCCTCTTCCTAATGACGCATACTGAGCTTCATCATCTTCGCGACCATCAGGATTTGCTTGCATTAACATATGAATTTCATTATAGTCTAACATCCACGTTTCATCTGCACTTTCTCCATAGTGTTTCAAAATATGTTCCGCAAATCGGGCACAAATTTCAGCTGGCACGGCTTCACGAGCATGTATGCTACATGTGAGGAAATAGGGTGCTTTCTTTGAGGCATCTGAATTTTTATTCGTCATTTTGAGTATTTTCATTTCATGACCACCCTCTCCTTTCGATTTCAAATAAGTAGGGCCAATATCAATAATATCTACCAAGTCAGGATATTGTGTTTGTAAATTTTCCATTGTCATATAGCTTCCTTCTAAGTTTCGTATGCATGAATAAGACGGCGAAACTTTTGGATAAGTAGGTACTTTATGATCCTCCTGTAATTTTTCAAAGTAGGAGGATGTATAGGGAGAAGGAATAGCATGGAACTCATCTGTGACATTGGTATCAACTCTTATGTGTGGAACCAATGCACTTGCAGAAACAAAATCCCATTTTGTATCTACAAAGAAAAAAGTCTTGCCATTTCTTTCATCCACAACATCAAGTCTGTCTTCCATTATACTGTTTATGGCAGAGTTCATGGGAGGTGTCGGAATCGTTGCGAAAAGGGGATATTGCAAATGTGGTTGTGCCAGATTTCTTGTATTTTGTTGAACCACATTGCTTATCAATTCAGGTGCATTTTCATGGAGCATAGCAAAGCCAATCTTGACATAATGATGCGAATTGGAAACGATTGCATAAGGAGACAATTCATCGTTATGTATGATCACACTTCTCAAGTATATAGCGAGAGATATGTAGAAGCAGAAAATTATGGATACATTTACTTTTTGGGCATTGTGGATCATCATGAATCCATTCAGCTATTTTTTGTGTAATAAAAATTGTCACGTATGAGACGACATTTCCTGAGGTCCAATGCAATAAAACAGTCGTGCCATACTCACTTATTTTAGTTATTGTTCATGTTTCTCATATCTGTTGAGAAGGTGGGAGACTAGTAAGGCTGTAATCCCTTTTTGGTGATCAATTAGGGGACAATACAAGTATAAATTTGAGTTCAGGGATTGAATGAATCCGTTGCACGATCTAGGCTTACCTAAGTTTGAAAGCATGATTACAAAATATGCTATCTAAATAGATTGTGTAGATACTTTAAAGTGTTTCTTATTCACATGTAATGAAGATGATTTAGCCTTCAAACCGTTATAAGTGTGATTCATGGACAGCGTACGCGTAAGGATTGAAGGAGTTTCTAGAGAGAGAATCAAGGATGAAAGAAATGAGCAACAGCAGGTAGAATGATTCGTAGATTCCAGTAAGATCTTATTTCAAACCAAAATATCTACGTAGGTATGCCTTTTGAGCCAACAACAGCAGCTCGGAGATGCTGATTTAGGTATTGATTTTTATTTGCTTTATGAATGACGTTGTATTTTCTCACTCCATTTTCTCAAAAAATCGGAATATCAAGATATATCACGTCATGATGACTCATTTCAAGATTTTGCCATCCAACATCTAAATAAATAGTGGAAATCAACAGCAATTCATAGTTTTAGGATCCTTCTCTACCACTAAGACGGACAGTCATCTAAAATCATCATATATTTTCAAAAGATGGCAAGATTTACTATGCTGAAAGCGTTGAATGTGCTTTTTCAATTAAGAGTCGCATTCGCATTCCATCCAACATCCCTCTTACAACAACCAACACCTTTTTCTGCATTACGTATGGCTTCTTCCAGTAGCAATGTGCTAAGTGTCTCGTCGCCACAACTTTTAGAATTTCGTGAACCTCGTACTAATGTCACCGTTGTTCTAGTAGGAGCGATGCATTATAATCCAACTTCCGTCCGATTAGCGCAAGACACAGTCGAAGATTTGGGAATGTCGGATAGATTAGGTTCGGTAGTAATTGAAAGCTGTGATATTCGTTGGAATAAAACAGGAGAGCTGTATGAAGAGTCTCCAACCTTGAAAAAATTCCTCAGCAATGAAATGAGGTCGGCTTGTGATACTGCAATAAAGTATGGAAGGCCAGTTGTATTAGGTGATCAGAGAATTAACATTACAAGTAGTGCAGTGAAAGAAGGCTTGAAAGAAACTTTTGCTGATCTTGTAAACCCAGTAAATGGATGGGGACGATTTTATGAGAAAGTATCCGAGGCTGTGGATGTTGCATTGCCTACTGGAAAAGGATATTTAAATGCATTTGGCTTTCTAGAACCAAGATTGTTACTTGCTGCACCGGTCTCGTTTATCAAGTATCCTTTGGCATTTTTGTACAGATCACCTCTACTAACTACCATTTTTCTCACACTCATTGCAAGTTCTTCTATCGAACCTGATCCATTAACCGCTGCTGATAGTCTAGAACTCAAGGATTTATTGGTGTCATTGGGTGTCTCTGTATTGGAAACTGTCGTCTTTTTTCGACTTTTGACCAAAGAAATACTTGCTGATCGAAATGAAATTCTAGCAAAAAACATTTTGAATCAGTGCATGCTATATTCCAAGAATAACAAGCAAGGTTCTATTCCAAATTTATTTGGATTGCGTTTACCATTTTTGAATAACGCTTCGAATAACCTTGATGATACTGAGATTGTTTATGCGGACGACAAAATGGCACTTGGTAATCTTCCATCTAAGAACTTTATTGTTACTGGAAAGGACGAAGAGAAAGTGGTTGTGGCTGTCTTAGGAATGGCTCATTGCAATGGTATCATGAAACTTTTGAAAGAACAACTTGTATGATAATATTGTAGATTAAATTTAATATATTTCGCATTATGAATTCCTAAATGTGTATCTGAGTGTTATAGAATTTTTGATGGAATCGATCTTACGATATTCACATCGACTTTTTGTACCATGTTTTATCATTTGAAAAAGTTGCTGTTAAAAAAGTTGGCTTGATTCTTTAACTTATTCACATGATGAGCAGCATCGTTAGAGGCATTCTTGTACTTTTGAGCAAGACTTCCCAATCCTAATGTATCGATAGCTCCGTCTGTCGCTGAGTCCTGCATGGGATCAACAATATAATTGCTGATGGTGTCTTTGACAAAATGGTGCCCAACTTGACCAATCCCATAAACAATCGCAAGAATGGTAGAAACATCTACTCCTGGTGCTATATCGATTGTGCTTTCCGATCCACTACCAAAAGCAGCCTTGAATACCACAAGCGATCATAAAGTCAAAAACAAAATTGTGGCAATTGATAATAAATCAGGCACCTACAAAAGAACAAAAGTAGCTTTTGGATACGTACCGTCAAAATTAGAGCTTTCGATGTTTTGGCAACCTGTGCCACAATCTCATCTCTTTCATTCGTGATTGTGAATGTGCGACCCATCATATCAGCCACAATGGTGTAAATTACATCACCATCCTTTCCCTCACCTACCGTAAAATGAGGACGTAGACTTTGAGATTTCAATTTGCCCATTTTTCCAATGTTCATAATTATATCATCATTTTGACGTTTGATATATTGTCTCCCATGTCGACTTAAAGCCTTTGGACGAATTTTAAAGCTTGGCATACCATGAAGCCTTGATGATACATCACATACTGATTCCCATTCTCCTCCATTTTGAGCATACACAGCATCATTGTTAGTCAAGCCCAATGGATCAAAATCGTCATAGGGATTTTTTCCTGGATGATGGCTTACGAGAAGAACTTGACCAGATTCACTGTCAATTATTCGGACATCTTCACGTGACATATGTGCTTTCTTCATGATGAATCTTTTCACATTGTCATAATAGAGTTTTGACATGACAATCCCGGAGCCACGTGGTTGTGGGCTTAGATCTGGAGATGGATCGCCTACAGCGAGTTCCACAATGAAGCTTGGATCATTGACAATTTGATTTAACTCGGCCATAATTGTATGAATATAAGAATAACAATTTACTATTCTAATCAAGATCCAAGATACTCCACAATGGGGTCTTGTTTGTATCTTGATTCGTGAAAAGAATCTTTCATAATAATAATAATTTCGTCGTATAGATTCTACATCTTGTCAAGTACAGGAATAACTCATGCTAGAGAATCATGCTCAAACGATCTTTTGCATCAATTTTACAAAAATGTAGATGATAAAACTAATGATTTCCTTTGAAACACTTTATGCACTATTTCAGTCATAAATATCCAATACCTTGAGCATGTTATCATTGATGGATTAAAAATGCAATGCTTATTTATCTTTATTCTTTTTATTTTCGTCATGAGAAATGAAGACAAAACATAAATTGAAAATTCTGAATCTTTGCAAACCGACATTTATATAGAAAAATGGAACTTTAAGTCCTTGTGCCATTTTTATACACTTTGTCTGCTGGAATATTGTAAGCTAGACCTGGTCCTCGAACGAGGAAATTGTGATGGTCTCCAATCATTTCCATCAATCCTTTGCCTTTAGCTGTGAAACGAATTTGACGAAGGAGTTTTGTCTCTGAAGTTTCAGTCAGATTTACACCAGGGCCCTTATCGAAATGAAGGGTTGGTGTATCTCTCACATTATCATAATAGACAATTGTTCCAGGGTGACGCAAGCCCTGCATAACTTTAACCAGATCTTTTTTATCCTCTTTAAGGTCCTTCAATATTTTTAGAAGTCTTGATACTCTAACGAACCTTCGAATGACAGGTGGGAGCTTCGCATTTTTGTCATACTTAACGACTGCCTTGATACATTCTTGAATGAAAACCCAATTTCCGAACGCATGCGGAACACTTAAAAAGAAAGCAAAATACACTTCCATAAGTTACAAGAATTATTCATGAAGACATAATCCAACAATCATGTGACTTACATATCGCCTTTGAAAATAATGTTTGTCGAGTTCGATCCAATTTTGTAAATGAAGTTTTGAGTGCTTGCATCATTCTTATCATCATTGTACATCGTCATAACACCCGAAAAAGAAACAGAACGTACATGGACCTTGCCTAGTAAAGCATTCCACCTATTACCGACAGTTTGCATTTGTCCTTCCAGGAAACATTGCAGAATTTGTGCAGCTCCCCCTCCAAGACTATGTCCAGTACAGATAATTTCTGTGATACCACGGGACCTAATTTCTTCCAAAATATAATCTTCATTTCTTGCAAGAAAGTTTTCTACATAGGAACTAAAGCCTCCATGCACACGGAGTGCAGGGGCCGTGTGGTGCCACGCACGATTGGCCATTGGCGCAAAAGCAATATCCATGATAAAATCCATTAAAGTCGATGAACCACGGATCCCTAAGATCATCTTCTTCGTTTCACCTGTCACACAGATAGCAAAACGAGGGGTGGTTTCCTTAAGCTGATCTCCGTTCAGATCAAGACGAATGCACTCCGCGATTACGCCTTCTTTATTCAAGTTAAAATCATCTTTTTTTGTAGAAAAATAGATTTGACCAGAAACTGCAGCACACAATTGTGTCTCATCAGGTGTGACACCTGTCCACTCGATGGATGGTTTATGTTGGATGACATTACCTATGCTCATGGTAGATAAACCATTGCCATTAGATGGCTTTGGGCTTGGTTTAGCTTCTGAGTCTTCCTGTTCAAGATTTTCAGACTCTTTTCCAACTTCTTCAAGTAGGTTAACAACTCCTTCAATTTCTTCTTCTTCCTGAGCCTCACTGTAGGTAAAATCTTCACATTTCTCGCTTCCGATTGGTAAGATTCCATTCACAGCCAAATCTTGTGATGGAGTTTCATCCTTAGACGTTCCTTGCCCCATTTTCTTTCTGTCCTCTAATTATGAGTAAATATGTGTTGTTTTGTACCGGTTTGTTAAAAAGTGAAAACCTCAAATCTTTAAGTGCACATGCATAATTTTTAAGCTATTTGGATTTTACAAAACTTACATACGAAACAAAATCTTTTTGCGCTAAGTATCTTTCGAATATATTTTCCAATAAGTAATTAAAGTCAAGTAATCATTTCATAAGACTATATTGGTTGAAAACAAAATTATTCTTAGACTTAAAATAACGAGAACCCAGAAGAAACGGCATTAGCCGGCTGATTACATATATATAATGCGGTCAAAGACTGTGATCAAATAGTACACATTATTTCTATTTAAAATTAAAAACAGCTGTCCTACATTTAATTTTAGCGGTTCATGGAATAAAACGACATTCGAATAATTCTAGTGTTGAATTTAACAAGGTGTAAAAATTATAAGTTACTTTTAATTCTTCTGGTTTTCCCTACGTCATCAATCTATCGGGACCTTATATGACTATATATTCATCGCTACAATAAGATACCTAACTGTATTTTGCACAAATTGAGAATACATCTATGGTAGTTGAAATTCGAAAGAAACGGTTCACTTAGGTAGTTGAATCTTTGGTAAAAATGAATAATTGAAATTGGCACCAACAGGTTGAGTAGTTTTCTTTTATGCCAAAAATTACGTATTGCTAGCATAGCAGCATGATAGTTTAATGTACTCTTTTCTCGGACTAAAGTTAGTTATCTGCTGAAATGAATTCACCTGGGTGTACGAGTAGTGCCCCCTAAAAACCTTCGCAAGCAAGAATTGAGATCTTTGGACATTCTGTGTATTGTGGAGATAATTATAGGCACTACAACTAAAACGAATAAGTACCACTATGTTCAATTACTAGTTTATATTGATCTATAGTACGATGTTTTCATAAAAATAAATTCTCACCTCACTTTAGATGAAATCGGATAACTGCTGACTTCAAAAATTCAATCGCAGATATGCTAGAACTTATTTAAGCAAGACTTCATCGATGATTCTTTAAGGTCTAATTTCATACAAAATACTGTCAATTTTCTTCTGATAAAAAGGGACATTTTATGAATGTCTTAGTGTGACCAAGAACATACTTCTATTTGGATGTTGCGTATATCAATTAAGACGCATGGTTACTCTAGCTTTTGTCCACCTTATCATAAATATTAATAGTTGCCTTTATACTATTGAAGTAGAATATTTAAACATAAGTTTATATGATTGTTTGCAATCCATACATCGCAATTAATGTGAAACATGCAAAACTATAAATTCCAACGGCAGACAGAAATTGAGCATCGAATAGGATTGTAATACCTTCAATTGCTAAATCATGAAGTAACAAAAAGACAAGGACAAGAGTACCAATATGCTGTTAAGGGATAAGAAGAAAATTTGAAAGAACATGCTGATGGAATATTTAAAATCTCTTCTCATTATTTGTTAATGTTGAAAAAATTCTGAAGTAACTTTTTCATTTGACCTAGGTTGATTTTGAGGAATATTATGAAATCAAAGTCTCGCTCGAACTTTCCCTAATCCAAGACCGGCACAGATAGTCCCTGTAGCTCTCATCATACCTGTAGCTCTCATCATATTTGTCATTGGTAGATACGCAGACCTATTCTTTATATATGATAAAAAAAAACAATGTTAATTCCATATACATATTGCTAAGAATATCAAGTTCAACTTACTACGAAATCTTTAGGATGAGTATTATGCAGTTATTGTACGACTGAAATTCAAATTCTTCTTCAACGAAGTTTTTCAAGTCTTGTATAGTCTTGTACATAACATATCTCTTATCCATCATATGATGTCTCTTGAACACACATTCATTCATAACGGGTATGAATGTCTCATTTTGAAACGGCATTATGTTTCATCTCATAATCAAACCCCGTAGGATATACAGAGAATGCAGCATAGATTCGAATTCAACGTATGTCTTGTGGATTTACTTAGATTATGCAAGGTATTTTACCCGTATTCCCTGGTAAGTACGAACGTATTTGATATGAAGTTCTTTAGCTGATCATCATCCGGTAGTGGTTGAGTTGGATAATTAGTTATAGATATGGTTCCGTGGGCACGTCTTTGGCTTCATGGTCATAGAATAAAGAAGTCTCATTAACGCACAGAAATTTTAAAACACACTCCTGCTTGCTAATTTGGTCTTGATTATCTTGGATAGAGTTGTTCCCAATTTTAGAAGCTTCTCTATAATCCAACCGTATTCTTTGCAGATCCTCATATTCATAAATAATTTGAAATATGGTTCTCGCTTCAGAAGATCAACAAGTTGAAATTCCAAACGAAGATATTTCTCTAAAAGAAGCTCCTTCGACAGCAGAAGCTACTTCTATGGAAAATCATTACGAGGAAAGCACTATATCCATTCTTGTTCCACCGGGACAAGATCAACACAAAGGTATGGACGTTAATGATGCTGCAAACCCTTTTGCGGATAATATTCACAAAAATGTCGTTGAGAACCATCCCCCAACTCAAATGGATGAAAATAAAAACACAATTAATGTTGAGATAAGAAAAACTTCTTTGAGAATATCCAACCCAGAACCAACTTCTCAACTATCTGAACTCTATGACACAATCGATATACAGGAAAAAGATGCTCTAACAACATCCAATGAAGAAAGTCTTTTGACAACATTGAATTTGATAGATTCATCAACATCTTCAGAGCCACCCAAAGAGCCACTCTCTGCAATTAAATTAGATGCATATCATCCATCATACATATATTGTGGTGAATGTACAGCTTGTAGTGCTGCTCCACCCCCTCTCAACCCAAGCCTTTATCAAAATACAGCCTTTCAAATTACAGATGACGATGATGATGAAAGTAATAATGAAACGGAACCGGATATTGAAAAGGGTGCATTAGAGGATTTCGAAGAATTAGAAATGACGGCCCTAGATACTTCTAAGGCATCTATACCAAAAAATCTCAACACTTCCAAACGTTCTAAATTTGTCATAAAAAATCTAACCGACCCATCTCAAATCTTAGCCATAAATGCCTTACTTCGTCCTTTACCAGGAGTCTCGAAGATTCTCGCGAATGCTTCAAAAAAACTAATTCTCGTTGATCATGATCCATTTACAACACCTGCTTCCTTGATTACTTTAACCTTGGCAAATCAAGGTGGGTTTAAGGTAGAATGCAAATGGGATGCAGGATCAAGCATTCAAAACACCACCAATCCTTCCGGGACTTGTCGCTCTGTTTTGCGTGTAATGGAAGGACTTTGTTGTAATTCAGAAATCCCAATATTGACGAATATTTTAGAAAGTATCAAGGGAGTAGAAAAAGTTAAAGGTGTGAATTTGACGATACGATCAGTATACTTGGAACATGATCCATTTGTAGTTACTATCTCTGAAATTTGTGATACATTGACAGAAGAAGGATTCCGAAGTATTGTGAAACGAGACGGTGCAAAACAGTTGTCACGAAAAGCTCCCACAAAGGGTGATACTGAATCATTTACAAAAGCCACACCTTTATCGCCATCATCACTACAAGAGAATACATATGTGGAAACTACTCTTCGTGTTGGTTATTTGTCAACCTTAGAGCATGTGAAAGCCATGGAACATGCATTCCAATCAGCAAACTCAGAACGCCGTCAACAAACTGGTAAAAAACGAATGATTCGTGCCTTTCATCCCCATCCTCCTTCCAAAACTGTCAAGGTCGAACATGATGCGTATCATATATCTGCCCTAGACCTTGCTGTTTTATTGTCGAATGACGGAGGCGCTGGTGCAGTTGAAGTTCAAGAAGATGGAGCAGCTGCTGGAAGAATTGTACATATGATGGAAGATGATGACACTATGAAAGGAATTGAATCTGAGGTGGGAGATGAGCATTTCGTGGATAGTGTGACTTTCAGTGTATTATTGAGTGGAATCTTCTGGTTATTAAGTATGATGACCTATTTTGGTGGCAGATGGGACAAACTTAAATATTGTGGACTTTTATCCGTAGTATTTGGACTTCCTCCAATTGCCAAAAAAGCTTATCGTACGATCAAACGTGGTCAATTTGATGCTAATTGCATGATGTTGACAGCAGCCCTAGGTGCATTGCTCTTACAAGAATATGATGAAGCAGCTTCAGTCGCCTTTCTTTTTGCTATTTCGGAATTATTGGAAGCCAGAGCATCCTCTAGAGCAAGACATGCACTAAGTGCCATTATTAACATTCGTCCAGATTCTGCTAATGTTGTAGATCCAGAAACGAAGGAAATCACCCTCGGTGTACCCAGTGAAAAAGTTGCTATTGGCTCCATTGTTAGTGTTAGAACAGGTGATAAAGTCCCCTGTGATGGAATTGTTGTTGATGGAAGCACTCTAATTGACGAAAGTAGTTTGACAGGAGAGGCTAGACCTGCGCTTAAAAGTGTCGGAGATGAGGTTTCAGGAGGTACAATCAATATTGGGCAATCTCAATTGCTTGTTAAAACGACTGTTTCAGTGGAGGAATCAGCTGTGTCACGATTGATTGCATTGGTGGAAGAAGCTCAATTGAATCGTTCTCCTACTGAAAAGTTGGTGGATTCATTTGCTAAAAAGTATACTCCAGTTGTCGTTTGTATGGCTTCTTTAATGTGCTCTATTCCATGGATATGGGGTGCTGAGGTGGGAAAGTATTGGGCTTTGAATGGACTTATTATCATTGTCATTGCATGCCCATGTGCTTTGACAATTAGTACTCCAGTGACATATTCAGCTGGATTGGCAGCAACTGCACAACAAGGGGTTATCGTAAAAGGTGGTGCAAGGTTAGAAGCACTTGGTAGAGTGCAGAAGGTAGTATTTGATAAAACAGGTACTCTGACCAAAGGCAAATTCGAGTTAACGAATCTTCTCCCGGTTGGTGATAATCATACTAGAAAACAAATGTAAGTGTTGCAAAAGATCAAATTACATCTGAAACTGTTGAATTTATTGAAATTAACTCAAAATGTTCTATTTCATGTTGTAAGACTGGAACTTCTTGTAGTCATGGAAGCTCCTTCCTCGCATCCTCTCTCTTCCACATTGGTTCAAGCTGCAAAAAATGAAAACATTTCCATACCGAAAGATTTAGTTTTGAAAGATCATACCGTTTTGCAAGGAGAAGGAGTTATGGGTATAGTGAATGGTAAAACAATACATGTAGGGAACTATCGTTTGTTTCGACGCATAGGATACTATCAACAATTGTCTGAAGAGGACCAAGCCATGTTTGGTACTTGGAATGCTACTGGTGGTACTGTTGGATTTATTGGAAAAGAAGGTGATGGGATTATTGGAGCATTTTGTGTTATGGATTCAGTGCGAGAAGAATCGGCAGAGGTTGTTAAGGCAATGCAGGAGTATGGCATAGAAGTTATTATGCTTACTGGTGATTCTGTAGGTGCTGCTTATAATATAGGGCATCAGGTTGGATTAGATGAAAGTCAAATTCATAGTCAATTAAGACCGGATGATAAGCTTCATTTTGTAGGATCACTGAAAGGATCAAGGGGTGCATCTGGTTGGTGCAAAGATCCAAATCTAATTCTTATGTGTGGAGATGGAGTTAATGATGCCCCTGCTTTGGCTGTATCGGATATTGGAGTAGCTATGGGTTCTGGTGCTGCACTTGCATTGGAAATGAGTGATGTGACACTCATGGATTCGAATTTAAAGAAACTGTTTTTCAGCATAAAAATGGGCAAACGAGCTATATGGGCAATTGAGGAGAATATTTTGTTTTCTCTTGTGTCAAAAATGTTAGTTGTTGGATTCACATTTGCAGGGTGGATGACCTTGTTTGGGGCAATAGCTACTGATGTTGGTGTGATGCTTGCTGTAACTCTGAATGGTATGAAGTTACTTCCATCAAATAAGAAAAGTTGGGAGGACTTAGTGGAAGGAGACAAACCGTATAGAAAGATCTTTCGAAGAAAAAGTGTCGTCAACAAGGAATACCTCACGTTGCCTCTTGATGGGCATGCTATGGAGGAAATTGTATGATAATCTATTTAAATATTCATATTTTTCACCTTCAACGATATTACAAATTTTGTTGATTCTCGAAATAATGTGTTTGTTTTGCTTAAAAGCTTGATTCTTCATTGATGTTAGCCTACTGCTGAAGTAAAGGTTCGATATGATGAAGGAACTTTTTTTGAAAAGTACATAGACGCTGTGTAAGGCACATACTACCCCATACAACAGTGTACAACAATGTCCAACCTCAATAAAATCACATATGGTTATGAATGACGTCATTATTTCATATGATATATTTTCGTTGAAAATTTACCCTTGTATTTTCCAGTGATGAAGAATGAAGTTGTCTTCAATCAAACCATCGCACTTACATAATATATAATATTTTATTGTAACGACAACCAGAAGCCCCATCCAAGAAAAGATCGACTTCTGCCCGTCCCGATTGCCATATTCTCTATCTTATCATCTAACGCATATCATAATAAGAACGTGATTATTTGTTTCAAGATGATACCAATATGCACACCATCTCTTTCGAACCGAAGCCTCCTACAAAAATGGACACACATTCACAAAGGTATCCAGGTTCGTCTCTTGTCATCAAACGAACAAAACAGGTCGAAATACTGGAAAAAGAGACCTGATGGTCGAATGCAACGACCTATTTTTATGGCAGCCACAAAGCAACATGTCGGCAAAACGTCTTGTTCCTTGGCTGTCATATCTGGCTTACAAAAAAGATTCGACAAAGTAGGATTTATCAAACCTGTCGGTCAACAACATGTCCCTGTGGAATCAGAAAATCTTGGTAAAACCTTACGTGTCGATAAAGATGTCTGTTTGATCCGAGAACACTTCAAGTTAGAACATATTGATTATCAATACTTGTCACCTGTCATCATACCCAAGGGGTATACAAAGGATTACATTGATGGCAAAATCTCGGATACTAGTCAAATTGATCGGATCTTTTCTTCTTTCGAGCAAATTAATAACGTGAGTGATGTTATGATGTGCGAAGGTACTGGTCATTGTGCCGTAGGAAGTATTGTAGGTCTAAACAATGCCAAAGTTGCAGGAATGATCGGTGCTGATATGATTTTGGTTGCGAATGGGGGTTTGGGTAAGCTTTATTTCGTCTTTATTTGTTACGTTGTTATTACAATATAGTAACAATATCATTCTCCCTTCCTATATCAGGATCGGCATTTGATGAGCTTGAATTGAATCGTGTCCTTTGTCAACATCATGGAGTTCGTCTCGCAGGGGTCATTATTAATAAAGTTATTCCTGAAAAGTATGAACAAACAAAAAAATATATGTCGGAAGCGTTTATGAAGACATGGGGGTGCGTTTCTTGAATAATAGTTTTTTTGTATTGATATTATCTGTTATCTTACCTTCAACTATAAATATATCAGGGTACCTTTACTAGGATGTATACCAGACCGTCCATTTTTGGGTTGTCCTGCAGTTGCAGACCTGGAGAAGCTATTTGAAACTAAAATGATTTGTGGAGAAAAAGCTAGGATGAAACATTACAATGTTGATGATGCAAACGTGGTGACAACATCTCTCAGGTGAGTGAGAACAAATAATTACAAAATCAGACTATACAATTGTATCGATTATTTTCTTTTCTGATGCTTTCATTATGATGTTGATGAAGCCGTTTTCTTGAAAACCTTCGAAATAAACCATCACGCACTCTTTACATCTGTCACGTCACACGGAATGACATTATTCTTGGATTTCTTGGTGAATATCAACGTCGTAGACTACGAAATATTCCATTTGAAGCAGCACTTGTTATCTGCGGCCGCAAAGGAAAGTATCGGTTAAATGCTGATGTAGCTTCCATGATGGAGGGAATAGATGATGCACCTATTATTTACGCAACCAACACATGCCATGAAGCATTGGAAAAAATTATAGAATTCACACCCAAATTGAATATTCACGATACCAACCGAGTAACAAAAGCGGTAGATCATTATGAAAAGTACATTGACTTTGACGAGTTATTGAGAAGAACTAGTTCGAGTGACTCAAGCTTTGATGATCCCTGTAGTGGCCCCATTTCTGAGCTAAGAAGTATGTGATAAAACATAGAGTAATTTGAATAAAGATCGCTCAATGCATTATCTTTCATTCTTTAACATCAATCATATAAAGTTAATTACTCCAATACGTTCAACTTTCACCTCTGTAAAAAATTAGTCATAAATGCTTCAGTCCCAAAACGATTAATTTTTAATCCGTAAAGGTAAGCAGCAGTATTATGGTCTTATGAGGACACGACTCAAGTCAAAGACATCACATTGTCAACTAAAGAAATGAAAGCATTAGAAATACAGTAACTATTATTTATTTAGCATTGATAATTTACATTTATTTGAAACAACATATTTGATGACATTTGCTTTCGTTTCTAGTCAAAAGCTACAAAATCTTGTTTTTTTGAAGGCATCTCTCCAGTGGTTTTCATATATGGGGTGCGGCAACACGGACACTGATTGCGGTTCATTAGCCACTCAACTATACATGCTTTGTGAAAGGCATGAGTACAATGCCCGTTTGGAGACCAGCAGATATCATCTCCAATTTTGAAATCTTCAAGGCAAATACTACACCGGGAAAGACTTCTTTTCAATACTTTGGTCTCAATCACCTCGATTTGGCTCTTATCAAGCCTACATGTATGAACTGCCTTTGTCACCTTATCCATTTTTCTATATCTTTCCTTTTCTGATAATTCTACTTCTTTATATCCATCTGAGTAGGCTCCACTAAGAACGAAGAAAAATCGAAAGAACAACCGTTTCAATATGCTCTCGTCTTCTTCTCCAATTTCATCTGTAAGTCCAAAAACATTCATTGCAAACGAGATCAGAGTCTCGTAATAAGGGTTTTGATCATCTATACTCATATCGTTTCAACAATCGAAGTTTCAGAGTGTATTTTCAAAGTTCTTGATTTGAGTTTCACGAAACTATGGAAAACGCATAAGAAGAATGAGCGGGCAACGGGCTTCCTGAAATGTCAAGAAGGTGAAATATTTTATTCCCATTTAGGTGTTTGAAAATAGTGGTCATACGTACTTCATTGTTCCTACGAATACTTGTATGAAGCAATGCTAATTTTTGTTTACTAATTCAAATTTAAGCAAAGACTACACTTTTTTTAGATTAAACGTACATCAGCGTTGAAATGACTGCGTAAATAAAAATTGTTACTCAAAACAGGACAAAGGAAAGATTCTTGACATTTTGGCTACTTTTTCCTCCAAAGAGAACTAAACTACAAATCTTTTCTACTGCTAAATTCCAGGAGGTTATTGCTTTCGAGCAGATTATTCATTCAATTCAGAGCTTAAAATCTCTTCGCTAATCATTGCTCTTTAAAATTTACTCTAATTTCGATTTCTATTCATTTTCATTTTTATTTGGTGGTTCACAAGAGTTGATGATTTCGACAATTTTTTCATGAAATCTTTTGGTTGACACTTTAAGCATCCACGATTTACATGTGTCCATCAACTTCGTATGAATTTTGTACTGATGATGGGACGTATGTAAAAAATACTTTGATTTCAATTCGGAGCGTGATGGACAGATGCCTGCGTGTATCTACGTAAAAACCTCTTAAGGAAATAAGTATGGCCTCTTCATTGACAACAGTTTTGGCAGCATCTGTTTTCTGGATGATTAATACTAGGAATTTACCTGTACTACTTTAGACTACACATCATATACAAAAAAACTTAGACCTTGGCAACAAAAGAATGGTTGAAAACAAAAACATAGCTTTTGCAATTTTTTGCGTTGTATTTTCGTCCTGACAAAAGAAGATAGACTCTATTGTGCGATGGTCATTCTCCCTCCAGCAGGCAGCAGCAGAGTGCGATTGTTTCATACACGAATCAATAATAAATATGAATGTTCCAGAAGATCAAAATTATGAAACCGAACTAATTTAAGTTTCTTGGAAAGAAACAAGAGCAATATCTTTCTTTCCTGTTCGAAATAAAAAGGAAGAAAACAAAAATTCATATAATAAATGGAATATTAATGAAAATATCTCAAAAGGATGACGATCAAATTTTTATCATGTTTATATTTTGAGCTTTTTAATTGGGACCTGTTTCGAATCTCTCTGTATTCTTGCTTCCATTGAAAGATAAACACTTTGACTTGTGTAGTTGAATACAATTAAGAAAGATAATAATTTTTTGAGTTTTGATTGAATTGAAAATGAAGAATATGCTTCAAGCCTTCGCTAATATATCTTATTTTACGCACATCAAGCAGTCAAGAGCAAGCTTGAACTTCTACTATACTGGCATTCTCTAGAGTTTTGAAAGCATATGCTCCTCTAGTTTTCGTGTGTGCCCTTTCGAAAGAAATAGGAATGACGAGAAATGTTTTTTGGATGTAAGCCCCCCCCCCCCAGGAGTAATACCAATGGTAACAATTAAAAAACGATCTGCAGTTAAATTTTTTCAAAAGTAGCATAAATTGATCTTCAATTTTCGGGGTGGCATCATTCAATCACACATTCCAGCGTTAGGTCGTCATTCTAAAATACCATCTTTTTATTTTTGTATTTTTGTATTTTTAATATTTGTTAATTCATTACATAACGGTATCAAGTCCCTTCAATTTGGTATTTTAGTCTTTCATACCAACATTACGTATTTGAGGGATAAAAAACTATGTAAAATGAAGACGGCGTTTTTCGGGACTGAACGGGTTCTAGGCTATTGTGGAGGTTCTCATTATCGGTTCTTCATTTTTGTCATTACGTTAGCTTCACTTTTTACAAAGCTATCAA
>Ga0209092_10001211_pt1 | contig 25696 bp, 20 predicted proteins | sample FraStrMetagenome_FD_187446 | JGI IMG/M metagenome (GOLD analysis project Ga0209092, IMG submission 187446) | Marine eukaryotic phytoplankton communities from Arctic Ocean - Fram Strait ARC3M Metagenome (SPAdes) (version 2) | ecosystem: Environmental > Aquatic > Marine > Oceanic | place: Fram... | reverse complement strand
CTACATTTTGGATATTCCTACAAATGATCCAAAAGATAATCAGGCATGTTTGTACTATTATCAACCAGCTGGACCTGAGGCAGACAATATTGAGTATCATAATGGTAAATCTCATTATGTTGTGAAAGTCGAATTTGTTCGCAACAACAGCTGGCATGTTGAACAGAATGAAGATACTAAAATGTATGCTATTAGGAGAATCCTAATTGCAAAACGCCATTATGTTCTTCTTGATAATTAATATAGTGAATTGATTTTGTATTTTTATACTGCTATCTTTATCGATCAACCTGTTGTTTGAATTATTCCATCGAAGTTGATTTTTATGTATAATGTAACTAGACAACATTAGGGAATGTAAATATCTTAATATATGAAATTTTATTTGAATATTATTTTTAATAAGATATGCAATAAATTACGAAATAAACGATGTTTATAAAAAGAATAGCTTTTATTAAAGCTATACAACTACTTCTTTTTTTGCATAACATTGTTCTATTTTTATTATACTAATAGACATTGTTAATCTAGATAATTAAAGATTTTAAGATGTTGTAATTTTGTGTTTAACCTGGATGGGTAATAAATTGTAATACATTTAACACATAATTTTATTAGTAACATAAATGTAACGATATTTTAATGATATTTATTTCATTCTAAGATATGAATAAGCACCTGATCGTGAGAGTATTATTCATCATGTACCCTTTCTTGTTTCAATTTTTGATCTCCTCATCCTTCCTCATAAGCTTGAACTCCAGACCCATGATCTTTTCAGATTGATCATCTACTACATCATCTAGTTCTTCCATCTTAAGTACATGTTCACGCCAAGTGTCTCTAGACTTCTTCACTTGCTTTGCATGAAGTTCCTGAAGTTTCTTATATTCAGTTACAATTAAATCCCTCTCTTTGCATGCTTGTTTACCAAGTTGGATACCTTTCTTGAAATCCCTTTCCGCTTTCTTGGTATCCTCAAGTAATTGAGCTATCGTTGCCTTCTTAACCTTAACTTCTTCTTCTAGCTTAGCCTTGTCCTCCTCAAGTTCTTGTATGGTTAGGACATTGAACAGGAGGCAGTCCTCTGGTGTGAAGAATGTTGATTCCCTGTTAGTTGACATGATTTGGATTTGTTTTTTGATTCAATCTATGAGAATATAAAGTTTCTCATCTTTCATAGAACAATTCATAGATGGCTAACTAAAAAAACCTTAGCAGCTGTTTTTTTAAATCAATTGTACAGCATACATGCGTCAATTTTATTACAAAGGTTTTTTTCTTTTCTGGTACTGAATAAAATGTCAGAGTATAAGTTGAGTATATATACTCAAATACATTAGTCAAATAGCACCCTATGAAAGGAGGATGCTACCAAATGGGACAAGAAGTAAAGAGTAGACTAATCATGAGGGAACATACCATCAGCTATGACATATCTGAACTCTAACACATATTATTATAGAGTTTTGCGCAAAGTGTGTGTATATTGGATCTTTTACACCTATCATTCTTGTTATAGTAGCTGCTTATGCCTGTCCATAATTATGCGCATATTTGATAGTCCTATGTCAGGTCCTTCATACAATCGAGACTGTTACTGATGATACCAGTGCGTAAGATGAGTGTAGATGATCAAATAGATCAATTACACACACGTTGTGCATGAACACACAAAAAGAAACAGTACAAGACACTGGGAAAATAAAACATAATTGCGCGAGGGTAGTATATGTAATAAATGGATCCCAAAGTAAATTTTTATTGATATCAATCTATCATGCATGTTGACATTTGACAATCAACAATACAAATGCGCATAAGTACACTGAAACTGAAGTGGGTAAGTCTTCCAGAAATATAAATGGCATGTACTTTGATCATTTCCATATTATAGAATTAATTCTATCATCTAACTTCCATTTACTTGTGCTTGTATGCGATCAAAACTCCCTTGTATGGCTTTGTTGTTCAAATCTTATACTTGTGATCTGGCATGTACAAAGTTTGATGGAATAATGTATAATGTTAGGATGGTGTCATTGTTTGTTTGATGTAATTCTTTCGCTGATATCAGCCATATGATTATCATCAACAAATGTGAAGTGGGGTGTATTGAAAACAAGTAAAATTATCAATAGATAACAAACTCCTCATCGATCTCATCATGTACTCCCAAACTTCATAAATGCACTTTTCAACAATCTCTTCTACAGAAATCCCATCAGAAACTTGTGGAGTGAAAAAGAGACGAATATCACTGATAAATTCATCAATGATGTCTTCGTTGTCTTCACATTCAAAGATTTTACACATAAACCTAACGAAACATCCGATCATCTTGTATTTAACTGAGATTTCGGATCCTTGATTTTTGACTTGGAAACACACAAAGTTGAACAGTGCTTTGTAGCAAGGGTTCCTGTAGTCTTAAGGGAAAAGTCCTCCTTTTTGGTTGCTAGGAGTGAAATGAACTTCCAACTCTTGAATTTCTTTGATAAGGGAAGAAAATTGGCTTTCCACTCCCACCAATTCAGGAACAGTCCAACAATAACTTCGGTGAAAGAAACGATCCTTAGAAGGTAAAACGGATACAATCTTGAGGAACTTTCAATGATTTGTTCACGAGTGAGCATCTTGATAAAAGAAGAAGAAAAGATCACAAATATAAATCAAAAGATTGAGGTAGTGTAGATAAATTAAAATAATAAACCAATATCAAATATAGAATGTATACGTACGCCTCTATAAAGTTGAAGTCAAAGAAGCAAATATGTCACATTTTCAATACCCCATTTGATGCTTCTACTAAAGGTAAACCAGAACGAACCAGATCTTTTGGGTTAGTTATGCCTTGTCTACTAGCAATGTTACACATGTATTGCCATGAATTCTCAATAGACATCATATAGGTTCATACACCATCAAAACCGATAATAAGTGCATAAAGTGCCCAAGGTCGAAACTCGTCTGTAAAACTTGTGCCGAATCCAGCATTGTGATCATGTAATCTTTTTTTTATGTTGTATGTTTGACCAATATAGGTTTTCCTGACATCTTTTAAACTTACCAAAAAATAAACAAACCCTGTATTACAATCTGGTAACTCAATATGAATAAAATCATATGGATGTGCCTCATAATTAAAAACATTCATTGATCCTACTTCCTCAAGATTTTTATTATAATCTAAAAGATTAATAACTTTCTCCATGTAATCAGTATTTTGTGATTTCTTTTTGATCATTTCAACCAAGCATTCAATAGTAGAGTCAATTCCACCAACAAAAATTAAATCTTGAGCTTGTCTTGTTCTACTTAATAAAACGACAACTTGTGCTTTGTCCCATAGCCCAAAATTAGCATTTCTTAAGCAAACCTGTGTAACAAGTTTGTGTAACATATTGCCTTGGCATCCATGTATAGTAGCAGTGACATGGTGCTTGATACCATATTGTCTGCGCTTACCTTTCATCACACATTGCAATGCATGAATCCTATCAGGAATGCAACTGATAAATACTTTTTTGAACCCTTTGCTTAGCAAATAATTTCCATCATGTTCAGGACAATAAACATATTCTTTCAAACCAGAAGGAGTGACAAACAATTCTATCTTCTGATTGGAATATTGGACATAGTTTCTTACGTCTGGCACATTAATCAGTACACAGAGCTGTGACTGTGCAAACTTTCCTCTTTCGTTGCAGGTGAATTCATATACACCACTTTAAATAAAATGATGCTTCTAGATTCTTTTGTTTTTCAATCTTACTCTTTTGATACAAATATATTTGCTGGAGACCAATCCATCAAGGAATTCACAGGATTTTGTAAATCTGTAGCCTTAACTTCTATGTATTGATTGCAATTTAATTGGTATTTGACTTGGCTAGTAATATAATCATTGCATGCTTCTTGTGAAGAACCTTTTCTGCTTAAAATACAATACACGTATGGTGTAATAATATGATCTTGTCATGAGGAGACAAATGTAAAACAACGCTTTGATAGATCTCTAAATTCATCTAAAATAGAAGGATTGCGGATATACTCATCAGGATGCATTCGTGCTATTTTTATAATCTTTTGAAGGTTGGGATCAGAACTTGCTCAAACTGAATGTTCTAGGATGCAGAAATTAAAACAAGTTAAATGTGAGGAGACATAAGAAAAGGTCTCCCTTTAACTGATGGTAATTGTCGATGATCAAGGGATGCTATGATTAATAATCCTCCAAAAAAATTGTTGTTTTCGAATTTGCCTTAAAAGTATATCAAGAGTAGATAATAGCTTGGCAGACACTTGGCCAATTTCATCTATAAATAAAACATGCATTGACTTCAAAACTTCCATGTATTCTGGTTTTTGCAGCAAACCATTCACTGCTGACTCAACTAAACGATGTAAACTTGAAAATTTTTTACAAGGTAGCTGAAAAAGGAGATGTATACATTGGATCCAATACCAATCTAGCATTATGATATATCTTTAAATATGAGAAAATGTGATAAACTTGCTCCAGATGACCTTTTCTTGGAAGTGCCACATGCAAAGGAAGCATTGATACCTCATGGAAGATATCCATCCATCCCATTTCAACGATCCATCACTTAATTCCAATCAGCAATGGATAATATGCTGATTCTATTTCACCTAATTCTTCACTACCATCTATTTCAGGACTGTAATCTGTTGAAACTGGAGTGGTGGCTCTTTTCTTTAATTGTTTGCCTTCTTTATTTAAATGGTTTTCAACATTTCTAATTGATTCATTCACATATTATGACATGCTAAAATAAAAGGCTTTTACACCATTTTTCCAATCTTTGCTCCTACATATAATTTAGGTGGACCCATGGATGAGGGTTTCAGTGGGAAATACTTGTCAATCTGTTTCAATTGTTAGACAGTCGTCTACATATAGCAAGACAAATTCATAGTATTCAACCCCATCTTTGTTGACTGCATCATGCATCCACAGATCAGGGTCTGCATAACAAGGTTTATATCCAAGCATATCCATGCACCCTCTGAGATGATTTCTGAAGTCTTCGACTGCGGTTTTGGTGCCATACAATGCCCTGACAATTATTGCCTTGCATCCTTCCAATTCTGGACCAAGTTCGGGACCACAGATTGTCCAATATTTTTCAGATATCGGAGCAGTTAGATAGGCATTTTGAATATCACCAGTCATCACATCAAGATAAAGAAGAGCTGCATATATGAAGGCTATCCTAACTGTCTCCCTAGAGACTACACCTGCACATGTTGAGTACAAATCTCTCAATTAGAATTATGGGTTATGAGTTAAGCCTGTATAATGCTAAAATAATTGCTTCATATACATTTAAATATTTGGTATATTTACATCTAACTAAAACAGATGATTAGATAGATCAAAATTCTATTTAACACACAGTTTCACACTATTAGACATAATTTCTCTTCAAAGCTGAATATATTTGAATGCTTCCGAAAGTTACCATGTGATTCATCCATCAACATAGTCATTTTGTGTAGAATCCTACCTTAAAAAAAAACTCCATTTTATGGGTATTCAGTAATTTAACCATTTCATGGAAAGGGCATTGTGCCCCCCCTGGTCAGAGGGGCCCACAGCCGATTTTGAACGGAGAATTTTATAATGAGAATCTTCCTTACAACAACAAAAGCAATATCTTTCTTATCTTATTTAGCAGGAATGCATCTGCTTTCAAGAAATGATGAAATAGAAAATCAAATTTTGCACTTAAGTTTTCATAGAATATGCGTTGTTAATGCACTTTTGTCTAGTCTTTCTCTACAAAAAGTACGAACGCATATCATTTCAACGTAGACAATTGACATCATCCAAGATTCCTCAAATTTGAAAGTTGACTACGTAGTACAGCAAAAAAGTATTACCCCATCACTGACAATCCTTGCTACCGGGAGTGACACATCTGCTTCAACATGATGATCAGATTCTTGAAACCAACCCTTTGCTTAGGCTTATTTTTACCACATTCATCATGTTTCACCTTTCATACCTCCAAATTTCCTCTTCTTTCTCCAACTTATCCAACAATAGAAAGTAATCTTTCACCCTTTGTCTCTTCCACCCACAAAACGACTTTGGATAGGATATCCTGCAAAAACACTTTTCTCCAACTTTCCCAAGACGAAAATGATGAAACGAAATCTGACCCTAACTCTACACAAAAAAGAAGGCGAAGGACAAGACGTAAAGCTGATTCTATTCTTTCCGAAGAGGCTGACGGTATCGCCGAAGAACCTGCAGACGAAGTATTGATTGGCACTTCCTCCACTCAATTTGTAGAGATGGAAGTTCCTGATATTCGTTCTATCACATCTGGGGCAACGACAGGATCCGTAAATAGCGATGACGATGAATATGAATATTATGATGATGACGATGACGAAGATTCATCTCTGGAGGGGCTTCTTGCTGATGCTAAACGCCTCCGTGCGTCCAAGGGAACCACAGAAGAAGAGGAAGAATTTAATATTGGTCCAGTCATCAAAAATGTAATCTCGACGATTGTCACTGTTGATTTTTTTGTTGTCTTGGCACTCTTAGCATGGTTTTTGGCAGGGATTTTTGGCTCGTATGTGCTTAAAACTGATACTGTGCAAGTAGCTTTCAATGGGATTTTTGAGCCAGTTGTACAGCCAGCACTTGGTATTTTGATGATTGCATCTGCAGCCGGTGGAGGTAAGTTACAATTTTAGTTTTTAATTGTATCCTTCACGATGTTGTTACTTATAGTTCAATTTCATGTTTCTCTTTGCTATCGAAATGAAGCCATGGGAGGGGACGATAAGAATTGATTTGCTGCTTAGTCAGGCAAAACGATCTAATATTGCAAATATTTCTTATGAATAAAATGAATTAAATTAAAATGTGATGCTTTTGAATTTAGGATAAACGCTCATAAAAACAAGAGAGTGTCTGTATCGTATATTACTTTGTTGATTTGCGATGTACTCATATCTATTTCTAATTTTGGAGAAGGATCAACAATTTCTTCTTCTTGATACTTACTCATCATTTGCCATGAGGATCTTCAACAATTGGTAAAATATGAACATAAGAGAAAAAATCGAGAGAATGAAATAGACAAAAACAAGAATTTACTCACGCTTGACTTAACAGCACCTCGACCTCTGCGTCTCCCCATCCTTTTGTTGGCAAATTTTGTAGTGAATGAAACAAATGCTCGAATTCCATCTGCTGTAAAGATGGACTGAATTCTTGCAGAAACGCAGCACAAACATTCACATGCAGTTTCTCAAAATTGATATTCTCTTCACTCAGATATGTATCCCACATTCTTATGATACAACCTAAAGGAAATTCTCTCACGAGGAGATTGTTCATCCACTTGAAGGAGAACAAGTGAAACTCTAACCCTGACTCATTCACACATTTGCACAAATCTTTATCTACTCGTAGCATTCTTTTTTCGAGCAAATCAACCATCCGTTTTTGCCCCGGAAGATCCGTTGTATAGTGATCTCGTATGCAGGAAAGAAATAGATCAAGACACCAATAAGTATCGGCTTCCACCTTTGCATCCAATTGCATTTCCCAAGAACAACATTTTGTGTTTATTGCATTGAACAGAATAAATCAATATGCATTGCATGCATGTCATCAACATTTTCTGCTTACCTCTTTGAGAATAGTATCGTTGACATCCGAAATATCGCCTCTATCGATCATCAATTCACCATCGAAATAACTGCACAAAAACACAGCAAAAAAAGGTGTCACCAAGTCATTAATACCTTGCACGTAACGTAAGTCCCGATTTCCAATCGTCCATACACATAGTATTCGTTCTAAACATAATTGAACTCGTTTATCTGAAAATAAACGAAGTTCCGGTTTGGTTCTCGGAACGTCCAAAAGTACTTGACGAAAGTCAACAGACTCTTTGGATATTGATTTTGGATTATATTGTTCTTCTACAGCAATGAAATACTCTTTTCGTTTTTCAGCTATATGGCTCTCTCTCCAATTCACATCCACTGGGAGATATCCAAGAAGAAGTTGCCAGCAAATTTTGCGATGGTGCATCTGGTATTAGTAAGGTTTTATTATGTTTCAGGATGAGTGACAAAATCAGTGTTTCACAAATAGTAGGAATCTTTGAGCAATAACCTCACCGGGATACCATGCCTTGAAATACTTCTCAATGTGCTCAAATTAACACATGGCGAATTCAACAATCTTACAAAGGAGCCTTCTCTTGATCCTATTTTTTTGGAACCATTGTTCATGAAAGACATTTGACACAAATGACTGCAACTAAACAATAAATACAACTGAGGAAAGAACGACTAGTTTTCGTCGTGCTTCGTTATGTTAGCGTGGTCTTTGAAAAACATCATACCATATATCGTAGAGTTCTACATATTTTGTACGTGCCTTGAGGTTTCAACTGTTTTCTTGTTGTTCGATAATTATTACCGTTAGGACTTGTTAAATTCCAATAAATGATTTTATCATTTTATATCATTTTATACAAAAATCAAAATGTTGTCAGCAGCAGATATGGAAAAGCAGTGTCTTTGAAAACAAACAGGAAAAGAAATGAGGAAACATTCTTTTTATTCCTAGTCTCTGCAAGATATTTTCGAATCCAAAGGAAAAAAACACTTTAGGAGGAATGTATTTCCATTTCAATAATAATAAACAACGTGACCGCCACTGAGCATTTTTTATATATGATTTTATGAACTAAGCGTTCCATATATTGTAGTCAGATCATCTTTGATGCATTATTTCGATTTTATTTCTTTTGGATGATTTGATAATACGAATTCTTTGCCTTTCCTCTCGCATCGTCAGAATAATAACATTGAAAATTATAATATTGGCCTGAACCAATTGCACTATTGAATTTTCCACACACAATATGAACGGTTTGGGGATAGCAATGACAATACATTTTATACTCGGTGTAAAAGTTAACCTAAGGAAAAGCGCACTATGCAATTTTGATGCTTTTGGGGTAGATACCTAGAAACAAATATTTCTTAGTTGCCCATATATTCGAATACATCACTCATTCACAAAATATTCAAGATCTAATTTAATTGATTCTTTTTGTATCGTTTGTGTAGATAGAGATGACAACAATTGGAGTATTATAATTCCCCTCGTCAAGAGGAAAAGTTTGTTGTGTTCAATGCTTCTGTACTTTGCTGAAAAGAAAACGCAATAATTAGACATATGTGCAATTATTCCAAAATATGAGGCTAATAAATATAGGACTTTACAATTTATTAGGAGTAGTAATGTAGCAAATCCAATTCTTTTGCAAGCTTTAAGAAGACAATTTAATGTAAATATGTTTTTACAACTTGAGCACAGGTTCCAAATACTTATATCTTCCATCTTATATGCCAAGAAAGTGCAATCGCGTCGACAGCAGTATTTGCGTATTTGCATCGGATCTTTTGTATTTTTTGTGCTACCTTCATTTTGCGTAGTAAAGCTTTGGACAAGCATGCGTGCACCACAGTATATTACTTCTGTAGACTTCTCTTCAGAACAAAATATCCTGAAAGGTATCTTCGTCCCCTAAATTCAATAAACTCATCTGTGGTCTACTCCTATTCATTAGTTGACCGTGAGAGTATATCTTTTGTTTCTAAGTAATGAAACGAAATTCAAACGCGTCATCTCATCATTTTATAAAAGCAATGCTATTACGGTACGCTTTAGTTGAAACAAGAGAGGCATTTATTTTGTAAATCAAAGTCGAAAAATAAACTCTTGAGATGTTTTACTGGGTACATTGCAAAGATTGCGTTTTAGTCTTTACAAGTTGTTTCCATTTTTGAAGGTCAAGGTACATCGCCACGTACTGCCATCATCACAAAGTGAACTTCAATCACAAAATGAAAATGTGAAACATCATCTGCTGAATCTTATTTTCACCGATTTTGATGATTATTGCAGTGGACTATACGAAGCATCGTATGTTGAAACAGTTCTTAACGATTGTTCTTGTGCCAAAAAACTTTCATTTTTAGTATCTTCTACGTTGATTGCACATGAACATGTGATTGAAGAAATCTCCACGATTTGATACGGCCCTACATACGTGAAGTACCTTGAAACCCTGGATCGTCAAGGCAACGCTCACAAATTCAAAAATAGTGAGAAAGAACAATTTTCACCCTCTTGAAAAATAAGAATACTTTATCTGCTTCAACAAAATGGCTGAATCTGTAACAAAAATCGGAGTCAATGGATTTGGTCGTATTGGGCGCCTTGTGACAAGGGCAGCATTGGACAACCCTACCACAACTATCGTAGCTGTAAATGACCCATTTCTTGATATTGAGTATGCTGCTTATCAGCTAAAATATGACTCAGTTCATGGTCAGGTAAATCAAATATATGTGGTTTTATTAATTTCTTACCTTTATGATCTTATTAATCATTTATCAATTTTTATTATGTTCATCTTTAGTTTTCTGGCACAGTTACAGTTGATAAAGAAAACTCAACACTTATTATAAACGATAGCGTTCGTATCAAGTTTTACGCAGAGCGAGATCCTGCAATGATCGGATGGGGTGATGTATCCGCAGACGTAGTGTGCGAGTCAACAGGAATTTTTACTGCATCTGAGAAAGCATCAGCGCATTTAAAAGGAGGTGCGAAAAAAGTAATCATTTCTGCACCCTCAAAAGATGCACCTATGTTCGTTATGGGTGTTAACCATAAAAGCTATGAAAGTGAGACAGTAGTCTCAAACGCATCATGTACAACGAACTGTCTCGCCCCATTGGCGAAGGTACTCCATGAACAATTTGGAATTGTAGAGGGACTAATGACAACTGTCCACGCAGCTACAGCAACTCAGCTTGTTGTGGACGGACCAGCTAAAGGTGGAAAGGATTGGAGGGGTGGAAGATCTACTTTAGCAAATTTGATTCCATCCAGTACGGGTGCAGCTAAGGCGGTTGGCAAAGTTATACCAGAGCTAAACGGTAAACTTACTGGAATGTCTGTTAGAGTAAGATTTAAATATTTTGATAGCATCTTCGAAATACGAGGCAAATAATATTCTCATTCTTTTTCTATTTCACGATTTCCCTTCAGGTCCCTACTCCTAATGTATCCATGGTCGACTTGACATTCCGTACCGAAAAGGCCTGTAGTGGTGATGACATTTTAGCAGCTCTCAAAGCTGCATCAGAAAGCGAGGATTTGAACGGGATTCTTGGGTACACTGATCTACCTCTTGTTTCTCAGGACTTCGTCCATGATAAACGTTCTTCAATCGTTGATGCAAAGGCATGCCTTTTCTTGAATGACCACTTTCACAAAGTAATATCTTGGTATGATAATGAGTGGGGATACTCAAATCGTTTAGTCGACTTGGCTGTTTATATCAGTTCAAAATAAGTGATTGTATCACTTTATCAAACAGTGCGAAATTATGAAAAACTAATCAAGGTTGTCATAGATCTGCAATGGCCGCAAAAGATGCATCAAATTAAGGTATGAAATCAGAGCATAGTAAAAAAATATTTATGAATAAAAAATTGCTAATAGGCATAATCTACAAGCAAATAGAACTAGGAACTTTACTGCTACCTTGATACGATATGACATATTCGAATAACTAATTTAGCTTCATTCAGTATTGAGACATGTTAATAATGAACATATTACCATGATTATAAGAGGAGTCTTACGACGAATCCTCTCGGGCGGCATCTATATCAAAGTCAGATCGATTTGTCGAGCCTATAGACACACTTAAGGATAACGGCGGTACACTACTATCAACTGCTTGTGGATTTTCAATTGTAGACGATCCATTCGCAATATCTTCTTCATTTTCAGAAGTTGATGATCTTGATGTGCCAGACAAATCTATGTATTTGCATCGACACATCGGACAATCATCATTATCCATTAACCACTGTAATATACATTCAACGTGATACACATGGTGACATTCATCATTCCTGGAAATTGAAATGGATTCATTTTTCTCATACTCCTCATAACATATAGGGCAAACCAAGGGTGTAGTTGAATCATCAATGTATGCAACTGGTTCGGTTGAATTTCGAATTGAGCGTGATTTTTCTATGGACATGATTGGTATGCACATTTGGGGATTTTCATCGTCATGCTTAGACAAATCTTTTCTCGTTTGATTAAGATCTATCTTTCTCATCTTCTCTGCTCCTTTGTTGTTCTTCTTTTTTACTTTGTAGTCGATTTTCTGCATTTAGTAAAGACCAAAATATTAAAATCCTTAATCTCAATCTATCACACATTTATGGATATATCTCCAAACGTAAATTAGGTCTTACCTTGTGAATAATATTTTTCAGCACAAGTTCCCTGCGACGCTCCCTCAGCATACGAATAGATTCATCATTTGTTGTCACTTGTTGCCTCCTTAGAGCCTCTTCAACAAATCTCCTTCTTCTCCGATTTTCTAATACAAAAAGTGGTAAAACTATATATGCGACACCAATGAGGATAATCCAAACCGAAACAATTGTACTGCAATCTCGCTCATCCCATCCACATCTTTCGGTGTAGTAGGGGTCAACGTTCTGACAAACTCCATCACCAATAAGGGATGGATTCATGGCTTCGCATTCTGGATACTTAGAGTTGAATTCGTCGCAATCTTGCCCATCAAATCCGCATTCTGGCGTGTTGTATCTTCCATAATTGTCACAATTTCCGTTGCCAATAAATTCCGGGATTTCTACTATGCATAAAGGATACTTCGATTTAACTCTCTTGTGGTGAGGTGATGTCGTTGGTTCCGATATCGTTTTATTCATCCTTAGAAATGGAAAAGGATTTGTTTTCAAAGAAAGAAGGTAACATATTAAAATGGGGCCTATTGTAGTGAACCTTATGCCCAGAAAATCCAAAAACAACTGAGCAAAGACAGCAACAATTTAACATAACATATACAAATTTAATTAGGGACCGGAGCATACTTCATTTAAAAATAATTATAGTATGCATTATACTTCTCATAGCATGCGGAAGTTCAAAAAGTAATTCCACCTAAACAAAAGTAATTGGAAATTGATTTTTTTCTGCTGTATGTCATTCTTTGATATATCTGCTATCCAGGTACACAATGAAGTCCGGTTACCTATTGAAGTTTCGACTACAATTTATTAATTAGGTACTGATAAAAGATTAGTTAAAGTTGCTGACGTACATACTTCTCAAGAAAAAGAAGCTTTGGTCTTTGAATTATTTAGGGACAATAAGTGAGAAAAACTTTCACAGTAAAATGTTCATGAGTGAAGCATAAGGGTCAAGTCTAACTAATGTCATACCATACTACAGCAAAATCATATTGCGTTTTGAGACCTTAAGGCTCTTTTTCCAACTGGAACGTCAGCACATGCTACTTCACTGTGCCGATTTCGTGGTAAACGACGATGACCAGATTTTTTAACTGCTTTGGTTTCCACATTCTCTTTGTCATCTTGCACAATATCATTCATCACATCGTTTCCTTCATTATCAAACGAATCGTGTTCAACAAAAGCCAACAAACTTTCATGCTCTTTTTTTACAAGATTGTAGCTACGTTTGGTTTTTGAAAGCTCCGCTTCCAAACTTTGTATCTTCTCCTTATCCTCCTTTGTTGCATGAATATGAAGTTTTTTTAACTTGTAAATCTCTTCATTCTTACAATTTAATTCATCTTCATGCGACTGTTGGATTCTATTCAATTCTTTGGCATGCCTTTCACTCATACGAGCCATTTCATCTTCACATTCATCGTTCTTTTCCATAAGTTCTTGAATAAATTGTTCCCGTCTCTCTGTTTCTAGTGCTTTGATGGTTTTCATAGGTGTTGGATTTGATGGGATTTTATTTTTCCTAGACATGGATTCATAATGCTCTCTTATCTCTCTAATCTCATTCTCCATTTCATTCACAACCTCCATTCTCATCTCTGAATCACGTCGAATTTGATCTTCTTTTGATACTAATACTTCGTCTCGAAGAGAGGAGTTTTCTTCCCTAAGTTCTTTGATAGTATCTCTTAGATTTTCAATATTTTTCGTATACTCTGATTTCGTTAGTTTTTTTACCACCACACGTTTTTCACTTCCATTCATAGTTGCTTTTGCTTTAGCCCTTGCTGCAGCTCTCTTTTCTCTCTTTTTTTTCATCAACGCCCTGGGTGATAACTTGTTCACAATACTAGCTACTTTTTGTCTTGGAGATTTGGGACCACTACTTTCATACATTTTTTCATCGCTAATCCGCTTAGGATATTCGGTGCTTTGACTGAGTCCTGCAACTTTTCTGAACTTGTTTATATATTCTAGCTTAGTTATCTTAACTGTCCTGGCAACTGCACCATATGACAGCACGTGCTGTGTCTCATCATAATCAGCTGCTGCAGGATTCACATTAATAATCATTGAAGTTTGTGAAGCTGAAGCTCCTGTCAAGTGATTCATGAACAAATGTGTTAACTTGGACTCTCGAAAAGGAATTATTTCAGTATTTGATGTCGTGCTATGTTTCTGATTATTGCTCATTGTTTGAAGACAACGCATGAGATTCATTAGGGAAGCGTTGATGAGTGAAGCTTCCTTTTGTCGGGTGGATCTATACATCGTACCTGTGCGTTTGGATCGTTCAATTCCGGCTAGATCTACAATCCACATGTTTGTAGAAAAATACGAGGATGTGGAAGACTCATTTCCATTGATTGACTGATTCTTTGGTATTATAGTAAGCTCAAGTTGACATACACAATGAGATCGACTGGATTCTATGTTGATATTATTAGATGAAGTATGCCGTTTATCCTTTGCAATATTCGCAAGCTTGATACCTTCAGCAACACTGTTTGGAAATAATTGATCAAGTCAGTCAATTAATAATGCATAAAAAAGACAATTAAATTATTCTCGTACCTTGATATGGGATGTTTGGATAGTCCTTGGACAAAAATATGTCCATTACAATCTTCTCTCAATCTTAGGGACGAATTTGAAATGGCCTTGCTTCTTGTGATGCGGTTTGACGAAGCCATAGAAGAAGAAGACTCATATCCATTTTGTTGTTGACTCTTTTCTGAAGCAAGTAAATCAAATATATTTTCGTTGTAAATTTCTAAATAACTCATGTGCATGAGATAAATATTGTTTGAGTCATTTTCTGTTGCATCCTCAATTTTGGCTAGCATATGCTTCAGTGCTCGTGGAAGTATACCAGCTTCAGTCTTGAGAGAACTAGAATTTATAGTCTTCTTTCCTTTTTTATCTGACGTTTCTCCAATTATTGTATGCGTTTTTCCTGCATTTGTAATTCCGTAAGCGAACAATAACGCAGACTTTCCATCTTCAAAAGATCGCGGTGAGGCAAGTGCAGTTCCATCTAATGATTTCGCCTTTTTCTTACAAGGTGATTTCCAGGCAACTTTATCTTGGCCACCTTCTGCTTCTTTGTTATTGAACGATGTCGGAAATAAGCCTTCTACGAGTGGTTCTGCAATGCACTCATAAATTTCTTTTTGAGAAGAATCCGGTTCGAAAACCTGGTTGAATTCATATTCCTTCACGCCTGTAACTGACTGATCATTATCGGTGTTGGTTTCACATGTGCAACTTGTTATATCCTTGGAATAGGCGCTTCTGTTGTTTTGTGTTGCGAGATTCCTTTTGTTACCATTACGATGGGATTTTGCGGCATTTGATGTTACAGGTGGGTAAGTTCGAATAGAAGTAAATGTAGAAGATTTTCCATCGGATGGAATTATTTCAATAGTATTAACTTCGGAGTTAGGCTCTTTTGTATCTGGTGCAACTGGAGGTCGTACACGAAGATAAACAGACATTAAAGGCTTACTGTCTCCATTCAATTCCTGATTTTTCACAACATCATGTGATCGTTTCGTTGAGGTCTTAATGTGCATCACTGGAGCTTTGGGAGGTCTCGATTTAGCCCCGGTATTTTTTTGCGACTTTTTCAGCATCTTTGGCTTTTTGGTCTTGTTTTTCATTGATTCAAATTCTGCTGCTGAATCATAGTTCACATATGCGTTATCAAAGTTTAAAACAAGATTTTTTCTCAAATCTTTTGTAGACACCGGACCTTCGGATTGGTATTCATCACTTTGAGAACAAGCATCTGTTTCCATTGCATTCTCGTATGAGGTATCCATAGCCTCTGCAGAAGTATTGCTGATGACTGATTCTGTATCCATAGTTTCAAATTATTCTAACGAGTACCGAGGAAATTACAAAACTGGTTTTCGTTGTAAAACCAAATTGAGTTCCCAAATCGACTATTCCTTTCGTTATGGTTCGTGATCGACAAGACTAAGATTTTAGATCTTTAGTTCCTTTCGTCAATGAACCGGAGCTAGAAGTTCTAAACCTCCTTTTGTTTTGTTCTGTCGTCTTTTTTTGTTCGAAACGAAAAAGTGAAAAGTTTCCGAAAAGTCAACCGTCAAATTTTTTTGAAATTATAACTGCTCAAAGCACCATTACTTAATTTTCAATGGCATAATTATTTGTATAGGTGAAGGTAGTATTTTGGAGTATACAAAGAAAACAATTAAGGCCACATCATTTTTCATAGGATCAAATAAACTGTTCTACGGTTATATAGAAAGTTCTTTTAGAGAATCCTTTCGAATTCCTCATATTATTTTAACGGATGATTAAGTTTTTGCATTCTCTCATGAGAGCCACACTCCCTTACACAGAAATCTCCATAGGATAGCATACTTCAGGGCATAAAGAATACCCTTTTAATGATGTATGTATGGTGACTACGGGAATTAGGGGAAACTTTATAGTACTATTCGATTTCTAGAAAGGGGCGCGTTCAATCTCAAGATTCCCCACATCTTTATCTCACTTTGAGCGGGAATAGCTCGAACTGCACATGGGGGACACTAAAAAAAGCCACCACCACAAATTTCAATACCAAAGTGCTTTTCCTTCCGCTAAAGTTCCACTGTATACAACAATTCCTTATCCCCGTGAACTATTATAATCAACTATCTCAGAAGTAAAACACGTTTTTGTAATATGAGCGAATCAATGTCATCAAGCACTCCCTGGGTTGAAAAATACCGCCCCAAAACTTTGTCAGAAGTTTCTCATCAAACTGAGATTGTTTCCACACTTCATAACGCTATTGAAAGCAATAGACTTCCCCATTTATTATTTTATGGCCCACCTGGAACAGGAAAAACAAGTGTGGCACTTGCGTTATGTCGTCAATTATGGCATCCATCACAATACAAAAGACGCGTATTAGAATTGAATGCGAGTGATGAGCGTGGCATTGGTATCGTTAGGAACAAGGTGAAAAATTTTGCTAGCTTGAGTGTTGGAGATTCAACTTATCGTAGGGAATCAGAGTGGGAAAAGTATCCAAATCCACCTTTCAAAATTATCATTTTGGATGAGGCTGATGCAATTACGCCTGATGCCCAGGCAGCTTTACGACGAGTGATTGTAAGTATAAATCCAGCGTAAAGAATAGTTGCAGGATTGCCGCTCTACTTGGTTTGATAATAGCGCTTTGCTCAAATTTTATCAACATTTTTGAATATTTTATGATGTAGGAAGCTTTCAGCAAGCAAACACGATTTATTCTCATTTGTAACTACGTTACACGAATCATAGCACCATTAGCATCTCGCTGTGCCAAATTTCGCTTTCAACCATTACCTTCATCGTCCATGTATGAAAGGCTTCAGTCCATTTCCAAGTCAGAGAATGTAACTTTCACAAATGAAGAACAAGTATTGAATCAAATTTTGGACTTGAGTGGAGGCGATATGAGACGAGCAGTGACAACTCTTCAGAGTGCACATGCTCTCTCATCATCTCAAGACTGGATGGAATTTGATGATGAAACTGGTGATAATAAAGGAACTTCTAGTGCAAGCGGAATCCCAGTGGAAAGCATTGCAGAGATTGCTGGATTACCGACACAAAAGGTTATATCAGATTTAATTGAGGGTTTGTCCGATGGGTCTTTCCAAAAAATGGAGCATGCTGTGAATCATGTTGTAGCAGAAGGATTCTCTGCTGCAGTGATTTTGAACTCTCTTTTGGAACATTTAATATTATCGGAAGATGGAAAGTTAGGAGACGAAGAGAAATCTATTCTGAGTATAAAAATGGCAGAGGCTGATAAATTACTTGTTGACGGAGCTGATGATTTCCTTCAACTACTATCTGTTTGCTCTGTGGCATCAAAATGCGTAGTAAAGAAAAGGAGAAGAGACGAAAAAGAATTATAAATCCTTGTACTATGTAATTATTAAATATAAAAGATGAATGAATAGGATAAAGTTTACATATAGTTTAACCATGAATACATCCCACAATCATTTACCAACCTCCTATCTCTGTTTTTTATTACACTATAGGAGGTGCATATTTCTCAGATTCTCCCTCTCTTTTACTTCCCCTAGCTTTAGATTTCGAATGCAATTCAATATTTCCATCTTTCAGGTCCGGTCTATCCAAAATTTGGGTACGATGAGCTTTTGTGATAAATTAGAAATCAAATAATACGATTCAATAGAAGTCAAAAGTAAGGTCAACAATTTCAAAAAGAAACACAATGAATAAATATTTTTTGTGACCAAAAGTATATAATTTACCTCCCAAAATCAAAGCAAAGATGAAGAGTAACATAGCTTGAAAGAAGCATAAGACAGTCATTAGATGTTCCTTTCTTGATTCTTTTTCCCATAAGGCTCGATCCGAAGCATATGATATAAATCTTTGGTGATTAGAATATGCAACAGTCAATGTTAGATGACCAGAGACAAATAAAAATTTTGAAAATGCATTGATCAAGACTTTACATCCTGTTACACTTACAACAGGAATAGCAAGAAATACATTTGAGAACTTGCTACGATACTTCCCATGAAAAATCCCACAGCCATGCTATTATGAAATCGACGCATAATCATAGTTCCGCCTACACTCAAAAGTACCATCATAAGTGAAGACCAAATGCTTGAAAATCCTTCTCCAGGCGAACGATTAGCCATAACCCAAAGAGATATCATCACCATTAGAAGCGATAGTAATAATATGGAGTACCTGACGATATCGTTACGTGAATAGAATAAAAATTAATGACGTTGTCAGAATTGTTTATTCAATCACATTTATGTTGTTTCAAATAGACTTACCACCACCCTGCGATTAATTTTCGGGTAGAGCCATTGCAAAGGGCGTTTGCGAAAAATGTACCGATTCTGGACATGACGAAATATGCAAAGTTCGGTAGAGAGAATAAAACTTAAAACTTGGTGGTGTAAAAGTTAAGAACGGCAGGTTTGCATAAGATAGGTTCCAGCGAAAGAGGGCTGATATATTGTGTTGTGATCAAACCGCCTTAGTTAGATTATTGTTCTGATGAATTTGCTGAATGAAGCTCTTAATCAGATCTTCGCAAACAACACAATTTGAATGTTACGTTTGGCTATTTATAATATGATTCACATGTAATTTAAATACGAATCTTGGTTTGTTCAATAATTTATCTTGAAAGAGTACTTACATTAAGTAAATTTGTCACTTACAAAAGGCAAACAGCTAATTAATCGTAAATAGATTAGAAAAAATTAATAGTGCATATTATTTTTTTCGTATTATACTCACATTATGTGGGCTGCTCAAGCTCCCACTTTCTGAATCAATCCCTTTAGTTTCATCAGCAGAAACAAATTGCAAAAACATTTCATCTGCTGTCAATTCTTAAACAGACTAGTTTTCATTATTCTCAAAAATATAAGGTTGGAAGCAGATTTTATCAGTTCTTTGTTTCTTTATTCCTTTGCGCAATTGATGTTCCTTATACCTCATCGAAGCAAAATCAAAATATTTTATAAAATAGATCATTTTGTAGAATTGATTCAAATAAATCATGTCGGATAAGACAAAGACTCAGCATGAAAAGGATTAAAACTTTAAAATCAATGAAATGAATATGAGAAGATCGTCAAACGTATTAATGAGATACAAAGAAGAAACGGATTATTTTTATATTTTAATACAATTTACTTGTCGGATCAATATCTTTATATATCTTTCAAGTCAAGCCTCTTTTATATTCAAGCATGACTGTCATTATATCCAACAAGTAAGTATGTAGTATGTAAAACATTTTATTGCACAGTTCCAAATTTTTTGGCAAACTGTTCTGCCATTCCTTCAAAAGGCCTTCTTCCAGTGGCATCGACAACGCTTGTCATGAGTGCAAAGGCTCCCATAACGCTAGATGCTTCCACCACTAAGTTTTCTCCTCCAGCTTTCAAAAGTTCTTCACGTGCTAATCTCACCTTTTCTATATCTAATGGACGTTCAGCAAGTGTTGCACCAAAATTGAGTAAGGTTTCGTTTCTCTCCTTATCCAATTCACTTGATGCTGGCGTTAAGATTTCAACTATGCCAGCATGTCCTGTATGTCAGTAATCACAATCAACAGCGCCTGTATAACCTGCAGAAACTGTCTCAAGTTGGATTCTTGAAACTCCTTCGCACCTACTTGGTAATTGCTTCATATATTTCTTTTCTTCATTTTTAATATAAAGAACCCACATCGTATCCATCAATACCTTTGCATCAAATGGCGCCAAATAGCTGCATATTCGTGGCTGAATTTCGTTTGGAATTGATTTTGCAAACCACCTCTTTTCAAACTCAGTCATATTTTTCCACTCAACGCTCTCCTTATCAATATCTTCGTAAATGTAAAAAGGAGACCATTCCGAAACACTTTCATCCCTTCTTAGGTTTGTTAAGAATGACATCATATCTAATTCTTCGTATGGTCCAGGATGATTCTTTACCACTGCTTCTACCTCCTCCACATTTGGTAAATCAGGAACTTCTTCTCCACTCGCCAAATAATGCATGTGAAATCCTTTGGACGTGGCAAGAATCGTCACAATCTCACAAAATATTGATACAGCTTTGACTTCTTTCGCCTCGTCACTGCGGAATGTAGCTTCACTTAAATACAATTTTTTAATTTCCTCCAGTGTCTTAAAATACCACTTCTTGTCCAATCGTTGTTGATATCTTCCAACGGCATGGACAGTTCTTGCCAGAAAAATTCGTTTCTCGTCACTGCTGATAGGAATAGACGGAGGAAATTCACATTTGACGTTTTGAAGCCAGGCAAAGAAATCAGTTCCAGGTCGTAAACATGCATTCGTGGGGATTTCCCCAGGGTAATGTGACGAATTAGTCTCACGAACTGACATTGCAATTCCCAAACATTCCAAATTGTTCAAGACTGATCCTTTTGGCCTTGGTGATAGAATGTGTTTCTTGAAATCCGAAAATGATTCTGCAACATCTTGTTTTCGTTGGTTTACTGAAATAAAGGACATGAGGACATACAATTTTTGTGTCTCAAATGCCTTTTTGCTGAAAATGTTGATAAGCCCTTCATGATGATGGTGTTTCTTATGGGCGTACTGTATAGTAGTCAGTAGTCAATTTTTTTTTTCAGACCGAGTCAGATTTCTCTACGTGAATTCGAAATAAAAAATGACTCTTCTCTTCCTGTTCTCATCACGTGAGAAGTCATCGATTATACGCTTTGATGGAAGAATTTGAAAGATCATTTGAATGGAACGTAAATGTGATGGATTCCTATAACAGTCCTAAAAACGTCATGAGAAACCGAAAATATAAATTCAATTTTATCTGAATTGAATTAATATCACAAAGTGAGACACTATATTTGCAAAGATAGGGATAAATCAAATGAAATCATATGATAACTGAATCTGATGGAAGATGTGTTTAATTTATGACAAACACAAACGTGATCGATCACCCGCCATGGCAAGTTTGAGGGCCGTAATCGCAGCTTTATTTGGATTTTCTTTGCAAGTACCACAATATTCTGGATCCGGACAAGTCGTTCCATCTGGACAACCATCCGTCAATTGTGTAAAATAAAGTTTTGTCAATTCGGCAATTTCTTCTTGAGAGGGAGTTGATGCAGTGTTTGTATTCCTTAGAGTCACAGATCGTTCGTTCGTTTCTTCCGTGGCAGTATTCAAACCTATAATGTCGTTGGATGCTGCTGCATCAACAACCGCTTCTTTGACTCTTCCATCCCCCAATTCTCCTCGGGCATGTCGCCATGCAACATCCCCCGATTGTCGTCCATAATGTTCCTCAGGTCTCACTTCTCTCACATTTTCAATACCACAATCATTTTTCCAACCCTGAATTTCCTTCGATTCCAAGGTTGCTCTCACGTAGGCTTCGACAGAAGTTCTGTGACTGATACTCATGGTCCTCACAACATGATCCAAAAAATCCTCCTGGACCAAATTCCGACGTTTCAACACCTCCTCCCATTTCCTCGTATATCTCCAAATAACATCCGTCACTCCATCTTCCACACTCAATCCAAGAATGTAATTCAATGATTTTCCCCACCCAGCCTCATAAATCAAGGGTGTATCCAACGCCGCCTCACAGGAGTCCATATGACACCATCGTTGTTCGTGCTGTAACCAAACTTCCGTCCATACATGATCCGTCCAATCCATAATCAAACGAGCTGGAAAGCCCAAGGATCGTACGAGTAAGGTAAACACATTGGCCCATTCACCACATCGACCCCGTCTTATCTCTGGATCTAACAAACGAACCGATGAATTATATCGTGGAAAACGAGTGATTTGATAACAGGATGGACAGGAATAGATCTCGACACGTCGAGCTCCATATTGAAGTTCTTCGGGGAGTGGTTGATAGATGTGAGGGGTATGGAAGGGTGAGGAGGGTGATAAGGGTTGCGTCTCTTTATTTCCACAATATTGACAGGGTGGTGCATTCGTCCAAGTAAAAAAATCATGTTTGAACCAATTCAAAAGTTCTTGTAAGAATGTCCGTTCATCCTTGGAGTTTGTTAGACTTGCAGGATAATTCCATTTGGTAGAGGGTGGTGTGGGAAGGAGTGTCTCGGAGGTATCTGTATAATTTTGCTGTAGGACGGCATTCCACAAACGATCATGGGGAAGGAAGGAACGGGCTTTTTCCTGATATTCGGATTGTTCATATTGTTGTGTCTGTTGCAAATAGGAAAAAATGCGTCGAATCATTATATCCTCATTGGATTTTTTGGAAGGATCTTGCTTCCTTCGAAAGATATCTGCCATGGCTGTTTGGTATTGCATAGATGCTTCCATATAGATTGGTGGTATTCCTTCCAACTGAGAGGAGGAGGAGGAGGATTCTTGAAACAGTGATTCATTCAAGGAGGTATAATTTAAAAATATGAGAATCTCATCTCCATCCTGTAATACTTTCTTCTTTGGAAGTGAGAAGGAAATGAGGTCCGGAGGGATCTCAAGGACAGAATATATTTGAAATCGTAGTACTTCCTCCTCCAGTTCCGAGATGTTCACTTGTCCTTTCCCATTGTTGTCTATGGAGTCATCTTCGAGAGTAAGTGTTGGTGGTGTTGATGATTCTGGTGGGGTTAAAGGATCCGCCAAAAGTAATCTAATTTGCACCATGATTGCTCAGAGACAACGACGATCTGAAAGTCATTTAAATTATTTTTTTCATAATATAATATTAATCATTATTATTATTTTTTTTATTTTTATTATTATTTTTTTTCAGAATCAACGGGCGATCAGCAGGCTGGCTACTGAATTGTACCTACGGGATCTTTTTTAACAAACATCATTTATATCCATAATCCAATCTGTTGCTTCCTGTAGTTTCGGCTGTGGTTGGGTCACTCTATTTCATCAAGACCATGTGTCAGTGCGATATCCCAAACTTCCCTACCACACTTCCCAACGAACAACCAAGAACATGAAAAAATCCAATGACTCGACATCCAAACTTGACAAAACGAACAATACTCTGTGTGGATTGTTCGACCTTCCGGATGTTCTCCTGTATACTATCCTCACCTACATAGCACCACCCACAGATCGAGCATCGATTGTCTGTCATTCATTCCTCCCACTCTCCACCTCGATACAAACATCGATCAATCAGGATCGTCAAGATCTTTGGTCCATGATTTTAACAGAATATACTCCACCACCACCAACACATTCCAAATCCAAAAGCAAAAGCAAAAGCAAAACCACTCATTCCCAACCTCTTAGATCCTCCAAACGACTTCGTCGAAATACAATCAAAGAACAAGTTCAAGATTGTCATACACTTTTGATGGATAGGACCTATATCGCCTATTATGCTCTCGATGAAATGGTATCCTCTTCCAAAACACCTCTTTCCTTACGAAATCTACGATGGATTTATAACCATTATGGACCTATTCTACGGTGCAATCAATATCAAAATCCGTATTCGATGGGAGGAGTGTCACACCGCAGTCCTGGAGGACAATCAAGTGGTACCTTTTTAATGGCATGTTGTCGTGCTCGATATTGCCACGAACGTGTTATTTTGAAATGTGTGAAAGAATTGGTGGAACAACATGGTGCGTTGTTACTCGAAGAATTTGGTAGTTCGTCTCGCCAACTTCGATATACTCGGACAACATCCTCTACCTCCCATCCTCCGAAACGACATTGCAGAGGTGATACTACGACACCCCTTTGCATCGCCGCGGCAAGAGGAATGTCCACCATTGTGAAGTATTTCATTAGCAAAGGCGCATCCGTTCACACCAAAGGATATGATAGCATTGCCATGCCGAGAAAACCATTTCGTCGTATCAAAGGTTTGTATACACCCTTGGAATTTGCACAAACGATGCATTCCAATTATATTTCGTGTGTGGATATATCCTTGACAGCTGTCAAGCAAGAATTGAAATCGTTGGAAAAATGTATGCAAATGCTGAAGCAAGCGGAAACAAACGTACTATAATTCATAAATAGTGTATTGGCTTCTTTGGGTTGTGCAAGGATTGCCTTAGTGTGTCGAATAGATGATTGTTGAGATGATATTACTATAACAACAACTACTTAGAAAGAAGATTCTTATGTTATTTGTACAAAACCATATAGTAAGTAGACGTCCATTTGATATCCAAGTATGACCATGAAGAAGTCAGGCAACGTTTCCTATCGTCATGGATTATGGTATATCAGAAGGATTCATGTCTATTGTGGACATATATATGTATCTCAACATGACAAGTATTCAGTGTATGAAATTTCAAGTTTTGAGCCTTTCACACAGTTATTTCAGTGTCAAACTAGTGACATTGGCGACTCCATGACATTCAGATTCTTTCCAAACGAGTAAGTTGTCAAAAAACATTATTCATTTTCTCAATGAGAAGCGTATATATATTTGTGTACGAAAGAAATATCCATAGGGGAGTTTGATGTAATGAACAGATTTTTTTCATTTTATATTTTGTTCCCATTCGAACAATGTGAGATGATTTTTTTTGGTATGGATATATATGGAACTGTTGCGCAATCACGTTTATTATGGAAGATATGGTACTTGTTCCTGAGATTGAAGTTTTTAGGGTGTTTGAATGAAATGCAATCAAGTTCAAACCTCCACGTATTCACCATAAAGCGGGTCCTTCGAAATGCTGACGTCAAGAGATGCAAAAAACGGATGCTCCATTTTTCATCGAAAACAATTTAGGGATTTATAATCATTACGTCACTAGAGTCCTATT
>Ga0209092_10001209_pt1 | contig 25721 bp, 26 predicted proteins | sample FraStrMetagenome_FD_187446 | JGI IMG/M metagenome (GOLD analysis project Ga0209092, IMG submission 187446) | Marine eukaryotic phytoplankton communities from Arctic Ocean - Fram Strait ARC3M Metagenome (SPAdes) (version 2) | ecosystem: Environmental > Aquatic > Marine > Oceanic | place: Fram... | reverse complement strand
ACATGTTGGTTTATCTACATATTTCTACGTAGGATATACGTAGGTAGCTACGTAGGTTAAGGGGCGGACGGGAAAACGCTAGCGCCTTTCTTAAAAAGTCAATTTCTTAAAATGTAAACCACTCTACATTGTATAAATGTACATTTAGGATATCATACTTGTTCTTATCTTTTTCTTTTTCACTGCAGGTAATATTATACTAATTTAGCTTCACAATCGACGACGATACAAAAGTTCTGCGTCCACGGTGTTGTTCTTATTTTGCTAGCGCTCTCCCTAGCTCTGGGGGCGGCTTCTCCCCGTCGCTCTACAGAAACAGATAGTTCGGTTTGCCAGGGTTGCCAAAGAAAACATTTCATCACAAGAACTGGGATTTTGACTTGATTAAAACCTATCAATTCACCGTTGGCTCCCACGTTCGGGGCAATCCGTTCACACTTTTGCTAGAGTTGGGTATCAATTTTGTAAAATTTTGTCGCTTGCGTCGATATCCGGTACACTACTACAGAACAGCGTGACAAGCAGTCGTGTCCTTCGGTGTAGAAAGTAAAGAGAGCGGAAAGGAGTTCGTTTTTTACAGCTGTTCTGTACCATTTTTGATCTTTGAAGCAGATTCGAATAAATGCCTAACTCAAACATCTGTAATATTGCAACATCCCTGCCCCAAAGGGTCGGGGAACCAGACTGTAGGGATTATCTGAGGACCGGACGGTGCAAGTATGGAGAGTCGTGTAAGGTGAGCTTCGGAGGCATAAATGAGAATTTGGTGATGGCGGAAAGTTTAATCTTGATGTTTCATGTTTTATAAACTTTGTTTTGTTTTTGCATAGTATCACCACCCTCCAAACGTTCAAAATGGAGGCGGTATTGCGTCGATTAATCCAGGTGAACCGCCCTTTCCAATCCGTCCAGGTGAACCGTCGTGTCAGTACTATCTGAAGCACGGAACGTGTAAATTTGGTGAGTGTTTGGAACCTTTACGGAAAGGTTGTGCTCCTGATTGCACAGATTGTCGACATTCATAGTCGTTTGAGTGAAAAGGAATATTGTCAAGGTTGTCCCAAATTGGATTTGTTTTATGTTCTCTTAATTTTTTAATTTCTCCCCCGCAATAGGTCAAACATGCAAGTTTAATCATCCTCCCAACTTTCGAGCACACATTCCTGAGCAGCTACTTCCTCAACGTCCAGGCGAGCCTGATTGTATTTACTTTCTTCGAAATGGACGTTGCAAGTATGGTATAACATGCAAATACCATCATCCAATTCGCAACTTACGTTCAGCATCACTAGGTAATGATACACGCCCTAGTACACATTACATTCTGATGGAGCCTGCAAATGTTGTAATGATCACTCAAAACGCACAAGGTCAATTTGCTACGACGCAACAAGGTCTTTTTTCCGGTAGCCCCATGATGGTCCCTGCATCAGCATTAAGTAGTAGCATGACTACATCATCTGTGGCTTCGTCATATGAAACTGCTCAAAGCAATATAGGTGGAGAATACCCATCATGGCAGCAGCAATCGCATCAACGACGTGTACGAATCAATTCGGTTTCATCCTCCTTGTCTATGGAAGAACATTTACATCGTCCAGTGCGGAGCGAAAGTGTGTCAAGTCTTCGAGAAAGTGCAAGTGCATCTTCTTTGAAAGAACTTCCGTACGCAGTGTCCTCGTCCATAAATAATCCAGTTAAGGTCGAAAATTATGATGAGGACCTAAGCGAGGTATGTTTTGCACTACATCTTTCTAGGTATACGTGGACACAAGTTTATTGATTGATTTTTTTTTCTTCTGTCTACAGATGACGTCAGCTCTTTTGAATATGATTGATCATGAAGATAGACCATCACCAAACACCCAGACTTCTTCCAACAGGATCTACTCGACACCCTTAACCTCACCTAAAATTGAAGCCCAACCAACTCCGGAAGTTATGCCACATTATTACCAGGATTATGGGCGACATGGCCCCGTTGAATATGTAGAAAGGACACGCACAGTCTTGGATATCTCAAAAGGCGCCACAATTAATCAATACGAAAGAGTACCATCCGGATCGAATTTGTTACCTCCCCCTATGGGAGTTTTGCCACAGGATCAGGTAAATATGCAGGGGCATCCACGTATGTTTTCAAGTGAGCCTCCAACGTCAATACCAAATTCCTGTCTATACCTTAGAGAACCATCTAGAGTAGAGAATCAACCGCGCTCTTTATCAAGTGTTAATGAGGAGGCACATGCCCAGAACTGGTCGCCGTCATCTTGGCAGCCTTCCTCTTCTGTTCCAAATACATTTTTCCCAAGATTATAAAAGATATGTACAACTGTTGGGCACACCAAAATTTTTGCGCTATTGGCATGTATGCTATTGCTCGCTTTTGAACGGCAAAATGTTCTTTGACTAAGTTGTAGATGTAATGTGATTTGTTTAAAAAAATTTAACCACCTTTATTCGAGATTATTTCTGTTCAAACATAATCATGGACGAATAACACTTCTTTAAGAAAGCATATCAAATGTAACGTTGTAGACGCGTATTGAAGATTGCTACAAAATTGGGCGTGTTGAACATTGGTACAACTTAAGATCTTTTCGCGCTTGCAATTAAATGGTAATTCTCACACTCTGATGTTGTATCTTCTGTGGAAGCTTTGACATAGTCTTGTCGCTGCAAGTACTTTAGGAAGTGTCTACTACCGATTTATTCAACGACATTATCTTGTCATTGATAGGTTATAGGTGAGTTCATGGTGTATCTCGTAAGCCACTTTCTAATTGTTGATGGAGCAATACCATCTAAAAAGACCAACAAACAGAGGAATACTTAGACGAGGTACAATGTAAGTGGGTATCATTCCCTTAAAATAGGACACCAAAAAACTCTATCTATAGTATGTGTTAAAGAAGCGCAACAAAATAGAGATTAAGTTCATGTGGAAACGGATCTTATTATATAATCGTTCGTAGTATAATCGCACCAAAGATCATTACAATTGTACGAAAATCTGCAAAAATTCTAAGGTTGAAACGAAACCATGTTTTGCGGGTTGCCTCCAAATCCCGAGCATTGCAGATGAGCTCATGAAGCGCTTCATCTGATCCATCTATGTATGTGTCAGGCTCTTTATCTGTACAATTATGAAGAGTAACCAAACCAATTCGACTGTTCAGCCACTGCGACACAACTACTGCCAACCTCACCAAAATGCGAATCTCGTAAGTTCCGATGACTGGGTTTGTAAGCGGATCGCCTATCGCTAATATGGCCATTGGTGCACATTGATTGGGGCCATGCAAAAGGTCTTCGCTTCCCTTTTCAGTCAAAAATATGCCCATAGCTTCATCTCTCTCTGGGAGAAATGACAAAAAACAATCGTTTTTCGATGAATCAGCCTCGGTGTTAAACGAAGTCGTTGGCTCAAGTTTTTGCCCAACAACTCGAGAAAGTATTTTAGCAAGACGTTCAATGTCTTTTAACCGTGCTTTAGAGCCTCCGCTAGAAAAAATAAAATTTAACCAATCTTCTGTTTTTTCCAATACACTTTGTTGCTTAACTTCTTTCATTTGTTGGATGTAGACCTCTTCTAGAAGAAGTCTTGCATCTTCTACACATCCACCTAAATGTTGTGACCCTAAAGGACAACAATCTCCTAAATTCTTTTTGTGCACCCTCGTCGCAGTAAATGAATCAGGAGAATCAGATATATTAGATATGATGGAAACAACTTCCGGACTGAAAATTCTCGTGACGCGCTTAACCAAATTTATAGATCTATCAAACGATCGAGAAGAAAAATCTAATTCTCGTGAACGTCGAAGAAAGAGAGAAAGCATCGTTGTATAAAAATAGAAATTTGCCTCGATGTAGGGGGTCCACTTTTCCGAAAAACGGCTAGGCGCATTTGGGTGTAGTGGTGGCATCTTAGAGAAAGGCGAATGTGTGTTGTACTTATGTTGAACCAACATACGCGCAGCGTTCTGAACTCGGCCCGAATTCGCTGATATTTCTATATCAATTCGAGAACAAATGAATGGAGGATAGAATGTTAATTATTTGTTCTAAATTAAACTTACTGTTCCAGGGCTCGAGAAGAATTAGCCACATACTATAAGCTGTTTGGAAGGAAGACGAATTAGAATGTATTGTGGCGAATCGAAATGACAATCGGATAAATTTGAATAACGATTGTTGAAGAAGTGATAATGCGGGTGTCAAACATGTTCTTTGGGGAAACTTTTGCGGACTCTCAACTCTATGCTGCAAGGAAATATCGCAGCATAAATATTTTACAAGCTCTCCCAAGCACTGTTGCACGATATGCGGAAGATTCATGAAGTTGGAATTAAGCAATTGAGTATTTTCATAAACAGTCGATAAAGTAAGACGATTATCAAGTGCAGACTCTTTCACAATTCGATACTCATTGAAAGAATCGATCCATATTTCGATCATCATACGAAAGAATAATTCGCCGCGACGAGAGATTGACGTATCGTTTGCGCCTTGCGGAGAAAAGCTTTTTACATAAGTTCGAAAAAGATGCAGGTACACGTAGTTTCCATAAGTGCTTTGACATATAGACCGATTAATGGGAAACCTTATAAACTGCAAAATGTAAAGTTCAAACATACTCAAATTCAAATAATATAATTCTTGATGGCTGCTCGAAAGATCATTTCGATTCGCATTCAGAGAAGCAATCGATGCTGCATAGCTTGTAGGAGATGCTGCGTAGCTTGGAGATTTACCCAATTGTTTACTCTGTTGAATTTCGGTTCGCATTTGTGGTTGTAAACCTTTTTGCTTCGCAAGAGGTACCTTCAAAAGCGACTTGAACAAAATGTTCGCATTCTCACGTTCAACACCTTGCGTCAGGTCGCTTTTTTCATTAACTCCTTGCCATGAGTTGCCACTGTTGGCAACCCAAGTGGCAGAAGATCGAATAGGAGACGAACGATGATAATGAAAGCTAGAATCTGCCCCACTCCCCTTTAAATTTTGATAATGTAACAATACCTGCTGTTTCGTCGAGTCTGGTAATGACTTTAAATGAAACGTAAACGTCGTCGCTTCACCAAGTTGATCCTCCCCAATAATGCATGCATCTATCAAAGTAAGTATCTTTTTTCGCATCGTTTGATCGTTACTTCGCTGATTAGCTGACGACACGTTGACATCATCTACCTGCTGATGCGTCTCTGTTTCATACGACAATTGTCGCTGATATCGATCCAATAACACATCGGATGAAATCGAAAGTACGCACGCAAGCGCATCTTTCGACGGGACAAACTTCTGCGGAACAGAAACCATATGGTTGAAATGATTCTTCGCCGTCTTGGATGGCGAAGACGTCAACATCGGCATTTCTCCCAACGCTTGCAAACACGCATCTCCCCAATTAATCGTCAGATTACGATTCATCCAACCTCCATCCAACACGCACTTCGAAGCGGCATTCATACCAGACGATGAACTAGACGCTTCCATTATCTTCTCTTTGCCAAAAATCCGTTCCATAATATTTGGCAAGGCCGTACACAGTCGAAGCAGCTGTTCGTCACCATGCTGATCTCCTTCATTGTAAAGGGATGCCTTTAACCGGGGATGTGCCAAGTCGAGAAAATTAAGCAGCGCCAACATAGCCTCCGAAGGTGCTGAGGGATTTTCAGACGTGGTGTTATTACCACTGGGTGCTGGGAAGGCATCTTCCAATTCCAAGCTCATGGTGCTGTTGTTTTAGTCTCTGAAAAAATAGAAAGTTGGAGGCTTGATTTTTAGGATGTCTCACAAACGGATTTTGTAGAGAGCAAGAAATTAGCTTGATGAGAACACTTGTGGTTGGGGGCTGCAACCTGAAACGCTGAAACGGCAACACGTATGAAACTACGAGTAATCCCTAATCTCTGATATGGTTTCCTTTCATGTAATTCGCAAAACGATATTTAGTGGTCTGTAATTTAAACCATAATTTATTACCTTCAAGAACTAAGAGTGGGTAAAAGGCATAGCTATTGACTAAGTTTCGCTTGAAAGAGAAGTGAAGGAAGAAAGGGAAGAAGGAAAATGGTTTCAGCGACAGCAATTATTCTCGAATACATTTGTCCGGCAATGGGAACATTGTTTGCAAATCTAATGTAAGAGAATCAATCGGCACTATACCGTTCATATGATTCCATTTAAAATATCTTATTGGGCGAATATTGTGTTCCTCAGGTGGTTAGCACCAATATCTTCTGCGAATAAAGCCGTCGCAACTAATTTTACTTTGGGGGAATTGAATCCTCTTCCATGGGCGATGATGTTGGGTAATTGTGTGGGTTGGGTCGCGTATTCCTTTATCGTCAAAGATTATTGGCCGCTCGGTAAGTTATCTTTGTTCTCGCATTAACGAAAAAATCTGTCTGAAATAACATGTTAATACATTCGATTTCAGTGGCGAACGCTCCTGGTGTCATTATAGCAGTGTGGTTGAATCTCAGTGCGGCAAAATTACAATATCATGACGAATTAGCTCGAGCTTTAGAACAAAGAAATGATATGATTGAGCTCGGCGTGGAGAAAACTAATCTTTCTTCCGTTTTTTATTCTAAGGCGTACTTTGTTGTGAGAAAAGATGATGTTGCCCCAACTTGCGCAAAAAATACGGACGGATACAACCCTCAAAAAGTTCTAGTCATGCCGTTACTTCCGCGACACGATCAGATTGTACTCTTTATGGTATTGTTGTGGTCTTCTGTGTTGTCAGTAGTAGGTTTTTGGCCTATGACAAAAGATAATCAGCAAACTGTTGTTGGGGTCATAGTAAATTTGAACTTGGTCTTTTTCTACGGAGGTGAGTTAAATATTATGTTGCAATGAACTTGCCATCATCACAGCTCAGTTTCCACCTGCAACATCGAAAATGGTTAAGGTCCTTTGTCGACGATTTTTGAAGTTTTGAGCACAAAAAATTCTGCGTCCATTCACCTGAAAACGCTTACGATGAACTCTGCAAATGCTTTGTTTTGGACAGCCTATGCTATCTCGATATCTGATATATATATCGCGCTGCCGAATGGAATTGGAGTCATACTTGGAGTATTACAAGCACTCTTAGTTCTTATTATTCCGAAGCGGCCTTTGAATGCTAAGGTTGACGGTATTTCTGTTGTTGACGTTCAAGAAGATAGATGACATTTTATAAGTATTTGGTGCCGTGCAGAAACATCGACACTTATCACCATTATCGGCATAAGTGGTCTACGCTTCAACGAAATCATTCGATTATTTACTAGCACTTTTCTATATAATATATATATATATATATATATATGTCCTCTTGCCTACTTCTTTCTTTCTCTCTATACAATTTTTTCAAAATTCTGCATTTTAGTAACTTCTTTTGAATGATATTGATTCATGTCTTTTCATTATTTTTATTCTATTCCGAGCTCAACTCTTCTTCTTCGCCTTTCGCCTCAACAACGTTATCCTCCACGGGGGCTTCATCATCATTTTGACTTTCTTCTCCTCCCATTTCCTCTTCTATTTCTTCCTCTACTTCACCCTCGCTACTTTCTTCTTCACTCTCTTCATCTCCTGTTAGAGCATCTAACCAAGCATCTTCTTCGGCCTTTTGTTTCGCGAGTGCTGCCATCCGTTCGTTTTCTGCCTTTAATTTCGCAATTTTCTTCTCGGCATCACTCATGTAATCATATGGGGATAGGTAGTCAACATCATCACCAATGTCCATATCTTTTCGTCTATCGTAAAAGTTCTCCCTGCCCTTAGCGCCACAATTAAAGCACTCAATATCCTTCGGAAAGAATTTAGCATCACGCCCACGTGCAGGAAAAATCGTCGTCCCACACTGCTTACAACAATATGCGTGTAAAAATTCCATCTCCTCTTCTTTTGAAGACACCAGATAACCCCATGTAGGCATGGCTGATAGAACGTTTTTTCCGCGCTTCATTATTCTTGCTCGAATCACTTTGATAAGCAAATAACCCAATCCTACAGCGATTGCCGCTTTCGACGATAGTTGATAGTTGTCTTCCCCAAATGCAGACTCCATTGTATTAAACCGTCTCGTAAATGTCAAAGATTTTCCACTAGATAATGATTTGTCATCCTTAGATATAAAAAGTACCGACTGACGAGACGAATCTCTCTTCTTCATGGCATGGGAATGATGACTGCGACTGCTGAAAGACGCCTGCCGGCCACGAGATGGTGAGAACGACAACGCTGGAACCGCACATGCCAAGAACAAGCTCGCTCGAACAAAGAGCAGCTTCATGGCTACTAATTACTTATTTAGATAAACGATGAAACGGGAGGCGTCAATTGAACGAAGCAGTCAGTTCGTTGAAACGATGTGATGTTTTTTGGTGTAATCACTACTCTTTATTAGAGACGTCTTGTGTAATAGCTCGTATGTGACGAAGGGTTTTTTGTGAAAATCGAAAGCTTCAAGGATGCCTTCCACGTGGGAGTGCTGTCAAGGAGATGTGAGCAAGCTCGACGATGAGAGGTGCATCATAAAAGTGTGACTGATACGCAATCTTGTGGATTACTTCTACTCGTAGTAGACTTCTTATAATTTAACGGTATTAGTCTAATTTACTACTATTGACACGCTCTGAAACACCCTCACTCTCTCCGAGAGAGTGGATGACCATAATGACCATACAAAAAACTTGAACAAAATACAAACACCATACATATATTGCAAAAGAATTTCGTCTTTGCATCGTCTCATTATACTAACTATAAACACGTAATCCATCGTAATCTATTCATTTCTTCTACACACATTTATGCTTGAGCAAAACTACGAGTAGACTGCCTACGATGCCTGTAAGATGAGTACCGCTGTCAAGAGAAGAATCGCTGTAGCAATGAGCGGTGGAGTCGATTCGTCGGTAGCTGCCTACCTAATGGTCCAAAAGTTTAAGGATTGTCCTGATACTTCTATATTTGGCCTCTACATGCAAAACTGGGCTCCTCAGGATGAATTGCTGGAAGATAATCGCATGCCTCGTGCATTTTGCGAGGCTTCGGAACGAGATCGGCAAGATGCAGAGCGGGTTTGTAAACATTTAGGAATTTCGTTCCATACTGCGAATTTTGTGAAGGAATACTGGACGCAAGTGTTTGAACCGTTTATCGATGATCTGAGTGTACACAATGTTACCCCGAATCCGGATGTAATGTGTAATCGAGAAATTAAATTCGGTGCTATGAGGGATTATATCCTTCGAGAAGACATGCCGCAAAAGGCGCAGTCGATAGTCACGGGTCATTATGCTAGATTGGCTCACTGTATGTCGGACGTAGAAAATACTGTTCTCGATCATGTCGATGCGAGAAGTGACGATCAAAAGTGGTTAAGCTACTCGGATATAATAAAGTTTCATGGGATATCGAAAGAAGGAATCAAAAGTCCCCACTCACCTATGCTTCTCGCGGCGAGAGATACCCGTAAAGACCAATCGTATTTCTTATCGGGAACCCACGGCCAGTCGTTGAGAAACGTCATGTTTCCACTCGGTGATTTGATTAAAAATAAGTCTGATTGTACGGATAAAGCAGACCGAAGCGTCAGAGAAATAGCTGTGTTGGGAAAGCTCCCAACAGCAGAAAAACACGAGAGTATGGGCATTTGCTTCATTGGAAAGAGGAAGTTTCCTGATTTCGTCAGAAGCTACCTCCCAACATCAGATACAAAAATTCGTCGTGATTTCATTGACATCGACACTGGAAGAGTAATGGGGAGCCATGACTCGGGTTTGCTTCTTACCATTGGCCAAGGGGCGAAAATTGGAGGAGCAAGTAAAAAGTGGTTTGTCTGCAAAAAGGATTCCGAAACAGGAAGTGTTTATGTTTGTGGGGGAACTCGTCATCCAGCTCTTTACGTAGATACGTTCACTATTCCAGCTGAGAAATTTAATTGGATTGGTGGAAACTTTGAAAAGGCGATAGAAACTTCACACCTACGTGCTTTTTGCAGAATACGACATCAACAGCCACTAGTAGAATGCACAATACGGAAAGTGAAGAATGAAATCTTAGTATCTTCTTCGAGTCCATTGCGTGGCGTAACATCAGGTCAAATGGCTTCTATTTATATTGTTAACGGGATAGTGTGCTTAGGTGGAGGACCCATACAAAGAAGCGGGCCGACGTATTTCGATCGTAGTAAAGAGCTACCAAAGACGTTACACCCTGCAGGGCTCAATGATCTGACGACAATATGATTATTATCTTGAGACCCAAGCGAGAACTGATTAGTGATGGATCTAATGAATTCAATTTCAACGGTGAATATTCTCAACGCGTTTTTCCTAAATACCATACGTGAAAGTAGGGTTGCCTATCTCGGGTATGATCTTCTGTGTGCTCGATTTAGGGAAGAATCAAACCATTTTTACGTTAGCGAATGAATGAATGTTCTACTTACGATATTTCTTGAATTGCGGTGAACACAAAGTTCTTGCAGTCCATTCGTGCAATATGCAGCTATCGTCATTATAAAACAACATTGATATAAAATACAACATTGATTCAGAAAGTGACAAAAATCATTCTACAACTTGGCCGAAATAGCAATTAAGTACTGAAAGAATTTTTTTATTAGTTAGGATAACGAATTTGAAAAAATACGGTTTGAAGTTCTCTTGCTTGTTCCATGAATAGCTCATACTTTGTATCCTTCTTGCCATAGATCTCCGCTGCCACTTCTTCTTTACCCTTCAATTTACTAAGAACTAAATCAGCAGCAAGTTGATAAAATTCAATTGTTCCCAACTCAGATGTTATCAAGTAGGCGCAGAAACGCTCCCTGGCAACTGTACTCGTTCTCATCTTATGAAGTCTATTACCATTCGAGCTCAATCCACTTGCAGCTTGTTCCAGAATGTCTTTCAGTCGGTCGATAGCTTTGCAATCAGATCGTTTGTCACTATCGTAATCTTTTTCGAAGTCATCATGACTATCGTTTTCCATTTCACAATATATGTCGAAGTCATGAATCGCGTTATCCTCTTCTTCGCAAGAGTCGAGAAAACTTTTGATATCGTCTGGTCCTCTGTCGGCGTTGTCTGTTGTGAGGCAATCATTTTCTTCCTCATCTCTCAATAATTCAAGTATTTTTACGAAACAACCATACGTATAACTTTTCGGGCCCGTCCGTAAATTATAAATGGATTGCTGAATTGGTAGTTCTAGGATATCATTCGATGATCCATCAGGTTCAATATTTTCTTCTAAAGCAAAACCGTACCTTGTCAATAACTGCGCATTTCCTTTCGCACCATAAGTATTTCCAGGAGAGATGCCATTGCACAAATCGTGCTTAGAAACAATCAGTATTGATCCATCTTCTTCGCTCCTCGTATACGATACATCACTCTTTTCATTCACACCACGTTTATGATCAAGTAAATCTAAAATAGGAACCAAAGCATCCATTCCATCTTGTCCCAATGAATCAAACGCTCGCGACCCAACGGCAGCGAGCATATGATCAAAAGACTCAAAAAGAGGAAATCGATGATAATCCAACGACGAGGAAACATTACCATATGACTCCTTTAAAATAGAATAGTCCTTTTTCAATCCTTCTTTTTCTTCTTTTATGTGTTTAAATACACTTGTACCACCTAATAAATCTTGAATTATATCATCCGACCACCTTCTCGGAAGATTGTTATATGAATTATTTTCAGGTAGGGTGGATAAGTATATCTGTACATCTACGAATTCTTCACAAGTTACATCACTTCTTTTTATAGTGTCTAATACAAAAGCTAGAAATAAAGCGAGGACCAAGTCGTCCTTTTTGTTGAATAGTTCAGAGTCGTCGACTTCGTTCACTACCTTAAACAATGAAGGCCCAATAGATGATTGCTCGACCCTTTTTAGTGTCATCAAACATTTCGAGGGGATTCGCATTAACACAGTACTTTCGAAGCATTATTCGAAGCAAACACGATCGTAAGATATTGAATTTGAACATTTCTGCAAATTTCTGCACCCGGTGATACTCACTTCGCAGAAATGTTTTGTGTCGTTTTGAGCTCTCGGGACACGTCCGAAAACTCGAGATAAGGTGAAACAAAACCTCCGTTCTTGTTAATAAAGTCCACCGCATTTTCGTACACCTTCGAACTCAAACGTTGCTTTTTGAAAGCACTCATTGTCATAATTATGCGTGACAGACTAATAACACCTGTTCACTATCCTTGTGGCATATAAGTCTCAAATATATCGGTATGTTAGGACATGTTATGTTATCCATGTATCCTGACCTGACGAGTGGGTAGAATTTGAGCTCTATTTTTTAACTTCTATGTACGCTTGTAACATTTATTAATCGCATCTTGTTGGATTTGGCTGATTGCTTGGCGAATCAAGATAATCTAGTAATGAGACTTCGCCTTTCTTACAATTAGGACTAATATCATTCTCTTTATCATTACATCTTCTTTCACCGGAAGACGAAAGATTTATATAACTTTGGCACGGGCTCTTGTCTTGCAAATTTTCAAAGATTTTACTGTTGTGTTCAAGTGCTGTACTAAGGGAAGCATTTTGTACTGCTTCCTGTGTTGAGAAATTGCACGACGTTGAAGCACGTTTATTTTTGAAGTCTTTTGTAATTATCGAAATGTTGGAAGCTTCTACAGAAGAATCCGAAGGAGAACATTTGTTGCCTCGCAGTGTAAAAAAATGTTGGGCATTGGCTAGTCTATGTTTGGCTTCATTAAGTTTCGTTGTCAAAGCTGCATTTTCGTTTGCCATTTTTCTAACTTGATGTGTATTAGCTGCATCTTTCGCGCGCAATGAAGCAATTAACATCTCTAGATTATTAGCACGTTCTCGTTCTTCCGAGAGTAGTTTTTGTAATGCATCCCGCTCCTTACTAGTTGTGTGTAACTTCGAGCGAGCTATTGTATGCTCTTCTTCAACATTCGCAATATTCATTTGAAGGCTCCGAGTTTGCCGAGATATTTGCTTTGTTGACTCTCTGGCAGCGTACAGATCCGATTTAAGTCTATTTATTTCAGCTTCTGCCGCTTCTAGATTTCGTTGAAGCGAAAGATTTTTACGTGAAATTGAATCCAATTGGCGCTCAAATGAGTTGATTCTCGCCGACTTGCGACGCATCTCTTCTTCTAATTCAAACAAACGACTACTCAGTTGATTTTTTTCTTCTTGTAAAGTAACCATTTGTTGATGCAAAACCTCGCGACTTCTCTTTATCTCTTCGTTTCCTTGTTCCAAAGCGTATCGTTCTTCAACAACATTTCGATATGTTTGAAGCAAATCAGCTTTTTCTAAGTCAGCGGAACGACGAACTTGGTCTAATCGTGAATTCTTTTGAATTAGTCCATTCAGTTTCGTTTTGCTCTCCCTGAGTTCAGATGCTAGCTTATGAGACTCGTTTGATAGCTTAACGAATAGTCAATACGATGTTAAATACATATACGGTACATGAAAAGTTTTATCTTATGTATTTGAAACATTGCTTACCACTTGCGACTCTCTTGTAACCGCGTTTAAATCATGTGCCATGCGCTCCAATTCGTTGTTCTTTAACTTCAACATTTGTTCCATCTGCCTGTTTGATGCTACAGCATCGTCTAATTTATTCCGTACATCGGCAATAATATTGTCCTTTGCACTTATGACGCGTTGTAACTCGTGACTTCGTTTTGATGATTTCGACAACGTTCGATCCGCTTCTGTAACTTTACTGTTAAGAACCTGGACAGATATGAGAATCGATATCCTTAGTCATTTATGCGACTTAGTTTAACATCTTAACTAACCTTTTCACGCTCGTGCAAATTTAGAAGCTCAAAATTTGCATCGTGAACTTCTTGATCAAGATAGTCGCGTTCCGCGTCTACGGATAAAAAATGATTTTTGAGGTCTGCTTTCTCCCTCTCCAGTAATGTAATATCTTTCTGTAAAAGTGACGACTTTTGTCGTTCAGCATTTAATTCATCGTTGCATTTACGCAAATCAACTGTCTGTGATCTATGTATTTGAAGAAGCTCTTTGTAATCTTTGGCTGTGCGGGATCTGGATATTTTTATCTCATCCTGACATAGATCATTTTCCACAGACTGGCTACAAACTGTATCGTCTATCGTCGTGAATGATGAATTATCTAAATTTTGGCGCGTTCTAGTACGGAGAAGGGATGTCGTTGCAGACAACCTGGACGATAGGTCGGTTTCTACTTCTTGCATTCGTTCATGACTCTCTACGAGCGACAGCGCTTCGTTGACAACTTGGCACAGTACATCTGTTATGTCCTTTCCGTCATGGTCTATGCCTAAAAGATCGAGTTTTGACTTTAACGATGCTTTCATAATGGCTCTAAATGCCAATTATTGTCAGATTCGAACAAGCGTATATCACATTCCTTGGATTTTTTTGAAATTAGTGCTGCCTTGCTCAAATATGTTTGTCATCAAACGAATTCTCACAAATGGTCCTCAAAGTGGGATCAACAAGATGAAAACTTCTTCACAATTTTCTCTAGTTCATTCATAGCTACAATTCACTCGCATCGTAAAATGAGGCAACTATCTAATCTTGCCATAACCCGATCTGTACCTTACGTTCAACCACTCTACGTTCAGAGTCAGTCAACCATACATCATCCCATCCATTAGGCATTTCCGTTAAGTCAGCTTCCAATTGAAACTCTGTACTTTTGCAGAATTCAGGATCCCACTTTGCGTGTATTCTTGACTTCAGCATCGGCGCTCTGAAGAAGCAAGGGCTCTTTGCGACTTCAATTCTTAGGCCAGCTTTCTTCACCTTTCGAGGCATTATCTTTGTTGGATAAAAAATGCTAAGCTTTGATTCTTCCAAACAAAGTGATAAGTTTCAAACTTACTTTGTCCACCGGTTTTGCGACGTACGCTCTCATCCGTTTTCCTTTCCATAATAAACCTTCAATGTAATGCAAACGTCAAATTAATATTCGCATCATGATAACGAGTACATATTGAACATGTAGCCCTACCTCCGACGTCAAGCCTTAATGCACTAATGATTGCATCATACCCCGCTTTCTTAATATGGTATGCGTATGCACCCCACAGCACTGTGCCGTAAATATCATGGTCTTCCATGTGATGCTCATTTGTAGGAAATGGAAATGTAGGGCCACTGCTTTTTGGAGCATGTATATTGATAGTCCAATTTAAATTCTTAATATTTCCAAGCCAGCCAAAATAGAGTAGGTGGTGATCTGATGGCACGCCTTTCATAATAGATTTTATTCTTGGCCCACAAAGGTTTCTACAAGCACGTACGTTATCTTCCAAGATAACTTTATAAAAAAGGTTTATGAGGTCATTAGCAGCCAGTAGATGCGAACGAAATTTCTCGACTTACTATCAAAACCTTCATCTATTAACCTCTTCATTGCTATCAAATGAGCAAATGTACACGCCAACACAGCTCGATCACGAGCAAGCGTCTTGGCTTTCCTCCATAGCTCTTCTGCAAAATAGAGTTGTTTTTCACTATCAGATCCTCTACGATTTTCATTGATCTTCACTCCGGCATTAGACAAAATGTTTCCAATATCAAAAGAACCAACTCTACTTTCATCCATAATCACTGGCTCGAGAGCAACCCATTCCTCTCGTGGCAAAACTCCAGCCAAATGAGCATACTTTAAGACACCAACCCGATTTCGAAGTTCTCTTTGGTGAATACCTGGCGAGAAATCCACATCGAAATCATCTTGAAACGTTTCTGAACCGAACATGTCCTCCAGTATACGCTTTCGTTCACCTCCCAACGTGATAATTAGAACTTTTATCTTTTCCTTACTGGTATGAGCACTTATATTGTCATGTTGTCGATTCATCTTCCTACGACATTTGCGTCCCCGATTTTTCTTCTTCTTCCTTGCTTCTTACCTCCTGAAAGTTATGATAACCATTAGCAATTATTAATAGTAGTCATCAGCAATTGTTAGATCGAGAGAGTGATTGATGATTGATGTTTTGTTCAAAACTACTTTCGTTCGTAAAAGTATGAAGGGTATCTTGTGAATTCCCACCGAAGAGACCAGGAATCCTGTTTGTGTGGTTTTGACTTTGGACTCTCTGCAATTGCAATCATCAAATCATCACTCTCACCATCACGTCGAAACCATATAACAATCACGTCACCAAAGTGATCGTTGAAACCCCTGACAATCTTACTGAAAAGCAAAAGATTTTTACTCACTTTTCGTGGAACATATGAAATTTAATTGTATTACTGTTTTCCTTGTATTGTGCTATAGGAGAGCTTCCACATTCGAACTTACGAGTTTGCCTGTCTTGTCGCCCTTCTCGAGAAGATTCCGCATTCTTAAACATGGCTTTCCCCATGTTCAGGTTAATTTAGCAAACAGCAGTAGCAGATGCAAACCTAGGAGCGTTGTTGCATTTATGACTTCTGGTGAGGAGGACAGTCATGACGAAGGACGTGGTATTACATCATCGCCGGCCGGCCGGTACTCATCGAAAAGGGCTGGAGGACGTGTGAAAAATAAAAATAAAGATAAAGGCGAAGAAGCAAAATATAATTCGAACCCTATAGTCAACTTTGCATCTAAGGTTTTGGCTTTATTACTTTTGCTAAAGGTCGCGTCTTCTCTGTTATTTGGAGGATTTTCGAACAGTGGTAACTTCGTGTACTATGAGAGCAGTACCTACGAGATGACAACAAGGAACGCCGATGGTAAAATCGAGACAACAAGAAAGCAAAGCATCAAGTCTAATTTACCAGGACTAAAACAAGATTTGCAGAATACGAAAGATGTTGGTAGGATGATTGAGTCGGAGCAACAACAAGTTGACGCAGAAGTGAATAGAAAAATGAATGACTTTTATCGGTATTAGATGAATAAGAAAACAAACTATATCACGATTACATTGCAGCGACAAGTTTGACATACAGCGCGAAGCGTTGTAATTCCAAATTCTGCTACGACATGAAACGAAAGGCTATCATTGCATGTATTCCCATGTTCGTCGTAAGCTTTACTTAAAAGTTTTCTCAAATTTAGTAGAGTTAGACCTTCGGAAGCAACGTCTAATCGTAAACAATTTCTTGTTGGACACATAATGATATTGCTCTTGGTTTGAAACAAAGTGCGGGATTGGCACACCGGGCAAATTACGTCATCATCTCTGGCACTTTGACTTTCCTCAAAATCAAGAATCTGTCTCTCATCATGCAACTGTTGTTGAGCAATAATCTCCAGCTCGTGTAGAAATATTTCCTCTTAAGGAAAATTATAATTGAAATGTAGTAATGAAGATTTATAAATTAAAAGAAATTCATTAACAAAACCATGAAATTTATTACTAACCTTCCTTTCGCAAGTCCTCTTCCATGTCTGCCATCAACTCAAACATATCCGCGTCTGTCAAACCCTCTTCCCTCGCAAATTCATTCATAAGACCTTTGGTATCTAGTAAGTGGGTATACTGTGCTTGTAAGCATTCATCCGAACCTGACGTTTGTCGTCTAGCGCGAGATACAGTCTCTAATCGTTTCGACCTCATTCGTTCTAGACAAGCTTGTCGTAGCTTCACTTTTCTTTCATCATTTCTCTGCCTTGAAAATTTTTGAACTGGATGAGCTCGATTTCTATTTGAGTTATTCATTCTTCAAAGTTACAACAAACACGAGACAGATACAAGCAGTCAATGAGTTAATTGGAGCCAGACATATATGTGTTCGAACAAGTAGCCGATATTTTTTAAACACGGGAGTCCACGTTTTCCTCCCAAAGGCTCAAAACTAACAATTTTCTCATTCCACGGAAAGAAATAATCCAATGATGAATATCGATGGATATCGATCAATTCGCGTTCGACCTTGGAGTGACCAATAGGAGACGTAATGGCATTTGCATTTGAGTGTTCATTCTTACTCCGTCCTCATCGAAACGAAAAAGAGCGTGTCAAAATTTAAATTAGATTCAAAACGTTATAATGTGATCAATCGCGAACAGGTTACTTCCACCACCTTTCGAAGAACGCATTCGCTGACGACTGACGACGAGAACCACCGCTCTGGAGGAAATGATGATGATGACGACGAAAAATACAGAATCCAACCAACGACGAAAAATACAGAATCCAACCAACGACGAATCAAAAGGAAGAAGAAGGTATTTGGTCATCATCAACATCCTCTCCCTCACTGAAAAAGAGACGGAGAAGATCCACCTGTTTTTCTATTTAACAACGCAGTGCACATTTGTTGAAACAATCTTTTTTCACCAAAACTAGGCTGAGACACAAAGAATTATAGATTTTTACGCGGATTTGTCAAAGTTGAACCACAATAAGATTACCGGATAATTCAGCTGACATGATCCATTTTCGAGTTACCGAGCAAGTGACAACACCAACGGCGTTGCATGAACAGCAGGGAACTTCATCGGGGACGGGAGACATAAAATACAGTAATGGAGGGTGGTCGTACAAGAAAAGAGGACGCACACTAGCTTGGAGACGACCTCTTCCACAGATGTTCTTGGTCTACGCGCTGGGAATGGGTTCGACAGCTGCGTTTCAGAATCAGATGATGCGGTGCCAGACAAGGACAGGGGGAAAACTGCACGTTACTAGCAGTAGGGGTATAGGTATGGAGTATGCCGCTGGTGCGCCTGAAAGTGAAAATGATAATAATATTAAGGATTACTTGGAGGAGATTTTAAAACTTCAACAACAGGCTGGTCCTGATGAAACTTCTTCAGCCGTAATGGCATCGACCGCGTTGCCTACGAAATCTGCAAGTGACGTGAAGGTGTCAAGGACTTCTACTATGCCTGGATTTTCAAGACGAATTGTGAACGAACCGGAAGTAAATAAACGCCCGCAGACTATTTCGGCAAAGAGGAAGGAGAAACGTCGAAAGCGAGATGCGCAGCTCATAATGTGAGTGAACAAAACAAAGTTGACTTTTAAATAATATTTTTGTCAAATTTATGTCCAGCTAAACTTTATGTTGGGGAAGGTATGAAAAGTCTTCAACTGTGCCTGACAGTCTTGCCGCCTTCACTGATGAAATACACGAAATAGAACGGATCACACCAGCAGAGGAAGTCACACTTGGATGTAAGACGCAAGAGTTAATTCGTTTAGAGAACCTATACAGCTTTCTTGAGGATCAACTTGACAGAGCACCCACAGATGATGAATGGTGCGCAGCAGCGGGCAAGATTAACATAACCTGCTTGCAACAATGTCTGGATGAGGGTAAGGCTGCGAAAGACAAGTTGGTTGTTAGTAACTTACGAATGGTGCAAAGAGTCGTGAACTTGTACATCCGAAATGGTCTTGGATCCGAATATAATGCTGGTGACATGATGCAGGAAGGTACTTTGGTAAGGTTTATCGCTGTCACGTGGTTCTCTAAAACGTACTTCTTATAACTATTCGCCACAGGCTTTGATAAGAGCAGCAGAAAAGTTTGAACCGACGAGGGGATTCCGTTTCAGTACGTATGCAATGTATTGGATTCGTGCGAGTGTCAAACGATCTCAAATGGCACAGTCACGAATAATTAGCGTACCGCAGCGCGTTCACGAAACCTATAAACGACTGATTAAGGTTGAATCAGAACTTGCCCTCGACCTCAAACGCGAACCAACGGATGAAGAGATTGCAACAGCATTAAAGGTGACCTTGAAACAGTTGGATAATGCACGAAAAGCAATGAATCAATCTGTTTTTTCGTTAGACAAAACTCTAGTTAACGGTAAGACACCGAGTAAGTCAACTAGAGATACGAACATGTATGAGCTCATTCCCGATGAGGAGTCGATGCAGTACGCCAACGATGCAACCATACGTGAGGAACTGATCAATTCCCTGAGACGGCACCTGACTCCTATCGAGGTGAAAGTGTTGTGTCTTCGGTATGGATTACTAGAATCAAAGCGTCTCCCTCCTGGCTACGCAGGTCCTCTCACCATTAAAGAAGTTGGTTTACTTGTTGGATTAAAGCCAGATAAAATCCGAAGGACCATCAACAAAAGTTTAAGACAACTGAAATACTTAATAGCACATGAATGGCCAGACTACTCCCAAGAAGTGTTAATCGAGATGAGGAGTGAGGATATCCATGTATAGGGAAGACCTCAGGCTTCATTTAAATCTGAGGAAAATAATGTAATTTCGGGGATGGATACAGTCCCAATTATAACACTATAAATTTTGTAAAATAGTTTTTAAGGCTGAAGAAGTATTCCTATATAAATCGTCATGAAACACGGACAATGGTTTGGTTTTGGACTTATGAATATTAGTAAAGTATTGTTCTATATTTGGGTTTGACACCTTCGTACTCGTGCTCACTATCTCGAGATTCGAGATGTCCTTGTCACGAACGAGTAGGGAAATTGACAAACTACCGACGTTAGAATGATCTAAAATAGTTACTCTATATTGAAACACTCGCGTTTTGACGGGACGACACTTTCAACGATTGGCGCGCTACAAGCTCTACAAAACAAGAAAACCTGTTCACAGCGTCCACATCAAAACCTAACTCACATACACACGTACAGCTTCGGATGCATCAACCTCCATCAGAGGTCACCCACCGAACCATCTCCTAAACTATGGCATCTATCAGTAAACTATCCGTAAGAGGCGTGCGCAGTTTCAGTCCCGAAGGCGACGAACAGGTAATCGCATTCGGGTATCCGCTCACGATCATCGTCGGCCAAAATGGATGCGGCAAGACTACAATCATTGAGTCTCTCAAATATGCTGTCACTGGTGCGTTACCACCGGCAGCTGGAACGAAATCGAGTGGACAGGCATTTGTGCACGATCCAAAGAGTTTTGGAGCTTCCAATGTGAAGGCGAATGTGAAGCTTCGATTTAATAATCGGGCTGGGAATAGTATGGTCGTAATTCGGAGTATGGAGGTGACACAAAAGAAAACGACGTTGGCGTTTAAGGCGCTCGATGGAATATTGAGGACGATGGATGAAACGACGGGAAAGCGTGTTGCTATGTCTCATAAGTGTGGGGAGCTTGATCGACAAATACCGCAGCTTATGGGCGTATCCAAGGCCATTCTCGAGCATGTTATGTTCTGTCATCAGGAGGATAGTAATTGGCCGTTGAGGGAGGGTGCCGAGTTGAAAAAGCGGTTTGACGATATATTTGACTCTACGCGTTATACTAAGGTAGAGCTTCACGATTTACTCTCAACATATGGTATATCTATATTATGTTCATGCAATCTATTTCCTACATACGTGTTTAGGCTTTGAAAGCAATACAGGAAACTAGGAAGAAATTTTATAGCAATGCAAAAGATCTTAAAGTGGATGTGGCTGGATTAAATTCGCACAAGTTTGCGGCGGAAGGCTTTCGGAGAGAGTTAGAAGGGACCAAGGAGTCTGCTTCGCGGATGAGTGAGGAAATAGAATTGATCACTGAGAAAGTCGAGGAAGAGCAGCAGAAAATAGATCACTACGCCAAAATTCGTGAGAGCGTGGATTTGAAGAAACACGAATTGGCTGAGTTACAAACTGAGTTGAGGGTCATCCAGGAGAGATGTGACACACTACGTAGTAAGCTAAAGGAGGAATCTTTTGATGAAGAATGCACCATCGATGAATTGCACGAGGAGTTGAAAAATTTTGAACGTAAGTTTGCGAAGAAAGAGGAAAAAGCCAGAGCTAAAAGTCAAGACGTCGAAATGTTGGATGAGAGCATCAGTGCTACTCGTGAAAACATTCAACAACTTTCCATGACGAAAGGGCGTTTGGAACATGAAGTCGGCCGTCACGTAAATTGTATCAAAGATCGTGATACAGTTTTGAAGAGAATCGCATCAAAATATAATATACCCCTACACATCGAAATTGACGATTCCGATGACTTACCTGATTCTGAAATTGTCAGGTTTTCTGATAAGCTAGTCAATCTAGAGCAGTCTCTAAATGACGATGTCAAGGAAATAGGATCCAAGCGCCAGCAGAAGGACGACGAAATTCAGGTGAGGGTTTGAATTCAACGAAGAATCCCATTTTTCTTACCTCAAACTACTTTTTTCATCAAGGCGGAAATTACCGAGTTAAACTCGGCAATTCATACCCTTGATGCAGATGTCGCCAGAGTCAAAAAGGAGCGAACAAATGCTGAATCCGAACTTAAAATATTATCTAGCGAAAATACTCGTGGAAGCAAAGTAAGAAAACATGACGTGGACGAGGCCAGGAGGACTTATGAAGGAGCTGTGAAGGATCGCGATGAAGCAAATGGGAGTAATCAGTTGAATCAAATACTGAAAGATTTAAATTCCAATAAATCAGAACTCGCTACCGTCCGACAGAAGCTGGCAGACGAAAAAGACGTTTTAAGCGAACTCCAGAAGTATCTTCAAAGGCGAAATGATATCAAATTACTGGAAGGACAGATCATAAGCGAAAAAGAGCGCCTTCGAGAAGGTACGTTATGGATTTGAAGTGTCAACATATTTTGTAAAATCCATATTGCTTGTTTATTTCAATTTCATCAAAACACACGCATAGCCTTTTCTGAGCACAAGTATTTGTTTGAGGCACATGGATTCAACGCATCTCCTGACGATTTGAGTAATCTCGAAGTTTTGTCCAACGCAGTTCGTGATGCTAAGATTCAGAAAACTAAATTGATGGAGGCTTCAAACAGCGACCTGACAAAAAAGAGGGAAGCGTACACAAAGGTGAATGCGTTACTTGATAACGAAAACCGACAAGGTGCCCGAATACGTCAAGAAATAAAAAAGTTGAGATCAGCAACAGATAAGGCCAAGATCATCGTTTCCGAATTTTGTAAACTTCAAGAAGAAAGAAATATTATGGGCGATGCTACCATTTCGCCAGACATAAAACCACAGGAATTCTTATCTAGAATAGATGACGAATTAAATGGTCTCTTAGGTGGTGCTGACAACCCACAGGTTCTTCATAAAATCATTGAAGCGTTATTAGGAATTGCAGCTGAAAATATGGTATGCCCATGTTGCAAACGTGGTATGGACGTTGATGAAGGTCAAGCATTTGCTGATAATATGAAAGCATTACAACAAGAAAAAAGTGAACTATTTATAAATCTTCAGAACCAGGCAACGCAGAATAACGCGTTGCGTGAAAAGTACGAGAGTTGGAAATATCAACTTGTGAACAACGATACTTATTCTAGTTGGCAAAAGAGTCTATCTTTGAAAGAAGATTTAATTGGCATCAATGTCAATATATCTAACTACCAAAGAGATCGTAATGAAGCGAGCGATGAATTGAAACATTGCGAGTCTTTGGTTGACGACTTAAGGACCGAACTTCAAACTTTGGAAACGGCTTTTCTAGAGGCGTCAAGGCTCCGGGACGATGCCGTGCGTATCAATGAGAAAGAGGTCGACATAAAGGGTAAGAAACGTTCTTTAGAAGCAGTGATGGCTATGAGTATTGAGGGATCAGATTCAAGGTCATTGGAAGTTGTAGAAGCATCAATTTTATCTTTGGACTCCAACCAAGATCAACTAAGCAAAACAAGGGAGCGATTAATGGATGAACAAACAAAATTGAACAAGCGCATTCAATTTCTAAACGATAGAGTATCCAACACACAAGAAGAGTTATCCCGAAAGGAGAAAAAATTCGCAAAGGATTGTGAGGCTGTCACTCGTAAACAGCAATTGAACGAAAACGTGTCTAAGCTAATGCAAGACCTCCGCAGATATCAACAAGAGCAACTGCCGCTTCGTCAAAGGCTGAGGTACGCTTGTAATCATTAAGTCATTTTTTATGATCGCGTCTAAATCATGATGTTATTTACAGAGAAAAGGAAACTGACAAACAGCGCATACGAGACGATTTTTTCGAAGAGGAGGGAATCGCTCGTGAAAACTTAGACAAATTTTTGGGTCAAAAATCTCATTTCACACGTCTTAACCGAGATATCGAGAGATTTCGGGTTTCTGGTAAGGATCAAGAACTTGACAAAGTCAAGAATAGCGTTATGACAGCTAATGAAGAGATTGCCGAGATGGTAGAAAGGAAAAGTCGTCTTGAAATCGAAAGAAACAATCTCTTGAGTATCGTCCGTGAGAGCGCTCAATATCGTAACTCGATTTTGGACGGTATCCAATATTTAAAAGCAATGAAACAGGAAGTAAAACTTGAAAATGATATTTCACAGTTAAGTGAGGAACTGAAGGCTCGATCTGATATCGACGATGCGGCACAAAAGATGCATGAATCAAACGAAAGGCTTGATGAGTTTATTGTCGAAAAAAGTCGTTGCGAGGGTAAATTGATCGCGTTGCGTGATACATTAGAAAATCTGGAAAGTAAGCTAAGCACTCGTGAATATAAGGATATAGACGAGCGCCATCGTGTGAAGATGATAGAGTTCGAAACAACATCGATAGCAGTAAAGGATTTAGAAGTTTATCATAATGCCTTGGATCAGGCTCTTCTTCAATATCATGGAATGAAAATTGAAGACATCAACAAAATTATTAAGGATTTATGGCAGGTTTGCTACAAGGGTGAAGATATTACAAACATCAAATTGGTTTCCGATTCAGGCGGGAAGGCCTCGAAATCCTATAACTACAGAGTAGTCATGATCAAAAACGGAAGCACACAATTAGACATGCGTGGTCGTTGCAGCGCTGGACAACGTGTTCTTGCAGCTATAGTCATTCGTTTAGCCCTAGCTGAGACATTTTGCCTAAATTGTGGAGTGATGACTTTGGACGAACGTAAGTATTGTATTTTTCCTATTTCTTATCTTTTGATAATTTTTCTGAATTGAACTTCTACTCTTTTCAAATTATAGCGACAACTAATTTGGATTATGAAAACAAGCAAGGACTTGCTATCGCCCTATCACAGATTATTATTAATCGTTCGAATCAAAGCAATTTTCAACTGGTCATCATTACACACGACGAACCATTTGTTAGCATGCTCAAACAAGAACTTTCGGCGAGTCCGGAAATACCGATGCCAGAAAGATATTTCCAGGTGTCACGAGAACCTGCAGATGATGGAAAATATTATTCAAAAATAACCGCAGTCGATTGGGACGAGATATAATTTGTGTCGTATTGTTACCTTTCATTTACCTAAATACACGTAAATCTGCTGAAATTTCATTGCCCCCCGTACTAAGATGTTTCCATTAAATTTTTCTAGTAAACTTTATCTTACTCTCTCTCGAGAGATGTGTGTTCTATTCCATTCCATCGAGGGTATTGACGGAATTGGATCCCATCCGTTTTTAGACATGGAATTCCATCACATTTGAAATTAGGTACTAATTTAGTCGTCCTCTTGATTTTTTAATCTGTATGCTTTTTTTTTAAAACTGTATGCTTTTATTTTATTAACTTCTACTCTATGCTTTTATTTACTATTGTACCTCTTGATTTTGTACTACCGGTAGTTTAGGAAAAAAAACAACAATAATTATTTAGTTGTTAGGTATTACGTTAATTTTCGTCTCGTTACATTCGTACAATTCTTTATGTAACCGAGGTTCGGTGCTTGTGTTAGCCATTTGGCTAATTCCATTGTATTGGAAACCCGGCTTGAATCTTCGAATATTGCTTGACATGTAAATTCTCTACCTAATTGTCACTTTTCAGAAGTCCAAGTCCTGCACCTCCTTCCCAAC
>Ga0209092_10001208_pt1 | contig 25722 bp, 19 predicted proteins | sample FraStrMetagenome_FD_187446 | JGI IMG/M metagenome (GOLD analysis project Ga0209092, IMG submission 187446) | Marine eukaryotic phytoplankton communities from Arctic Ocean - Fram Strait ARC3M Metagenome (SPAdes) (version 2) | ecosystem: Environmental > Aquatic > Marine > Oceanic | place: Fram... | reverse complement strand
CACAATAGTAGACATGTGACATTAATGTAGCTGTTGTCTGAAAACAATGACCATTTTGACCACAAGGATTTCTCTTCTCACATTCTACACCCGATTCACTTTTACACTGAACGGAATAAGTAGATCCGACTAACGTACACTCATCATTGCCCTCACATATATTCATATCGCATAAAATTGGCAATGGTTCTGGTTTAGGAACCCAAGAAGCATCCAAACCTTTCAGACACGAATCTTTCATTTTTCGTATAGTCTGATCGGGTGTCCATTCATTTTGTCCCCAACGAAAATGCAACTCGTTAGGTTTGTATTTACATTCTGTCGGAATAATGGACCAATCTGTGAAATCCTGATCATTTGTAAGTTCTGATGGACTATTCAAACAGGTTTTTTCCCACAATTCTCCAGTATATAATATTGAATCCTTCGTATCCGTTTCAGCCGACCAAGCAGACTTAGAGACACTACCAAACGACTTGTAATGGATTTGACATCGACCTGGAAATTTATCGGCGATTTTGTTAGCTTCATTAAGCCCTATTGAGAGCCATATAGGTTCTTTGTCGCATTCTACCAACCATTCTTTAAACCATCCCGCTTCTATTTCGTTGTTATTATACCATTGTGGCAACACATTTATTAAATGCGACCTACAGAAATTGTCAAATGTCAATGTTTTACAAAAATCAGGTGCCAAAAGTCTAGATTCGACAAACGACCTTCTAAATTCGGAAACAGGTACATCTTCGCCATATACTTGTAATATACCATCTATTGAAATCCCCCCTGGTACTTCAAACAATATTTTCGATGGGTATTTATGATTATGATACATATGACAACTGAAAAATGTTTCCATAGAATTAAGCTGATTGGTCTCGTTTCGAACAAGTCCAACGGATTTTGAACAAAAATCCTGCCAGTCTAAAGTAGAACCTCGACACGGAGATTCCAAATCCAAACACAATTTTTCAATATTGTTTTCAAACATTGTATCCGAACAAGTTTTCGCACGGCAATATGTATTTACTATACATGTCGTTTCGCCCAACATTCGACATTTACCATTACAATTCTCAGGTGTACGGTCCTCACATTCTTCATCAGTGGCGGATATATATTGGAAAGTTTGATCGTATATACAATTAGGCTGAGCATTGCAAAAATTTTCAACGTCATACGTATAACAAATTGGAACAATTTCATTTAAAAACTCCTGTTCATTGGCATAAGACTTATCACCACATATACCTTGCGTACCCATTGGGGCTAAAAGTTTTTTCTGGGCGGCTTCGCACCAAGTATCTGTTCCATTATATTCTTTCATAAAAAAATCCTCCACGTGTTCGCGGCACGGTGCTTGTGTATTATAGACACACGCGGCCGTATTCAACACATTGGGATACCAACCATTCAACATATTCACGCAAAAATCATCCCATTCGATAGAATAAATCGAATCAACGCAATTTTTAGAAGTACCACATGTGAAATACCCAGGAGAATCTTTGCCATTTGCAAAAAAACTAGTTGGGGAATTGATATTCTGCATTAAGGAATCCCATGGGGTAGATAAACGATGACAAAAGGCACCCTCTATAGTACTGCAATCATCATCTACAGTACACATTACTGGATCGCCGGGTCGAAATATTTGATCACCCACGCGTGTATTTCGAGGCGCTACAGCAACACCAGTATCACAAGAACCACGCCCAGAACATATTTCTTCATTATATCTGGGACAATGAAATTCACAAAAATGACCATAATGTTCTCCACTAGGCGGGGGCTCTACTTGAAATCCTTTTTTTAATAGACGTTGGCGCGTTTCAGAAGTATATGTGTCATAAGGTTGGCATTCACACCTATACTTTTTTGTATTTGGATCAAACCACATATCTAAATCATTTCGAATACAACGACCATGACCAGAACAAACAACACCATCACTATCGGCACCGCAATCGATTTCGCAATATTGACCAGTTGTACCGGAATTACACACACAAGAACCATCTGCTGCACAAGCACCAGAACCAGAACAAACTCTACAGTCAGGATCTGGAATATAACGAATATCCCCATCATCTGTATATATAACCGAACAGACCTTTTGGGCATTTAGGTCACCATTCAAGTTAAACGATCTTTCTTCTGCAGAAAGAGGAAAACCAATAGCATTGTCTAAAAATAATTCACCTGACGATGCACAATATTCAGAACAACGCATAGGAGAATCCATATCTACTGGAAACCAATTCTGTTTACACGTCGAACAATATTGTTCAGCGTCCAAAGTATCTAATATAATACCAGCTTCATTTTCCCAAAGATCACAAATACATAAATTATTACTACCCTCAAATAACACATTACAAATCCCATTATAAGAACATGTTTGAGGGTTACATTCGACAGAACAAGGAGATACTGTCATATTCACCAAATTTACATCTGGATAATAATTAGGCATACAAGTCGCACAAAACGTATCCGGATCTGTTGCCTGACAGGCACAAATAACGTGTTCGGCGCCATTTTCTTCTTGCAATAATTCACACGCACCATGGCCATTACAACCGATATTTAACCCATCCATGTCAGATGGTATATAACGCCCATTCGAATCGCAACGTAAATGACACGAATTACCATACCAATGTTCCACACAACGTTCACAAGCTACACCGTCAAAATGTATTTCAGGATCGTCGTCGTCAAAACATTGACAAGTCGCATCTTCATTGCATGTACCATGGCCTGAACACGTAAACAATGGAGCACAAGAACAATCAAATCCGTCCCACGGACTATTACATTCGCAGATAGCTTCTCCATTTTCAGGGACACATTGACCATGACCAGAACAAGCGAATGGAAGAGCATTATCTCCTGGACATGGAATAGAACAATCTTCGCCGATAAAATGAGGATTACATGTACATGTCAATGCTCCAGATATGGCCATCTCACAAGAACCATGGCCTGAACACGGTTCGTCGATTCCAGGACATTGTTCATCACAATTTAAACCAAAATATCCAGGTTTGCAAACACATTGCATCTTTCCACCTATGGACATGCATGTACCACCCTCTTCGGGACACGAAAGTCCTAAATCAGCACAATTCTTAGAACATTGTTCCCCCCCAAGTGAATCAAACCACCCAGAGTCACATTCACATGCACCAGATGACGTACAATTACCATGGCCATTGCATGCATTACAAGTGCCACCACCCGCACGGACCTCTAAACATTTACCAGCGGTAGATCCGCTATCTGCCAAACAAACCGTATCACAGCGCGTATTATAATGATCTTCTATACATTCACCGGTACATTTTCCTTCTGTTTTTTCTACAGCGTAACATTTATCACATAAAGTACCCACCCATTTTTGATGAGAGGGACAACGGCAACCCCAACGAGAGGTCGCACTTTTGTCGATTATTCCACAAATGCCAAAATTTTCACACTCACATACATCACAATATTTACCAGAAAATACACCGCCCGTATTTTCACACATACAACGCGTACCCGTCCACGCGGAATCATGCTGGCACGGCACTATTATATTGTTAATATATCTAACAAAAAAATCAGTAGACATTGCAAATAAAGCAACTAAAGATGCCGACACTAACAAACAATAACCATATACAGGTAAAGACGACATAATATATCAAAGATACCATTCTCATTTATAGTAATATTTCATAAGCTTCTTAATATTTACTTATGTGTTTTTTATTAGGAATATTCATTCGAAATATAATATCAATAAAATCCATTTTTATTAAAAAAATAATTAATATTTCAAGTGTTTGTACCTATTTTATTTACTATATATAAGTTTTATGTACATATCGGCCATTATTTTCGACCTTTCGAGACGAGTTATAGGCTTATGGTGCCAATATTCATAGACCTTTGGCTTTTTTGAAACTTGTGTGGTTGGTACCATATCTAATGTGCGTTTTTTATGATTGATGATGTTACCTTCTCTTCCACGTTTTGCCATCAACTACACTTGGAAATATTTATATGTTATTTTTAACAATCTCTTGAAATATTTTAAGAATGATCTTGAAATTTTTTAACAAAGTCTTGAAATTTTTTAACAATCTCTTGAAATTTTTTAACAATCTCTTGAAATATTTTAAGAATGATCTTGAAATTTTTTAACAAAGTCTTGAAATTTTTTAACAAAGTCTTGAAATATTTTAAGAATGATCTTGAAATTTTTTAACGAAGTCTTGAAATTTTTTAACAATCTCTTGAAATTTTTTAACAATCTCTTGAAATTTTTTAACAATCTCTTGAAATATTTTAACAATCTCTTGAAATTTTTTAAGAAAGTCTAGAAATTTTTTAAGAAAGTCTAGAAATTTTTTAAGAATGATCTTGAATTTTTTTAAGAATGATCTTGAATTTTTTTTAAGAATGACCTAGAAATTTTTTAAGAAAGTCTTGAAATTTTTTAACAATCTCTTGAAATTTTTTAAGAAAGTCTAGAAATTTTTTAAGCCAAAACGAATACCCATCGATTGTAGCTGCAGCAAGGTGATGGGATTCCAACGTGGCGCGGCGAATATCTTAAAAATTTCAAGAGTATGAAAAATGTTGATTTAGGAAAATATCTTCCGCAACGTCATTTTCTGTGAATGGTTCTCTACATACTGGACACATTAAATTATAATGTAATGCATATTCTTCTTGCATTTCATGGTGATATTCCGGAACTTTTCGAATCATTTCTTGGATACATTTTGAGTGAAACCTATGTTGACATGTTTTTAAATAGCATATTTTGCTTTCTGTTTCTATATCTCCACATATTGCGCAATCTAATTTAGGTCCTCTGAAAGAAGCCAGACGTTTTATAACAATACTGTTTAATTTTTTTGGGACATCGACTAACATGTCAATGAATTTTTGAGAGCAGTATGGTAGTCTATCTTCATAATTTTCTGTGGCACATTTTAACAAATTCATGGCCTCATCTATACCGGTTTCGTGTAGTATGCAATTTTCTATAGTTGGTTGAATAATACTCTTTGTATCTCTATGAATTCTTTGTTTCCATTGAGAGTTCCATTGAATAATTTTATAGAGTGCGTGCGCGACGAGTGCGCATCTTTCGTGTATAACAGTGAGTAAATATCTATAATTTCTGCTGATAACAACAAGGAACATATTATGGAAGAATAAATGGTCTATGCTCCCAGTAGATATTTTGGATAAGCATATGGCATTTTTATGATCACCTTCAATTTTCCATATAATAATTTCACCTAAATGTGTTCCTGAGATAATATAAGGTTGATCATCCATAGACACTACTGATCTTATTTCAGTTCGATCGTCTGTTTGCCATTTTAATATTTCATTTTGCTGATCATCAATATAAAACATTAGTCCACGATATGTTCCACCAGCAATTCCGTAAAACGTCCTCGTGGCACACGTAATATGGTCTCTATCTATATTTAATGTGCATTGTTTTTGTTCATCGGTTAAATATATACACGTATCCCCCGAAATAATCGCCGGAGTATCTGTTGTAAAAATATCTTCTTCTGAAATCATACTGTCTGTTTTTAAAGGTGTTTCTGTATGTATATCCCATAAAGTCATGTATATATATTCTTGTTCCCTTTCAATTGTCCAAATTTGTTCATACGAAACACTCGCGCAGTCAATATATTCCATATTTGTTTCTTTGACAAACAACAAATTACCGGTGGATAAGGACCATATATTCATTTCTTCTTTGCACATTGTCATTAATCTTAGCTCTGAACCTCGTATTGAAATAATCGGATGTGTATGTTTGATGAAATGTCTAGATGGTTTAAAATGGGCTGCCGATTCGTATTGTACGATATGACCTTCTTCAGTCCCAATAAAGAAGTATGAAAATATTTTCCCAATAGCCGTTGCTTTGTATTTCAGTCTAGTTCTGTGTTCTTTTTCTATATTTTTGTATTGCATACATTCCATTAATTCCTTTGCATACATAATAGACACTTTTGGATTAAGACCCCTCATTTTTACAATTTCTGAACAAACTTTTAATTTTATGGGTATTGTATGATACATTTGAGTGTCATAATAAGACCATAATGGCGTGACTACTGATATATCCACTTGTTCGATTTCATGAATGGTCATGCCTGTTGAAGTATGTAAACGTTTGTTTTCATCTTCTATTTTTAATTCTTTAATCCTCATTGGTTCATCAAAAACACGCACAGATATATTTCTAAATTCGCGTGCTCCTGCTTCTGTTAGAGGCCATTTGAAAGGTATTATATTGTCTTTTTTGCACCAATGTTCTTGGGATAATATTGTAAGGGCACATTCCAATAGCGTATTAGGACCATATGTATGATAATATTTCCAAATATATATGGTTTCATCTGCCGATAACACTAAATCCACACAAGAATTGACTGGTTTCCAATGAATTTGGTGGTCGCTTCCAAATTCTATTTTCGTGATATGGCCTGGCAAAGATCTATGTCTTATATATGCACCCAATTGAGATGGGTTTGGTCTTTTTAGCAATTCCCATTCCCCAGATTCTTTTAGTGGGGTACACATCGTGTTGAAATTCAAATGGCAATAAATGTATTCTACTATTTGTTTAAATGCGTCCATCATATGATGTGTCGGAATACCTGGATAAGCCTTATGATATTTTAAAAGCATACGAATAAAAACGGCCACGAATTTTTTTTTTATACCGTTTGCAACACATTTTTTATTGAGAAATATGGCATCATCCGGTGAACACGGTGCTTTTGCAATATGATTAAACAGATTCGAATCTATCACATTTGATAAAAAATGTATAATAACTGGTCTTAGTGTCGGTTTAGACGACCATTTGTATACCCATTTTTGAATATCAAAATCGTCTATATCTATTTTTTTATAGATATTCGTGAGCATTTTGACCGTTTTATGTTTATATTCGCCTGTATCTATTAATTCCTTGATTTTTTTTATATTTTTCAAGTGCCATTGGTTCATAACATGATCCGTCAAAAAATCCCATTGGTTTGAAATTTCAATGTCATTTTCTATAACGGCATCCCATATATTATTTCTAAGATCTTCATTACGAAACCAATGTTTTGGAAAAACAACTTCAGTGGCTCTTGGCACCCACAAATCAGCCGTCAAAGCCAATGCTTCTAAAGATGTCTGAATGGGCCATTTCTCCTCAAAAGGAAAGATTGGGTATTCTATCCAGCGAATAAACTCTTCTGCCCAAATGGGATTCAACCAATGACACTCCACCAATTTATTGTTACATAGTGTGAAAAAATGATTGTCATCATTTGATTTTATTAATTGTCTGTGAGAATGTTTGATACATCCTACAGGTCTCATATTGTGAATAAAAACCGTATAATTTCCATTAGAAACCAAAAACCCATCTCTAATTTGAATTACATCATCGGCTACAATGGGTACAGAACGTAATTGAATTCCTGTTTGAATGTTATATTCATCAAATCTGTTTGAAAATAATATATAGAGATATATATCCGATATGATGACTTTCAATACACGACCTGTGCCCGTATTAATTGCATGGTGACATTCCCAAGAGCTTACATACCAAATACATACAATTCCAACAGAATCAGCCGTGACCACAGTTCCCACAGAAGTATCACAAGCAACTATTCTAGAGTGATGGGCCGTCAATAATTTATAATTTTTTCTTTCAATATCATATATACCCAAAGATGTTAATGTCCAATATACAACCATAGACGTTTTAGGGATTCTACGGTATCCCAATGGGTTTATATTTAGATTAAAAGTCGTTTGATCAGTTTTTCCCATGATATATAATTTACCTATTGCATCCAAAGCATGCAATTCGCCCCGACAATATTGAAAATTTTTCAAACGGTGAATACATTCGTATTTAAATATCTGGGGACCATTGGGAAATGAACCCTTTATAAATGTACCGCATTGTGATAGAATTATACCGGGGTTTATCACGGTTTCTAATGGTTGAACATCAAACGAATTAATGAAACAGTCCTTAAACGTTATCGTTTTAATAGCAGATTCTGACTCTTTTGTAATATATACTTTGGAGCCATTTCGTATAAACGACGTTGTATATACTTCCATCGACAGTATATAAAAGGCCTTCTTGTAGTGTAAAATGGCAAGGCCAGGATCTCGGATTCCAGCTGTAACACTGTATGCCGATAAGGAAGAAGTACAAACAGCTTTTCAAATTGCCACAAAAACCCATATTTGCCACCATTGTGGAAAGGAATTCTCATTATTGGAATCTATGGGAGCTTTAGATTGCTATCAACATCCGGGATTTTTACAGGCGAATGGCCGCTGGTCATGTTGTGGTAAAAAAATATTTAAACCCAGATGGTCCGATCAAAGACCTATTATAAGAATGTTTGATAACAAAACTTGTCCAGTTGTCTGTCCTAAAGTTAGAGGATGTCAAAGATGTGACCACAAAACGTCCGATAAGCCATATAGTCATAAAGATGCCCATCAACTCGCAGATTTATCGGCACTTTTACCATTTTTGAATAAAGAATTTCCTTTTGCCCTTCGAAAAGGCTTTGACGAGGGTGTGTTAAGAAGATGCTCTACTCGAAAAATTGTTGTACCGGCGGAGGCTGCTACAGTACAATACCAAGACAATGATGGTAATATGCAAATGTACGATGTTTCTTCAGGAGAACCTATTCCAGAAGGTATAGAACATATAGCAGAAAAAGCCAACGGATATAAAATAAAAATATGGCAATAGTTATAGTTTCACCATATATAAACTCAATATTATATTATAAAAATGTCCACATCTAAAACCAAAAAAGCGGAAAAAGCTTTGAAAAAAGAAAAAGCGGCTAAATTGAAATTAGCTTCGAAAAAAGCGGCTCAATTGAAGAAGAAATTGAAATTAGCTTCGAAGAACGAACTCAAAACCAAAAGGAAAGAACTCGAAACTTTGAAGAACGAACTCAAAACCAAAAAGAAAGAACTCGAAACCAATAAAGAAATCAGCGACCTCAAAAATCAACTGGATGCTTGTAAAAAGACAAACGAGGTCATTGAAATTAACTCATATGATTGGATATGTTGGAAATTTCCAATTTTTATGTCTGATGACGCCATACCGGGTCACAATGCCGTTGTGAGCAATTATAGCAAATGTGGTAACACAAACACGACGGTTGAGACGAGGATCCTCGCCGCGGAATCATGTTGGGCATCCATATCTGGTAAACACCATAATATATTCAAAGAAATGGCACCACAAAAAAAAATGCAAAAAACGTGGAAAGCTGAAAACATATACATAAAAATTAAGGGAGAAAAAGCAACACTTACAAACAAAAACGGAACAACATACGGCAGGGAGAATCTTTCAAAAGATAAGGCAACACAATATATTAATAATTTGGACAGCATACCTTTGAAAGAAGCGAATCTTGCTAATCTTGAAACATCTTTTAAAACAAAGATCGATGGTTTAAAAACAAAGATCGATGGTTTAAAAACAAAGATCGATAATCTTACGGCGGTGGTGACGGGCCATCCACCCCACCATCAGAAACCACCCCGCCGTGAAATGCCTGAGTTTAACCAGTTTGTATTAAAATTTTAAAAAATAAGAATATTCTAAATTTTTGTATTTAAACGATTTTAAACTTTGTATCAACATGTCCAACTGGCAGTATCTCGTCCAAGGTTCATGGATTCCCCTAAACCCCGCCCAACAGAAAAAGCTCGAGAAACGTCGTGTGTGTCCCACACTTGACCAAATTCGTCTAAAGACTGACGTGGGCATGTTAACCGGCGTCCCCGAGACATTGAACATGAAATTCAAGATTCATGGTGATTCAGAATTTCAACAAAGTAAAATTCGAAGGGGACCCCTACCAGGAGAGAAAACTATTATCGAAGTTGTTGATGGAAATTATCCGAGAATTTTATCCCAGGAGGCGGCGAATGCTCTTTTTGACGACCAGAACCAACCAACGCAATCAGAAGTAAAGTTTGTGGACCATACAGAGGTTTTTGTGAGCAAAGAAGGAAAATTATTCCAAGAAATTAATGGTAATCTAGTACTGCGGAATTTTGAACGTTCCGGACTAAGCCAGGATCAATTTAAGGATATCACTAAAACTCAATATCGTTGGGAATTTAGGGGGGATTTTCGATGGGAAAAAATGCGCATGGCAGTTAAAAAAGCCTGTGAAACTTTGCCCGTACATCTAAGATGCAAATTGAGACATCTATTCTCAAATTTTGACCCAACAGCAGATGCTACAGAATACGGACCTTATCAATTTGAAGATTATCTCGCAGATCATGGAGAAATTGAACTTTCTATAGCACTTATGGAAAGTTATCATTCTATACCATCCAACGAGTGGAAACAATTGGATAAAATGACGAATGCGAGAATAGAGAACGCGCGCGCAGCTAATAAACCAGCATCTGTTATTAAGGTTCGTGGTCATATGTATTTATTGATGTTTGATTCTGGTTCGGGGGCATCTGGTTCAGATGCGGTATTGATTCGCGCCGGTCGTTATCAAAAAATTCTGGAATCGATTGAAGAACAATATCAAGAGTATAGTGAACATAATGTGGAGAGACGCCAATTGACTGAAGATCTTTTTAATTTGCTTGTTACACACAATCATAATCCAGCCATATTTTTGATGAATGCATTTGGACCTTCGGACGCGCTTTCTAGCGTTTCTTCGGAAATTAGACCACAAGCGATATCTATTTTGGAGCGGTTACGAAATATGGAGGGTCGAGAAGGTCTTTCGACTCGAATTCAGCAGTTTTTGCCAGCTTTGTTGGAAAAATTTAAGGAATGTGAAATCAGAATGGTGGCGGTGCCGGCGCTCCGTCCTAAGAAATTGACCCAAAAAATTGCAATGACGATGACGACCGGTCTGAAAGTTCCAAAATCATTTCGATGTAGTTGGAAAAAAATGTTGAGATTTATTGCCGAGGAAGAGTGTTGGGAAACAGAATTTGAATCATCCCTTTGTGATATTTGTATGCAAAGAGCACCGACTATGAAACATTGTGGGGGGGGGTCTGCATGCTTAAAATGCTGGTCGAAAACATTGTCAAAAACAAATTTCACATGTCCATTTTGTAGGCAAGATGTAGATGAAGGCCAATTAAAATTACAGGTCGCGATCCGAGAAAATAAAAAGCGAAAAAGAGCCACAAAAATGTCCGTACAAGAAGACAAATTGGACATGGAAACTATACTAAGTACTATTCGCCAAGACACACTTTACAAAGATGTGCATGGACAAACAAGTTTTTCCATGAAAAAATGGTTTATTATTCTGCTGCGGCGCGGCCTTGTTAAAATCCATCAAAGGCCGAAACACGAACAAGCGGCAAAAACGTTAGATCAAGCTCTTACAATTTTTAAATTAACATAATAAACACAATAATAAAATTAACGCAATAATAAAATTAACGCAATAATAAAATTAACGCAATAATAATGTTTGAGGTGGTATTTTATATATTTCGCCAGATTCCCTATAAGCCCGTAATATATTATTCTTACAGGCGGTGAAAGCAGGCTTATTAATAGAATATGAGTCTAATGTATTGGCTTCCGGCAAAATAGAAGCTAAATAACGATCCTTTGGTATCACTTGAACGCCTCCTAGACAAAGGCCACCTTTCATGATATACATGATGGAAATGATGAAAATTTTAATTGGAAATAGCGCCGGTGTTTGCTGGCCTAATGGAAAACGCCGTGTAATTAGAGACCAATAGGCACAGGTTTTCTTTGCATAGTGTGTAATAACATCTTCTACAGAACGATCTTTCGGAATTAAATTCCGAAAGATATGCCTTCTATTCATCTGATTTATATATAATTGTACTATACCTGTAAATACAATGGCGTGGCCGGCCTTTTCTGCAGACTTTATATACTTTTGTACTACTTTCTCTGCCTCGTTTTTCATTTCCACGTATTTGCGTTGTTCCATATATAGCCGCTCGTTAGAAAACATAATAGCCCCAACTTGTTGCCTGCTAATAAAAACATGTTGTTGCTGGCGAATAGTATCTGAAGATGCAGTGTTTATTTTAAAGTTAGTATCGCGGACTAGCTTTAGGGGGTCTTTATTTTCTTGATGTGTTGCGGTTACACGGTGATCCATAAACCAAGTATCCGACTTTATAGAATCATAACGAATGCCGGATATCCTACATACATATCCGCCGTCCGAATGGTCTATATTTGTGGTCTGACAACATTCGTCACACCAGTGTGGTTGGCCTGTAGAACAACAAAAATACATATTACGTATCTGTTTCTTTAAAGTACCTCTATTTGCCCATTTTGGATGATTTTTACACAATGTTCGAATACATACATGTTTATCTTCACCTCTAATCCACATACCACCAACCACATGTTGGATATTACACCGGTCCATTGAACATTCGTGACCCGGAACAGCTTTACATTTATTATATTGTTTCCATTGTTTTGTAAATATATCCTTTAAAGCGATATTGTCCATAATAAATATACAATTTAAATCTTATATATTATTTTATAGTTTGTAAAGGATTTAAATATTTTCAATACATATGTGACAAATACAATGGACTATAATATTTTATTTAAAATATTTATGAAGTATGGACTTTTACTTCGGACCAACTACAAAGTTAACGACTCTATTGGTGGATTATTTACATTTAAAAGATATCGCAAAGTTAAAACAAGTGAGTTTTCATCACAATTTAGCCATTAGAGATAGAATACCAAATTGGATAGGTACAATACGGAACCAATACCATGTATTGCCTTGTGATATTTGTGTTTCTATAAGATCTTGCTTTAAAATAGAACATTGTTCTATGTGTGAAAAAGATGTATGTGTTGACCATTTGGAGGTTTGTAACTTATGCAATAATATCTACTGTTATAGATGTAGGGGATATTGCTGCTAAATACGTCGGTATTTCTGAAGGAGGGATTTTGGAAATACATGTTAAAGCAATAGAAAGCCATCGGCCATGAGACCCTGTAAGTGGGTGCACATGTTCTTTTACATAATCTGCTCGAAATGTTTTGGATAAATATGAATTATGACCCAACATATTTCTGTTCGATGCTTGCCATAGAATGCTAACTATTAATTTCCCAAAAGAATAGACATCCATTTTTTTGGATTTTGTTTCAATTGGACAATCCCATGTAGATGTATTTTTTTTAGGACATTTAAAAAATTCAGTGCCACAGTGCGCCAAAGAAGACAAAGGATAACAATAATCAAAATCTATCAAATGCAATCTACCATCATATTGTACAATATTTTCAGGCTTGATATCTCTATGAGCAGCCCCACATTTATGAAGAAAATGTATAGCATCGGCTATACCAATCAATTGTCCAGAAATATATTCCCAATCAAATTTTAACGATATTATTTCGAATAGATCTGTTCTAGCCAATGGCATTTGAATGGCCATTGACGTTTCCGTTTCAAGAATGCATTGTTTTGGTTTTAAGATATGCGAGTGAGTAGCAATATCCATAATATGACGATTATTTTTTAACATATAATCAAGTTCTAAAGCTGTTTTTTCCTGATGAATCTTCCACAAATATTTTCCATCAATAAAAAATTTGGACAAATGAGTATCAAAGTTTTTATGTCGTTTACCATAATCTGTAGATACTGGTATGATTTCCGGAGAACCAAAACACATGTCAGACGAAACACAGCATCCCATTTGTTTTTAATAATCTAAACATATTTATACTATAAAGGGTTTTTATTTCAAAATAAAATGTTTTTACCACCAAATCCTAATAAACAAAGAAAAATGAAAATAAAAACATCCGTTCAAACACCCGAAACAAACCCAGTCAAAAGATTTTTCAAAGAAATCACATCGAAAATTAAAATATCTATAACAAATCCATTTAAAACAAATCGTTAATATTTTAGTTGTTCATGTTTTTTATCATTTTCTATCATCTCCTTAATCTTTAATATACCAAATTTTATGGTATCATCATGACCACCAAGACACCACAAAATATCTTTATTCAGTTTTAAGAACACTTGAGGCGAAGTAAACCCATATCTACCCGCCAATTTCCTATTAAATCCTAATTCATACACTTTAAACATTAAATCTTTGTGGTCTTTTGCAACAATTGTATCGAAATTGATACCCACTTGTCCTAATTTGTCCATTATATCAGTATAATATCCACAAGTTTGATAACCAATCACAACCAATTTCATTCGACCGTACTACTATATATATATATATAATGTCAATTCATTAAAGTATGAAAATTATTTCAATATATGTCATCGATTTAGAATTAAAAACATGTATGTCAAAAGAAAAACTAGATTTCTTAAATATGTTTCACAAATCCTCCGTCAAAGAATTACTAAGAGAATTTGCACTTTATTCCGCAGAACATCTAAATAACCCAGAACGAAAAATTATTGAACATACAGATTATATGTTTATCTGTCAAAGGAACGATCCCCAAGTGATTATCATTGTAACGGATAAAGAATATCCATCTCGGGTTTCTTTCGAAATCATTTTAAATATTCAAAAGAACCCAACAGGCGAAACCATTCAACACATGATCGAAACAAGACAAGATGGTTTCGATAATATATCTAGAATTAAATCAACCATTAGTGAAACCATGGTCATTGCACACGAAAATATAGATAAATTATTACAAAGGGGGCATAATATAGATGAATTAGTCGAAAAATCGCAAAATTTATCAATGACCTCTAAAATTTTTTATAAAACAGCAAAAAAACACAATAGTTGCTGTCATCTATCCTAACGAACAATACCTCTTTCTTTTAGTATATTATAGTATCTCCATTGTTCGTGTATAGAGTCTTGGTAACGCCGTCTTAAATCGTCCAACTCTCTATAATTAACCTGAAATTTGGCCCTCATTTCATAATAAGCCTTTTCACAACTTAGAAATTGTCTAGATGTTTTTTCTTGGGCGGCGTTCATTCTATCAATCGCAAGTTGACTATCGCGATTTTCTTCAAGCATTCTACCTTGAAATGTTTCAAGATTTGAAATTTCTTTTGCCTGTTCTATATTTTTAGACTTTAATAATTCATTTTCATGTAATACACGAGCGCCGTGTTCATCCAAAGATAAATGAATATCTTTTAAATTATCCAAATCGCTCGACGAAAAAGATATCAATACCTTGAAAAAATCACCCAAATGTTTAACCAAACCAGCAGGAGCTTTTGGTATACAATAAGCCTCTGTAGAAGCAAGATAAGACTTCAAAACGTCTGTTTTTTCAACCACACACTTGTTACAACTAGGAACACACTCTGCTGGGCAAAACATACGACCTATAATAATTTCTTTGGTAGATTTGCCGCCACAAACCACACACTTGTTACTATCTATATTAAATTCTTTGCGTTTTTGCATCACCTGGTCGTAAAACCACCGATTGTAATATGCAGGGGCATTTTTAATATCTTTTTCAAATGAACACAGAAGTGGTATGCCAATATATGTACCCCCAACCGAAGTTTTATAAAAGGAATTTAATATGTGAAATATTTCCACGAAATCCTTTTTCTGTTTTTTCTTCTTTTCAGAAAATTCCTTAAATTTATCCATGAATAATACAGTTTCAGGACTAGCTATTGTGCGAAAAAGAAACTCATTCAAATATTGAACTCTGAATTTATCTAATGCGCGCTCAAAATCAACTAATTTGGCATTCTTTGACAATGAACAAGCTCCCTCAACAAAACGAAAGACTAGATTCTCAAAGGTTGGACTAGACAAATTTAAGAATCCCTTTGAAAGTGCATACCAAGAATAAATATGTTCTTCAATATGTTGCATCTTATAATTATATTAATGAATTAAAAAAAAAACACTTATTCTATATTTTATTGTATTTTTTTTTTATCTTTTGTTTTATAAGATAACATGATCATAAACTATATTTATACTATTTAATGTTAAAAGTCTAAATATCTATACTTTACAGGCAAGAAGAAAGTTTGGTTCAATGGCAAATGAGCGGGTGGATTGTCGAAAACACCGGCTTTCTTACTATTTACAATTTCTCCATTCTCAAATTTTATTTCATCGACCAGTTTCCAACCATAATCAGGCAAATGGACTGCCCAAAATATTTCATGTTGTTTTGAATGTGTATATTCACTGCTATCGCGTGCATCCATAAACCGTAAGAATTTAAAACAGAATTTGGATTTTTCAGAATGATCCTGACAGGTTAGACGTTGAATAACTACACCCCAAATATACTTGCCATTTTTAAAATGACATATGTCTCCACATTCCCAATATTTCGTCGATACATGTTTTATCCGAGACATTTTAAAACAAATAACTTTACATTTATAGTTCCATAAAATTAAAATATTATAAAAGAATACTATAAACATTTGATTATTTTATGAAATGCGATATATCTATATATCTTGGTGTTTTCTATGTAGTTGTTGTACGGCCAATTTATTAGCAGATAATTATCTTTTTTCAGAAGATTTGTTCAAACAATTGTATCCAGGCCAGCTAAAGAATGGAGATTTAAGACTAGGTGGCATCGATGCAAACGGAAATGTTGCAGAAGATAATGTTCCAATGGTTTATTGGGAAGGAAGTTCTTCACATCAAGAAGGATTTTATCCGATTTGTGGCTGGACAATTGCATCCAATAACGACGGTGCTAATTTAATATGTAAAAAATTAGGATTCACCAAAGGTGTGAACTCTTATGGTATAGAATACTCTTCTGAATGGCAACAATATGTTGGAAAATGGCACGATACTATTGATGCCATGCCCATTGGAAAATGCGATAAAAATAGTAATAGTATTCTTGATTGTAATGCCGCTATTGATCAAAAATGGACAAATGTTTTTGGAAAATTTACAGAAACAAATCCGTTATGTACAAAAGGTACGCCATATCATTATGGAGTCAATTGTTCAGGGTTATTATGTCTTAACCCCACTACGCCATCAAATTGTAATGCTGTGTTTAACTGCACTGCCGAACATATACCATACAATGGATGTGCAAAGGTATGGAGATTAGATTTAATAGATGAATATGGCGATGGATGGCAAGAAGGTGGCACTATTATTGTAAATACAGATGGCACAGACCATGAATTTAATTGGATACCTGAAAAAATAAATGGACTTTGGAAATCAAAAAAAAAGTCCATTTATTTGCCATTTGAAAATACAATAACAGTGCGTTATGGTCACAGAGGAACCAGATACACTGACGGTATTATTTTCTTAAAAGAAAGGAGTTTTACACTTTCATGGGGAGATGGAGACTTGATTTATAATTCTGGAAAAAAAACGGAAGAACAGTGGTTTTTAAAATGGCAAAGAAATATGCCGATTAAATCTTATGGCGCTTTACCATGCACAGCAAAAAACACGCCTTATCCTGAATGTACTGAGCAAATATGTACCGACAAAGATACACCGTATCCTGGATGTACTGAGCAAATATGTACCGCCAAAGATACTCCTTATCCCGGTTGTCTTTGTGTTACTGTAAAAGTTACAGACAGTAATTATGAAGGATGCACGCCACAATTATGTAATCCAATGCCACCCGCATTTAACAAACATTTTGATAGGAAAACACCACATTCTGGATGTCTTTGCCTGTATAAAAATTTCCATGTTGGCTGTGTCGATCAAAATTGCACTGCTATAGATGCGCCCTATTCCGGCTGTGTAGAACAAAATTGTACAAACGCCAAAGATATTCCATATGAAGATTGCATCGGACAATTATGCACAGCTACAGATAAACCATATCCAGGTTGTTTGTGTACACGCCTAAATTTTCCACCCGGATGTACAGGCGCTATATGCACAGCACCAAATATTCCGTATAAAAATTGTTTAAAAGTTTGGAAAATAGATTTATTTGATAGCGAAGGAGATGGGTGGAGAGAAGGTGGCACTATCATTGTGAACGCTGATGGTGAAGAACAAGTTATAACATGGTTACCTTTGCACCATTCTGGCGCCGATAGACAAAAAAAAGTGAATGTAATTTTTGAATCTTATATCACTGTTCGGTACGGCGATAGAGGAACACGCATCAATAATAAATTTTCACTAAATCATAGAAGTTATACCATTTCTTGGAATGGCGGCCAAAATGTAATTGAAAGTGGAACAAAAACAGAAGAACAATGGTATCCAGAATGGCAAAAAAATATGCTTATCGCGTCATACGGTGCGTTACCATGTACGGCCAAAGATACACCTTATCCCGGTTGTATTGGTCAAATGTGCACCGATAAAGATACACCTTATGAAGGATGCGTAGAACAAGTATGTTCAGGCCGGAATATACCATACGAAGGATGTTTATGTTTAGCTATGGAAATAGACGATTTGGTCATAGATTGCGTTCCCCAAGTATGTAATTTAATACCAGAGGGCCTTCCAAAAAACGAAGATAGAAAAGCACCCCATCCCAATTGTCTTTGTCCCTTAAAAGAATATCATCCCGGATGTATTGAACAAATATGTACGGCTAAAGATACACCATATGAAGGATGTTTGTGTTCTCAAAAGGGGTTCCCTGAAGGATGCACTGAACAAAAATGTTCGGCAAAAAATATACCTTATCCCGGTTGTCTATGTCCATATTATCCTTTTTCAGGAAATTGCACAAAACAAATATGTACGGCTAAAGATACACCGTACGAAGGATGCACGTGTTCATCGTTAAATTATCCCGAAGGTTGCACCGAAAGAGTTTGTACAGCGAAAGACACCCCTTATTTCGGATGTTTGTGTTCTCAAAAGGGGTTTCCCGAAGGATGCACTGAACAAAATTGTGAATTGACTGGGAAATTTCCACCATTACCATACGAAGGGTGTCTTTGTCCTTATTTCGGATATAATCCAGAAAATAAAAATAAAACATGTGTTGAACAATCTTGCACTGGCAGAGATGAACCATACGAAGGGTGTGTGAATATGTTATGTGGCATTGGTACAAAAAGAATTGGAAACGAGTGCGTTTGTCCGTTTCAACAAGTAACTTGTGGTCATGGAACTGTCGAAAAAGACAATGTATGTGTCCTTAAAAATGAATATGTTACTTGTGGTCCCGAAACCATTGAACAAAATAATGTATGTGTCCTTAAAAATAATCCAATCACATGTGGTTCTGGAACCACTCAGCACGGGACACAATGCATTGTCAAAAAAAATTCAGAAGATAGCGGCACAAGTGGCGGGCTGATTGCCTTGTATGTTGGTGGGCCTATACTCATTATAGGTGGTATATTATTATTTGTATTTTGTAGGAAAAAATCAAAACACCCGAAAGGGTATGTACCTTTAAAAGGAAAAGAAAAAATACACTTTTAGTTTTTTACTATTATATAAACCTATGATTTTTATTTTAGAAACATGTCTCATGTTATAACTACAAAAAAAAATAAAGCCCTCCAATGGAATAACAAATACCTAAACAATACCAAACTTAGTTTGTTTGAAGCTGCCGAATGCAAAGAAAACTACTGCCCTGATGATAAGCCCAGGAAAAGACGCCCACGCCCACAACTGCGGAGACAAACCGAAAACTTCAGGATAAAGGGAACCCAAGGAGATCCCCGTATAGCCGAATTTATTAAAAACCACCCTCGCCGCTGGAGGAGCGTTTTAGAAGATTTTGTAAGAAATCGCGTCGGGTTTACTCGAGAATGGGAGCGGAACCACGAAGTCGATAATCAATTGCAGGTACTTTGGACGGACCTGATTCAGAGAACAGAGGCGGCGGTTGAAAAAGCAGACTATAATGTCACCATGAATCAACTTTTTGGTGCCAACTTCTACACTGACATTAACGATAGTTGGACGGCGTTGCAAAGTTTGATGAACCAAGTTCCGCTGAGACGCAAAAGACGTAAATAGTAGTTTATAATACAGACCCTGACTCAAAATAGAAATTGGATTTTTTAAAAAATAAATGTTGGTATATATTTTCTTCTTTAATTTTTTGTAAATGAATGTTCCGAATGTACCTGCAAATATTTCAACGTCTGTGAATAATATTGTCACGGATTTATATCAATCTGATTTTGCGGATAGTAATGTTGATTTACAAATCGATGTAATTGGCGCTTTAAATTATAAAACAGGTTATAAGCTTCGTATGACGTTTGTGGATAGTTTCGAAGATAACGATGTTGCAGAGTGGCGCGAAATTGCTCGTAAAAATGGGGCTTCTGATATAAAAACACGTGTAAATACATCATCTGGCTATATCGATATTAATATTGAGTATAAAAGTGGTTCTTCCACTAAAATATCGCGTGTATGGATTCTAAGAGCCATGTCCATTCTAGTCGCCAGTTGGTCTTACCAGCAATTACATCTATTGAATCAAGGACGGTATCCGTTACCGACCGCATTGTCCGCGTAAAAAAGCCTGTAGCATTACAAGAGTCTGAGAAGGCCTTTATTGAGAAAACGTTGCATTATATATCTGAGATACGTGGTGCTGTGAAAACGGATTTGGTATTATCAACAAATACTCGTTATCCAACACGTTATATTGTGATGATTCGCGGTCTTCCGTTAATGACCCTGCAAGATTTTCAGAATATACGCGATTTGAATGATCATATTCGTTCTATAACAGTGTGTATGTCTGAAGAATCTATAAAGATAGATGTTTGGAGACAGGGTAAGATTGCAAAACGCAAAAGGAAGAGAGAACACGAAAAGGAGATCAATGCTCAATACGATTTATCTTCTACGGACAAACGTGATCGTAAATGTTTGACGAAATTTTTATTGCGTTTGAATAGTATGGAAGATATTGAGTGTCAGTTTGACATGCGCATAGATACTTCAACGCCCGAATATTATATTTTAGATTTGCATATTATGGATAGCGTTCGTTTAGGACCTTTGGAATCGGTACTTTATGAGTGTAGATCTTTTTGTAACGGATTTGAGTTTGATTTTCCGCATGGTAGATTACGAGCTCGTTGTCTACGTTTAGCGGCTCCTCTAAAAAGAAGAACGTTACGTTTACGTAATAAGTAAAACATATGTTATTTTTTAATAAGTGTACGATATATAGTGTACAATTTCATCGGAATGACGAGTTTTATGAAATCTGAGACGAGTTTTATGAAACCTGACATTTCTGTTTTTCCTGGTCAAAACTTGTTGACGATAAAGAAACCATTGCCTATTGAGATTAAGGGTGCTGGTCAATTGTGTCGTCCATATGATACGTGGGCATTAGCGGTCTGTGCGGACGAACATGTACCTACAAGGAAGACACCCGGAGCCGCCGGGCATGATTTGTATTCAGTTTCGGATGTTATTGTTCCAGCAGGCTCCTCTGCTATGGTCAATACGGGCCTTTCTATTCAATTGCCGACTGGTCATTATGGAAAAATCGAAGGTCGTTCGTCATTGGGAATAAAACATTCTGTGATTCCCTTTGGTGGTGTAATTGATCAAGATTATCGCGGTGTCATTATGGTCAAGTTATTTAATTTTGGTTCCACAGATTATTCGGTTAAAGCGAACGATCGTATTGCTCAATTGATCGTTCAAAGGTTTAGTGCTCCAACGTTTAAATTGGTTAAAACGTTGGAATCTTCTGCGCGCGGTACCCATGGTTTTGGATCTACAGGCAAATAAGAGTATTTAGGTAAAGTAAAATAAAATGATATGTATCGATCAAATTATAAGTCTATATTCCGATGTCATACATTAGTAGAGTGTGTTAATTATTCATTGGCGCCAGATATTTCAAAAGCCGATTTATTTTTGTATTTGTTAGATACGTATGATATTTTATTGAGTCATGCAGATGGTTCTATGATTTTTGACGAGGATGACGACCAACCATACCTTCGATTAGCCAAAAAAATGGAAAAATATGTGTTTGAATGTTGGGATAAATTATTTGATAGAATTCCCGGCCAATTAAAGGGGTGGTGTGAAGGCATGTTTGTCTATATTTGCATTGCAATGTGTAGATGGTTGGCATCGAAACCTGGTTGTACTGTTATTCCGTCAGAAACTAGAGATTGGATGAAAACACATAGAATGAGATCTCACGCTTCTTATGATACGGCGACCTGGTGTGTTTCTGATTTATTAAATGCTTTAGATATTTTAGAACAACGATGGTATGAATTTCCAGAACTCAAACACCATATTATGATATATTTAGATGCATTGGAATTTAGGGCAGCATGGTTTATAGCACATACAGCTCCTGAAAAAATATTTGATATACGTAAACGGCGTTTGAAAATTGCGGAACACCAATTCCAAGTACACCCGGCCCTTTTGTATGAATTTTATGTCAGGTTTATATCTATAAGACGGTCTTTCGCACAAGTTATCATGTTTGATACAATCCCTGCGGTAAAAAATATGCCCGAAACTAGATGGAATGATTTCAAAGAAAAGGAAAATCGTCATTTGGGTATTCGTAAATTTAGGGATAGGGTAGCCGATTTAACTTGGGAAAATTTGACCAGATTGACAGACAATTGTCGCATATCTTATGAGTGTAGAGGTTCTAGAGTTTCAGCTTACCAATCTGTCGCAGCAAATAGACCATTGGCACTTCTAGACAAATTAAACCATGTCACTGCATACGCAAAACCCCCTATTGTACACGCGAATCGTTTCGTATTCAACGGATTACATCTCCAAATGGTCCATGCTCATTTCATGTCTACTTATTCGGTTTCCTTTAAAGATTTTTTCTATTGTTCTTCTGAAAAATCTTGGAAACATCGTTTAAAACTGTCTTGTTTACCTGTACCAGTGGTCATAGAAAGAAGACATCGATACGATGTGATGCACAAAGGTTTAGTAAATTTAGTACCCAACGGTACATTTTCAGAAGCATTTCAACTATGGCTCCTTATTGTAAGACGAGATTACAGAGGTATATTATATGGTTCTATGGATTTTGGAAGATTATGTAGAATGATGTTTGACCCTCCAGAAACGGCTCAACAACGTACGATTTCTGAAGGTTCGGTAGCGTATCAATGGGAAGTATAAAAGTATAGTTACTTATATAAAATGTATTATGCCGAGAATTAGATATATAGGTGGATATGAAGCTTTCAAGCGCAAACAAGACGAAGATTTAAAACAACAACAACAGCAAAACCCACAAGGTGAAGAAAAAACAGTAATAACTATGGAACAAACATCGGATTCGGAAGAAGAAGAAGATATTCCAACACAAACATTTCCAGGCGCCAAAAACACTATAAAAGTAATGAGACAGACCAAAGATGATCTTACGTGTGGTCTAAGAGCCCTCCAAAACATGTACGGGCCTTCTATATGCAATAAAGAAGAGATGGATAATGTTGCCTCAGAATTACAATCTAGATCACATGGCATTGAACTTTACAATCCGGATTTGGGATATTATGCGGCCGAAGTTTTAGAAGCTGTACTTCAAAAGAAAGGAAAATGGACACAACGGATTGATATAGATAAAATACCTCGTTCTTATTATGTACCTATCATAAAATGTAACCCAACATTTACAGGGTATATAGCAACCATAGGAATGGGTGTCTTAAATCATTATATAACCGTACGAATCAGCGGTTCCAATTATAGGAAAATAGATTCTTTGCCTGGAGTCCACCCCATACAAATTTTAGAAGAAGATCTATTTCATAGGCGAGCAGACGGCCATATTTACTGTAATAAATCAGATAAAGAACCCATTATTGCTTTAACCGCAGTAGGTGGTTCTCCATTTGTAGAATATAATGTTATGCATTCTTCATGGCAAGTTGGAGCACCAGATCCGAGTACATTTGTAGCGGCTATTAAGACGGCGATGACATTTAGCAGTCAATTATCCACCAAAGAAGAAAAAGATTGGTACAAAAAATGGCAAAGGGTTCGAGCGATGCCATCTCAAAATGTTTTAACAAAAATGACATCCATTGTTCGAAATGAAATGTCTTTGGAGAGGGACGTCATTGTTCATCTAGATGAACAACAAACAATCATAAGAACAACAGATCTAAAATCATTAATACAAAATTTGATGGAAATGGAATGGATTAAACAGGGACAACCTTTTACATTTGTTCAAAATCAAATCGTACAATACCATTCCGAATCACCCCAAACAGGTTCGATAGATTGGTTGCAACCTATACACATCCAACCCCCAAAAGTCCCAGAAATAGGCGGATTTTATATGTTTAAAACAAGCGTTGAAGGCACATGTACCGAAAAACAAGACACGACTTATTCAGTCAGAGATAAAGATGGAACAGTACACATTTTATACAAAAAAGCAGTATCTAATATTATAGTAAAACAATCTAGGCAATAAATTTATACTTTTCTTTTACATTCCAAAACAAATATTTTGAAACTTGTTGTCTTTTGAGTAACTTTTGACGACAAACTGGACATTTATGTTTAACTCGTGTTGAAAACCCTTCCAAACATTCCACATGACCCACACGTGTTGTACAATGACAATGTAGTACAAGATAATCTTCTGAAAAGTCAAAAGGGGCCAGACACTCTCTACATTGAGGTTTTGCACACACCATTTTTTTCTTCTTCTTTTTAGGAGGCTCATTATCCTCAATCTCTATAGCATCGATCATTCTCTTAGAAAATATAACAGATTTACTCGTATCATTAAACCATAAAAGACGAGCGCGACACAACTTTTTCTGAGCGCATGACCCATGCTTCATGACACTCATCCATGAATCATAACACTGACGAGCAGACGGATCTAAAAGAACTGTTGCAGCAGACTTTAAATACATTTCACCCTCCGAATACACCTTTTGTGCATTTACGGATGCTTCAGCAGCAGACATTTTCTTTTGAAGTGATTCGGTGACAGATTTTAAGGTCCAACGTTCACAATGAGATCGACATTTCTCCAAAATTTCGTTTGGATTTGCATCCACCGAAAGACCAAATAATGAATACACCGACATCGGAGAAATAGATACCGACATGGTTATTGGTTATATCTACCTAGCCACTTAAGATCGAAAATATTTTTTTGGATTTTGATAAGTCTTGAAATTTTTCAAGAATGAGCTTGAAATTTTTTAACAAAGTCTTGAATTTTTTCAAGAATGAGCTTGAAATTTTTTAACAAAGTCTTGAATTTTTTTAACAAAGTCTTGAAATTTTTCAAGAATGAGCTTGAAATTTTTTAAGAATGAGCTTGAAATTTTTCAAGAATGAGCTTGAAATTTTTTAACAAAGTCTTGAATTTTTTCAAGAATGAGCTTGAAATTTTTTAACAAAGTCTTGAAATTTTTTAACAAAGTCTTGAATTTTTTCAAGAATGAGCTTGAATTTTTTTAACAAAGTCTTGAATTTTTTTAACAAAGTCTTGAAATTTTTCAAGAATGAGCTTGAAATTTTTTAACAAAGTCTTGAATTTTTTTAAGAATGAGCTTGAAATTTTTTAACAAAGTCTTGAATTTTTTTAACAAAGTCTTGAAATTTTTCAAGAATGAGCTTGAAATTTTTTAACAAAGTCTTGAATTTTTTTAAGAATGAGCTTGAAATTTT
>Ga0209092_10001207_pt1 | contig 25762 bp, 29 predicted proteins | sample FraStrMetagenome_FD_187446 | JGI IMG/M metagenome (GOLD analysis project Ga0209092, IMG submission 187446) | Marine eukaryotic phytoplankton communities from Arctic Ocean - Fram Strait ARC3M Metagenome (SPAdes) (version 2) | ecosystem: Environmental > Aquatic > Marine > Oceanic | place: Fram... | reverse complement strand
TAAACATAATAATATATGTATTTAATCCATTTGAAAATAAGTGACAAAATTATCATCAGTATAATTTGCATTTCCACTACAATTATATAACGTCATTTTTTTATTATGTTCACTGAAAGTCATAATTTTAAATATTTCATTATCAACATATTTGCGCAACGACTTAAGTTTTCCTGATTCGTAATATTCTGACAGGACGTGATGTTTTATATTATTTTTAAGTTTTCCTTCGACTGATATTCGTTCATGTTCATCCCATAAAAACCACTGAACACATTTGTTGTTTTTGTCATAATTTTGTTCTGATGTTTTGGTTCCATTACTGCGATATTTATGCAAAGAATGTTTTACACCGTAAACATAATTAATTTTACATTTAACGATATCATCATTCGAATAATAAGTCCATGTAGAATGCTTTAATTCATTAACATACATTCCCTCACATATTTTATTACCAAAAATATCCCATTTTATACATTTTCCAGAATAATTATGAGGCAACTCATAAAAAAAAGCTGCACTTGCTGATATAAAATAAAAATAATCATCGACATATTCATTTTTGGTAATTGTAATGTGTCGGCAATTATTATTGATATCAATAAATGATGTCGATAATGAATTTACAACATCATGTATATTATTTTTATTAATCATGTCGACAACGTATAATTGTGTCCCCCTATTAAATGCACAAGGATGAATTATATTTGAATCTATATTATTTATGTAAAATATAATTAACCAATCGTTATTACATGTACTGAAAACATAATTTTTATTAAAGTATTTTTCGGTTATTTTATTTATATTATCTATTGTCATTAAATAATACAAATATTTTTTTATAAATGTGTGAATGTATATTGTGTTTATTATAATGTTTTTTTGAGTCGCGGATTTGATTTGGGAACAATGTCTTCTGCATTGTAAAGAAGTAACGAGGCGTAACCAATAAAATATATCATAGCAAATTTTTGTTGATTATCACTTAAATTATTATCGTTCATTGTAATGTATATAATGTAAAGAAAAAACATAATTGACCACTCAACGATTGAATTTCCCATTTTCATATTTGTTTTATTATCATCCGTGTATTCAGTAAATGATAAAGCTACTACTAAAAGTATATCTGAAATAATTCGTGTTATTAAAAAAATAGGCACAATATACATAGAAAAATGCATACCATCACCATTACGCGTTTTATCAGCAGATAAAATTGCTGCTAAAATTCCGCCAAAAATGAGATCAAGATATAATCTTTTTTTGTTAGTTATTGAATTAATTGTGGTTGTGTTTTTAATGGTTAAATAATTCATTTATATGTATATAAATTATATTAAAATTATTTTAATATTCATTATATATAATATTAAATACATTCAACAATTCTCGTATCATTATCTTTAAGACCAAATAAATGTATATAATTTTTGTCTATAAATATATCGATACATGCAGAATTAGGCAAAGGATAATTATTGAACACATATTCAACGGAACGTAAACGTCCAATTATACCACAATATTTTTTATTACGTTTTTTTTTACGTTCAGGATGCTTAAAATTCCATTCATATTTGAGAGCCAAATTTTCAGTTTCGAAACCAGATATAATGCATAAAAAATTATGCGGTTGTTTTGCTTTCGTTGCACGTGCACCCCCCGCAATTTCTCCGTTATGTTGTCTTAATCGTCGTGTTAAATCATTTGTTTTTCCTATATACGTATTGTTTAAATATTTTTCATTTATAGAATATAAAATATAACAACTCCACATTAAAATATAAAGTATTTAAATATTTATGTTATTTTGAAGCAATAACACGAAGCGCTTAAATATTTATATTATTTTGAAGCAATAACACGAAGCGCTTAAATATTTATATTATTTAGGAGTGACAAATTGTTCAACTAAAAAATTATGTCATTAAATTATAAGTTTAACATGACCAATATGAAAGTTTTAATTTATGGTTCAAAAGGATGGATAGGTAATCAATTTTGTGAGTTAATGAATAAAAATAATATTAAATATGTTTGTGGTACCGAACGTGCGGATGATGAAAATAAATTACGCGAAGAAATAATAAAACATAATCCAACAAATATCGTGTCTTTTATTGGAAGGACACATGGAAAAATAGGCGATAAAGAATACACGACTATTGATTATCTTGAACAGGAAGGAAAATTAGTTGAAAATATGAAAGATAATTTATACGCTCCAATAACGATAGCAATGTTGGCAAAAAAATTAAAAATTCATTACACGTATTTAGGCACGGGATGTATATTTAAATTCGATAACGATATAAATAAACCATTTAGTGAAGAAATAAATGGTTTTACAGAAAGTGAAAAACCTAATTTTTTTGGTTCTGGGTATTCAATCGTAAAAGGATTTACTGACAGATTAATGCACCAACTAAATGATGACGTATTAAATCTGAGAATAAGAATGCCAATAGTTGATGAACCAAATACGCGAAATTTTGTGACAAAAATATTAAAATACGATAAAATATGTTCAGTTCCAAATTCAATGACAGTTCTTCCAGAATTGTTACCGTATGTATTAAAAATGATGTCTGATAAAGTAACCGGAACAGTAAATTTAACAAATCCTGGACTTATATCTCACAATGAAATATTAGAGATGTATAAAGATATCGTTGATCCATCATATACGTGGAATAATTTTTCTCAAGAAGAACAACGCCAAATATTGGCTGCCGATAGATCAAATAATTATTTGGACACAACTTTGCTAGAAAGTATGTTCCCTGAAATTGACAATATAAAGGTCGCCGTCAAAAAGTGCATACTGAAATATAAAAATCATGTTGACGTTAGCGAAACAAATAATTTATTGGTAACGGGTGGATGCGGATTTATTGGAAGCAATTTTATTAATCATTATTTTTCGAAAGTTGATAAAATTATTAATGTTGATGCTATGCATTATTGTGCACATAAAGGAAACATTGATAAAAAAATATGTGAACATCCAAACTATATTTTGGTCGAGGGAAATATTTGTGATGGTCCGTTAATGAAATCAACATTAGAAAAATATAAAATAACACATGTTGTTCATTTTGCAGCACAATCACATGTACAGAATTCATTTGATAATTCAATTAATTTTACTCATGATAACATTGCGGGCACGCATACATTACTTGATGAATGTCGAAAATATGGTTCAATTAAAAAATTCGTACACGTGTCGACAGATGAGGTGTATGGAGAAACACTCGGCGGTAAATGTGACGAATTATCTATTTTAGCACCAACAAATCCATACGCAGCTACAAAAGCCGGTGCCGAATTAATTGCTCAATCATATCATCATACTTATAAAATGCCAATCATAATCACGCGGGGTAACAATGTGTATGGACCAAATCAATATCCTGAAAAATTAATACCGTTGTGCATTTTAAGATTAAAAAATAATAAACCAATAACAATACAAGGTGATGGTTCATGTGTTCGTGCATTTTTACATTCTCATGATACAGCACGCGCTTTCGCAACCATTTTAGAAAAAGGAAAAATTGGAGAAATATATAATATTGGTTGTGACGAAAATATGGAATATAGCGTTATGGACGTAAGTAAAATATTAATAAATAAAATTCATAATACAACTGATTACGATAAATGGATAAAATATATACCAGACAGATTATATAACGATAAAAGATATTACATAAGCAACCAAAAATTAAAAGATATCGGATGGGATGTTAAAATTAATTTTGAAGATGGCATAAATCAATTAATTAAATCATTCGATGAAGATGATTATATCAAGCGATATGATGACATAGAATTACTATAAAATTATATTTTTTTAACTAAAATAATAGATAAAAAAATTGAAACATATTATTGTTTGTATATCACAAATATAATATTTGACTAACATACACTTGAATATAATACTAAAGGTCAATAGCACACAGTAATATTTATTATGCCAGACAATTCACATTTTAGTTATTTAAACATAACTATTAAATCACTTGACGATGATTCATTTCTGCATATGATGAACATTTGTAATCACATGCAACAACAAGAACAGCTTAAACAAAATTTAGAATATGACGCACCACAACAATATAGTTTAAAAAAAATTGATATGGCTAATAAAGAAAAACAAAAAAAAACATAAAATTATATGCGATGTTAATTTATCACAAAAAATTGAAATGTTATATTGTTTAACATATCATGTATTAATATTAATGCATTATTACACACACCATTATAACAAACATTTGTGAACATATAAAACATGTCTAATGCAATTCATACATTACTAAACCACGATGAACAAAATTATGACACGTTCCGTGATTTGATGCAAATTCGCGACGAAATAAATCGCATATAATTTAATATGTCTAATGGAATTCATACATTACTAAACTACGATGAACAAACGACAAATTATATGGCTAATAATAAGGACATTATATCATAATTAATTTTTTTTTGTAGAATTACATTTTATATAGTGCAAGACATAATTATATGTCGCACACCGCGAAATATACTTACATATTTAGCATACGGTTATTTAATTGCGGTAAACCGTTTACGAAACATAATATACCGCATACGAAATTCATTATTTCGCCGACCATTTATGACATCCCGTACACAAAATACACAACATCGGTCACGATATATGCCGCATTATTCTTTGTATGAAAAACCTTCTCTACAATATTTAACGCGCAAATCATTTTTTAAATTAACTACATCGCCTTATTCGGAATTGATTGCAGTTGAAGGAATATATATTGATAATTTATGTGGTATATGCAGTGAACGTTACGAATATCACACAATTGCAACAGCATTAAAATGCAGACATTGTTTTTGTACATATTGTGCTATGGAATGGCTAATTAAACATTCACATTTATGTCCCACATGTAGGCATCCGAATTAAATTATTTTATTCTAATATTTTAAAATAAAATTAAAGAACACAAGAAGGATTCGTATTAACGTACATATACATAACATCGTCATGGCACAAAAAGTTAGTCACTGGATTTAACTTTTTAAATTTTTCTATTTCGTCAATATTTTTAAGTAAATCTGATTCGTATATAAATTTAATTTTATGCGCAATATGCAATATATCATCATATGATATATGTTCCGTCGTCATAAAATATATATTTGAACGTTTATTATATGCCGCAAATATTTGTCCGTTGTATGCATACGCGATGGGAAATTGTTTAGATATGATGTCATTGTTTTGTTCATTATAACGTCCAAGTAATTTAGAATATTTTGTCATATCACATTGTGTAATATGGTTAAATGCTACTAAATTATGCAACAATCTGCTGACAGAAATTATGGCTCCCCCTTTAATTCCAATTTCGTGACGCATTTTTCGTCTAATGTAAGTTTGCATACTTTGTATATTGTAATGACATATATGTATATCATTATTAGCATCATATGGTTTTTTAAATTTGTTAATAATAAATGAATTATGTTTATTAATATGGTGTGGTGTTAAGATTGGCATATTTTTTATGGATGACATTTTAACTATACTTTTGCCGGAATGATCATAATTTTTATCGTGAAATTTAAATGTGTCAATGACTGAACCACACGGTTGACTAAAATAATATGACGAACCAAATATTAACCACGGTATGTAAATTGAATCATACGTGTCATATTTATTAATAATATCAAAAATAGTAATTTCGTTTTTTAAATAAATAAATTCATCAACATCACAATAATAACACCATTCAGAAACATCATTATATATTTTTGTAAAATATGTCTGTAAATATCGTTGTTTGTATTCACCACATTTTAAAAAAATATTTTCGTCATAAAAATCATTTTCAATTAATTCATTTTTATCAAGAATATTAAAATTAATTTTAGTGACTGTTACTTTTTGTTGAATATCATTCGGAAGTTTATCAATATATTGCGTCACGTGAACTTTACTATTATCGTCGTACATATATATATGTTCGAAGCCTAACATTATGTGATGTAAAACAAAATCTTTGATTAAATTATCTTCATCACGCAACATCGTGTGCAATATTAATTTGTACATTTGTGTTTTTTTGTATTTAGCTTATATAAAATTTATTTAGCGACTGAATCATATTTTTATATTTCCAAAAAATCGCTCTAAAAAATGGACAGGTGAATTTTTATAAAAAAATGTGTTATTGTCGTAAGTATTATTTAACAAATACATTTTGTAATTATCAGGTTCTTTTATATGTTCTGCTATTTTATTCATAACTGCCGGTTTTGTATAAAACATAGTTCCTGCACAAAAATGCGTCATATTGTCATCACGTAAATGTTTAAATTTATTCACTAAATGCAAATTAAATGTTTCATTATTAAACATGCGTTGATAAGTGGGTTCTCCTGCACAATTTGATGTTTTATGTATATTCATTATCAAATTTATTGCATCAAACTTCAATAATAATAAATAGTCGATGGTTTCATTGAATAATTTATCGTTTGTTTGTTTCGATTGCAGCTTAATAATATGCTCATATTTATTTTTATGTTCGTTTATAATTAAATCGTACACAATCATTGTAGGTATTATATCCGTACCACATTCATTTACGATATATATTGCATAACTTGAAAATTGCGATTTAATTGATTCTTTTATGTCGTCTATATTAACAGTATTTCTAAATATGAAAATATGATTTATCGTGTCGTCATTATGTTTATTATTTTTTATTAATTTATCAATCATTATCTGTCCGGAACGTAATGAACCAATAAATAATAAATATAAAGTCTCGGCGTTTTCATTAATTTTTTCACAATATTTATATGTCATCATTTTTACCATTTCATCATATGACTTATTATATATATAATTATTGACATAATATTGAAGTTCAGTTATTTTATTGTCATGTGCGATAAATAGTTCGTCATTTTTTTGTAAAATTTTTATATTGTGGTTGTTCATTAAATTAATTATTTGACGGAGACAATATATTTTCCCTGTGTATCCATATTCGTTAAAATCATCAAGCACATTGTCATCTTCGTCGACGCGCAATAATTTTTTATGATTTATATATTTATAAATATTAAGATCAACATAAATATGATTTGCATATTCGTATTGAACTGACGCAGTTGGTCGAATAGAAATAATAAATTTTTTTAAATATGCATTTGAATCATCTCGTTCATTGTAGTCATCATATTTATTTGTTAGGCTATATTCCATTTATTGTATACTTATATAATAAAATAATAAAGTTATATTTATCCATCGTATGCCTGTGCAATAAAATATAGAATAAACAAAAAGATGTACAAAAAAAGATATAAAATAATGATACATAATTTAAATTAAAATGAAGAGAAATTATGATGAAACCGAAACATTTGAATATATGCATCAATATAAAAATGAACCAGATGAAGAATTCATTAAACGTCAACGGCTAACAAAACTTGAGGAAACATATAGGAATCCGTTAATTTACAGCGTTGGTAATGAATTACATTTTTCGTCAGGAATTAATAAGGTAACAATTGAGTATGCAATTAGATTAATAACAGAAATTATTCATAATAACAAAAATGATTATAAAAAATACAAAGAGGGTGACAAAAAATTGGAAATTACTTATATTGTTGATAGTCCAGGTGGTTGCGTAAGTTCCATTTTAAAATTTGCAGATTTTGTTAAAATGGTAAACATTAAGCATCCATATGTTGAATTCATTAGTATCATCACTGGCACGGCTGCATCAGCTGGCACTATTATGTCGACCATAGCACATAAACGTTTGATGACATCACATGCTAACGCGATGATACACGAATTGTCATCAGGTATGAGTGGTTCATATACAAAATTAGCATCATATGGTAATCATTTGAAACAATTGCATAATGACCTTGCTGACATTTATATGAAGAAATGCAAAGTAAAGAGAAAACGTATTTTAAAATTATTAAAAAACGAAACATGGCTAAATGCAACAGAATATTTAAATTTGGGATTAATTGACGAGATAATTTAAGCCAATTTTATATTATGTTTATTAATAATTTAAGTTAAACAATTATTTGAATTAAATAATTATTTATTTTAATATTATTCATTAAAACCAGCACCGTTATCGTTAGATCCATGTACTAATGGATCATATTCATTGGTTGATTTAGGATTTAGTCCTGTAAATATTTTATTTATAATTTCCAGCTGTTTTTTTTGTTCATTAATTACGTTATTAACGTCACTATGTTTATTTTTATATGTTTCTTGCATAGGTATATCAACATTTTGATATTTAATCATAGAACTTTTAATTTCATCAACAAACGTCACGCTAAATTGTCCACCAGAATGCATGATTTGCTGTAATTTAACAATTAAATCATCCTTAAAATGTTCTATTGATTCACCCGACACGACTAAATTAAAATTATTAGTTTCGTCTCTTTGAGATATAGCTTCTACTGCGATTGTTTTTGTTAATGTTTTTCCTTCGTTGCTGGACAAAATTATTTTACACATCTGAATTGTTATGGACGTTGTATACCCGAAAGACCAATTACTAACATTATTATTTTTCATTATATTGGTTATGTTCTTAACGTTAAGCATAAATTGTTTAGCCCATTCATTAGCTTCTCCTTCTCCTTCTCCTTCTCCTTCTCCTTCTCCTCCATCATGCACATATTGTAATTTATACGTTTTCATTTAATATTCGTAATATGATAAAGTAATAAAATAATTTTTTTAAATTGTGATAAATATATTTCTATTTTTATTATTTGAGTTGTTAACATTTGACGACACATCTTTTTCCATTCGCATTTGTGGTTCGATATCTAAAAATGTTGACTTAGTTGTTGGTTTTACTTTTAGGTCACAATATTGGAATTTATTTTTGCTTTCGATCAGATACAGTTTTGATTTTTATGTTGGAGTTTTTTTGCGGCTGGCTCATCAACGTCAAAGCAATCTAAATAATTAGATGTCGATATATTATCACACATATCGTAAACCATAATATCAACAATAACAAACATTATATCAAATGTGTATTTTTTAACCGTCTCCTATATCATTATTTATGTTTATATTTATATTTAATCGAGACATGGTTTGATTTGCAGATAATTGATGTTCAAATAATGTTTCAATATTACATTGTGGGTCCCATGCATATAAATTATGCATTTTATTTTTCATGTGCAGAAATATTTTTGTTATCATCATATGACTTTTTATTTTATTAATATTGTATGACGATCCATCAATATGCTTCATATCATCATGGTGCAAATTACACGAAAAATTAGGTATATATGTTTTAATAAATATTGACGTTAATTGTTATGTACCAATAGTGTCTATCAATTGACTTAAATTAATATTAGTGTGTGTATTTTTATCAATTATGAGTGATTTTGATTCTAGCCGTTTAATAATTTTCATATATTATTACAATTGACGTTATAACTCAAGTAAAAGGAATTGAAATAATATTACAACCTGCTGATAATTTATATGCAAATGAATTATACGTGTCTACTAACTCGCTATTATTTTTTACGGAATTTGTAAATATTTCTTTTTGGTCAATAACGCATGTATAGTCCACATATAATTTAATATTATTTATTAATTTTGTATTCGCGCATATTTCGACAGACATATAATTTTCAATTGATATATGTGGCATAAATAATGACATATATGTAACAAAAGAAAAATCTAATATTTTAAATGTCGAATATGAAACATCATATATATTAGTCAACACTTTGTGTGTTTTATTATTTTTAATACTTAACGATATTATCATGATTGAATTTATTTCTTTTTACGACAAATTATCATAATTTACCATAATTAGATTAATTAATTTGCATAACTGTTTTGCAGTTGTCAGTTGAGTAATTATAAATTTGCTGACAAATTCATTATTATATATGGTTGTGAGTAGGATATTTTATATGTTTTCGTGTAGCCATAAAATATAGGTCGTAATCGTGGATTTACATTGGGTGTCATATTTTGCGAATATTATTATTTTTTACTAATGCTTAAATGTTTATATTTATTATTTCTGTTGCGGAATAAATGAAAATAAAGTAAATATAATTTTGATTCGCGTTAGTATAAACATAATGAACATGTCAGAAATGTCCGAAGATGAAAATTCACAAACAACTGAACAATATCATGATTCAGATGCGACGAATACGCATAATATATTATTAAAATATTTTTTAGGACTACAATTTTACAATGTTGTAAAAGATAATGTCATATATGGAGGAGAAAAACAAAATGTAAATAAATGGAAAACGTTAAAACACAACGGCGTCGTATTTCAGCCACCATATGAACGCCGTAATATTCCAATAATATTCTCTGGCAAAAAAATACATCTAAATGACGATGCAGAAGAAGCGGCATTTTTATACGCAAAATATATTGACTCAGAATATATTAAACTAAGCGCATTTAATAAAAATTTTTGGAATGATTGGAAAAAATTATTAAAGACAGAACAAGAAAAAAAAATCACAAATTTATCTGATTGTGATTTTACTGAAATAATAAATGAACTAGAAAAAGAAAAAAATATAAAAATTAAAGAAAAAGAAAATAAAAAAAATTCTGCAAAATTAAACAAAAATAATGAAGTTTCTGAAAATATTCATTCGATTGCATTGGTTGACGAAGTTCAACAACCCGTAGCAAATTATGTAATGGAACCTGTCGGCATATTTTTAGGACGCGGCAAAAATCCTAACTTGGGTAAAATAAAAAAAAGAATAATGCCTGAAGATGTCACTATAAACATAGGAAAAAATGAAACATCCCCTGCTCTTCCAGAATTTTATAGACATCACAAATGGGGTAAAATTATTCATAACAGACAAGTAGAATGGTTAGCGTCATTTCATGACACCGTCACTGGCAAAATAAAATATGTGTGGTTATCACATGAGTCAAATTTTAAATCTCAAAGTGATTCATCAAAATTTGAAATGGCAAGAAAACTTAAAAAAAAAATAAAAAAAATAAGAGAAACCAATGACGAAAATATGAAAAGTAACGACGTTATTACGAAACAAATAGCGACATGTTTTTATTTTGTTGATAAGTTAGCTCTCAGAATAGGCAATGAAAAAAAAGAAGATACAGCAGATACGGTTGGTGTCACTAGTTTACGCAATGAGCATATTACGTTATTACCAAATAACACAATAGAACTTGATTTCTTAGGAAAAGATTCGGTGAGGTATCACAATAAAACGTCCGTTGATGAACAGGTTTATATTAATGTCAAGGAATTTAAAAATAATAAAAACCAGTCCGATGAATTGTTTGACAAAATAAATTCATCAGACGTTAATAAATATTTACAAAATTTTATGAAAGATCTAACTGCAAAATTATTTAGAACATATCATGCATCAAACGTATTTCAGAAAGAACTAAATAAAATATCAAATAAATATTTTTCTGAAAACGAGTCAGAATTTTCACCAACTTTAATTTTAGATGAATATACAAAAGCTAACATTAAAGTTGCGCAACTTATGAATCATCAAAAAAATATAACAAAAAATGATAAAAGTAGCGAAAAAATTGATGAAATGATAAAAAAATTAAAAGATAAATTAAAAGCAACATCAAATGATACGGATAGAACATTAATAAAAGAAAAAATACAAAAATATAAATCAAAAAAAGAATTGAAAAAATCTTTAAAAAATATATCTCTCGGAACATCAAAAATAAATTATATTGATCCAAGAATAACCGTGTCGTTTATGAAAAAATTTAATTTGCCGATAGAAAAAGTATTTTCTAAGACGTTGCAAACGAAATTTAAATGGGCATTTGACGCCAACACTGATTTTAATTTTTAAACATTAAAACTAATTACATCACGTTCATTCATAATTTTTTCGATTTCGTTTTTATTTTTTGGTGTTATTTTATATTCGACAAATCCTGCTTCTTCAATGTAATAATTCCATTCGCCATCACATAATAGGTCAGGCATTTTTACACATGTTATATATACGGTTACTTTTTTATATTCGTTTTGTGCATCATTTTTTCCCATAAAGATACGCTGTCCATAAGAAGATGTCAAGTATACATTGTGACCTAATTTTAACCAATCAATCAAATCTTTTAACGAATTTGTCGTTGTGACCAAATCATAATCACATGAGTATGTTTTTTCTGCCATCTTTTATATTGTATGTGTTATTAATGTTATGATAACACATTCAATATGTTGCTATTTAAATTTTTTATAAAATGAATATAATTATTTTGTAAAGTGATAAAACGTTAAAAAATAAAAAAAATATTGCTAACAATTAAAGTGTATAATATTTGATTGGTCTTGAAAGAATTTCTTTCTGAGCAAAACCAGCAATACTATCCCAATTATTCATATTTACTCCATTGTCGCGAAGATATTGCGTTTTGTTATTAGTATGTCTAACCATGAATAACTCAGGAAAAAAACTAAAATTGACAATCAAAACATAACGAAATTTTGTGTCTAGCAAATTACTATGTGCGTTGCAAAATACTGATCTTTTATCTGATATAAATTTCATGATGACACCCTTGCGCATTAATTCAATAAGCTTTTTAAATATTTCTTCTATTTTGGTGCGCGTAATGTTCATAATAGAAAAACCATTAAGCGTAATGTCATTGGGAACATAATTGTCATCAATAACAGTCATAAAAGGAAAACTGTCAAGTTCAGATGCTTCTTTTGAAGAAATTATTTGACACAACAAACTGCTTGAACTGCTTGAATCGCTTGAATCGCTTGAATAGCTTGAACTGCTTGAACCGCTTAAACCACCAAAATCTTTGTCAAATGGAAACGTTTCTACGCGACCGTCAGTTTCCACGATTTGTTTAAGTTCATTCGGCTGAAATTGGGGCAACCATCGTTTTTCTCGGTATTCCTGCGTATAGAATGTTTGTTTGCGTTTTGACGACATTATTATATAATAGTATGATAAGTCGTGATTGATGGATATATTGTCACAATTCAGACTTTCAATATAATATGCATTTCAATTTTTTATAGAATTGAATAATTGTATGATAATAAATTAATTTACATCTAAAACATTACGTATTGTCAAAATGTATCAATATCGTCATGAGACAGTCCATCAATAAAATCATCAATAAATTCATCATTAATGTCATTATATCGCGCATCATAGCCAGGAACATGATCAGATTCATGATGATTTTTAAGCATATTGTGAAGTTCGTTAAGTTCGTTAAGTTGTTCAAATGTAAGCAGTGGTAATGTCGATGCGAGCATTTGCAATGGATATAGCGGATGTAATACATTGGTTGTATAATGGGGAACTATTATATGTTCTGATGTTGGTGATGTACATGCATGCTTTTTGGTTGGGTATAAATTCACGGAAAATTCATGAAAGTCTCGTTGGCTTTTCGATATGCTAAACATATTGATTATTTTTATTTTTATTTTTATTTTATAAAATAAAATTATTAACATATTAAATATTTCAATTTTTATGGTTGTCAGTTTATGTTATGGCATTATTATGACATATATCGGTTGTGGTTGTTGTGATTAACATTAAAAACATTATAAACATCATAATTTTATTGAGCTCACTTTTTGATCGGGGCTTCGCAAACATTGAAATGAATAAATATAAAATAAACATGAGGAATGAAATAAATATAAATATGCATTTTGTGAAAGTTAATGATAATGACATATTATTTATAGGATATAACGTAATCATGTGGTCAATATTATCTATGTCACATTCTTTTTTATTTTTTACTGAGTTTTTTTTATTATAAATTTTATCAATATTTTTTTTTAATTTGTCATATTGATCAATAAAATATTGAGTTATACATTCATCATCAAGTTGTGATAATTCGATTGTTGACATATCATTAATTTTTTTAGATTTAATTTTGTTTTTTGTTTTAGCTTTGGTATCGTCATTTGTTTTAGCTTTGGTATCGTCATTTGTTTCAGCTTTGGTATCGTCATTTGTTTCAACTTTAGTGTCATTATTTGTTTCAATTTTAGTGTAACTATTTGTTTCAGCCTTAGTATCATTTGCAATTTCAGCCTTAGTATCATTTGCAATTTCAGCCTTAGCATCATTATTTGTTTCAACTTTAGCATCATTATTTGTTTCAACTTTGGCATTGTTTGTAATTTCAACTTTAGCATCGTTTGGTATTTCAACTTTGGCATTAATTGTTTTGGTTAAAATAATTGCGTCATGTTGATCTATAATAGATGTTTCAGATATGTTGGACGATTCGTCATTATTTTCATTTTCCATTTGAATATGACAACATAAAATATTATATTTAAATCCGCACAAAAAATTGATTTCATGATTGAATATATGAATATAACGTAATTAGTGTTATAATCGCAGTTAATTTTTAGTGTTGCCATACAGGTATCAATAAAAATGAACAACGTTGACGATAAATTATTGCCATATCAAGTTCCGCATAAAATGCAAATAGTTGAATGTCTTATGGAACGAAAACGTGTCCTTGATGCATCTGATACAGGCACTGGTAAAACATATGTTGCTGCAGCTGCATGTAAAGAACTTGGTTTAAGACCGTTAGTTATTTGTCCAAAAGCAGTCGTTCCAGTGTGGGCTGACGTATTCAATTTTTTTAACTTGGAATATTTGGGTCTATCAAATTATGAAATGTTAAAAAATTGTCGCTACTACACATAAAATTTTGAAGCAACGGTGTGTCCATATATGGACAAAGAAATTAAAATAAAAGCTAAAAAAATAGAAAAACAAAAACCAGAAAAACAAAAAGTTGTTGACGAACAAAAAGTTGCAAATAAACAAGAATCAGATAAACAAAAAGTTGCCGATAAACAAAAAGTTGCAAAAAAAACATTAGTTGAAACAACAAGAGAGAAACGCATAAATTATTTTGAAAATAAAAATAATGATGAAGATGTTGAAGATGATGAAGATGATGAAGATGATGAAAATGTTAAAGATGATGAAGATATAAATGCAATAATTGACGATATTGAGGGAGATAATAATTCCGATGACGATATTGATGATAAAAAAATAAAAAAACCAAAAGAAAAATATGACATAGATTATGTGTTTTATTTGCCTGATGATGTAATTGTTATTTTTGATGAAGCACATCGATGCAAAAATACAAGTTCTCAAACAAGCAAATTATTACTTGGGTTGAGTAAATGTAAAAATAAAATAATGGTTTTATCTGCAACGATAACCGACAAAATTAAATGTTTTAAGCCTTTCGGAATATTTTTTGGTTTCTATTCTGACACAAAACAATACAATATGTGGATAAATCGTGAAATGAGATATAAAAAAATATATTTTGACAAATTACCGATGCAGTTAGACGAAGACCAAAAAAAATTAAAAATAATTCACGATAAAATATTTCCAAACTATGGTTCACGCATGAAAGTAAAAGAATTAATTGAAGCAAAAATGTTTCCAGAAACTCAAATACAAGCAAAATGTTATTACTTAAACAACCACATTGAAATTGACAAATTATATAACGAAATAAATGATGCGGTGTTAACATATGCAGTAAAAGAAATGCAGGCGGGACAGTTAGCGAAATTAATATATTGTCGTCAAAGAATGGAAATGCTAAAAATGCCGATAATGTTTGATCTAATTGAAGAAGGTTTATCAAGTGGTCATTCAATTGTTGTTTTTGTCAATTATACTGAATCATTAAACTATATTTGTTATCACATGAAAGAATTATTAGAAACAAAATATAATAGCGAAATATCAACAATAATCGGAGGACAAAGTTTTGAAGATAGGCAATCTAATATAAACGATTTTCAATCAAATGACGTTCGTTTAATTATCGCTATGATTCAAGCTGGGGGTGTTGGTTTGTCACTGCATGATATTCATAAAACACATCCGCGAATGTCAATCATATCACCAACGTGGTCAGGTGATCAATTAAAACAAGTGTTTGGGCGAATACATCGTGCAAATGGTACAAATTCTATACAAAAATTGGTGTATATTGCGGATACATATGAAGAAGAAATATGCGCATTGATTAAACAGAAATTAACGGTGATAGATTCCATCAATGATGGCGAATTTGTTGGAACCGTTATAAATAAGGAGGCATTAGAGCTTGAAAATATGGAAAAACTTGATGAACATAAAGAAATTCAAAAATTTAATAAAGGTGAAATGGATCCAGATGATGCCGTCGTTGTGACTTCAATCGAAACACGCATGAAAAAAATACATGATCAACCATATAATATATTAATATATAAATGTATAATATAAACAATGTCCGATCTTAAAAATATACAACAAATAGTTAGAACGCTGAACGCATCAATTGAAGAATTAAAATCAAGAAACGTAAATCAAGATGCATCAATTAAATTTTTAAACAAACAATTACGCGGTATAGAAAATGAGGAAAGACCCATTAAAACTACATACGTAATAGACGGCGTTTCACCGGGTCCTGGACATTCTGGAAACGCGTATGTAGAAGAAGATATTAGAGCTTATTTTGATGTGAAAACACATGTCACATTTGATTGTTCTTGGAGTTGTAAAGTTAAAAATTATCAACAAAAAGCGATTGGAAATTTATACATATCAAGAGATAACGGTAGCACTTATGATTTAATAGGTCGTCATGAATTTCATGTGCATAAGCATGAACACCATGTTTCATTCAGTGGCAAAATTTCTCATTATGTCCACTCAACGGACCTGTCATCTCCTCTCAGAATTCGCATGACTGTAGGAGATGATAATAAAGTTGTGACACATAACGATGATAAATTTTATTGCACTATGTCGCATTCGGTTGCAGTATTAGATTAATAATATTATTTTGGTGAACAAAACTCCAAATAAATAACATTTGATTAGAAAATATAAATTAATATTTAATGAACACTCATTAAATATCTGGACAACAACACATGCATATGTGATAAACATCTCTCCACATTAAAAAATTTATATATACAACATATACATATAAATGTCCGGACTTACAAAAACACCAACAATAGTATCTAAACTATTATAACTTACGAATGCATACCATGAAGCACGCCATAAAAAGAAATATCAAAAAAATTAAATTTAAAGAAACTGAATCAGAAACATATGTATCTAGTGACTTTGAAGATACGCAACATATTGATTTGGATACTGAAATCGTTGGCTGTAATACATCAAATATGCCAAAAGATGATTCTCAAACTGAGATATTAAGAGTTGTGATACCAAAGCCGTCAACGGAAAATATAGGACATATGTTATATATAAAAGATCTAGACGGTGGATGTGGCAATGATGATGGCACAACAAACAGTCCAAATGAAATTCATATTGTGCATCATATCACCGGAACAAATTATCATCATGATCATACCATTGATACTGCATACGGATTCGAAATATTATTCTCCACGGGATCTGAATGGGTTACATTTCACTACAGTATGATAACATAATATCGTTAACAATATTATGTGACTGTCTGTATAAATTAAAATTATTATATTTTATAATTTGAATTTCGTTTCGTACAATGACCTAATTTATTTTATGCAATAATTTGGATTACATCCACAATATATATATATATGTGTATATATATAATACAAAATGGCTCCAAAAATTATTCCAAAAATAGTGCAAAATATAAACAATAATTTTGAACACCGATATATAAGAAATAATCAGAAAATAATATTTGGAGAAGACGGAGTTGTTATCATAGATGATACTAATAATTTTGATTATAAAAATATAGCAAATGTTGACATGCAAATTATTGAATGTGATACAAGTAACATGACAAATGATGACAACAAAACTAAAACATGCAGTAATAAAATTTTTATCGAAGCGCCCACACAAAATAATAAAGGACAAATGATATACGTTGTTGATTCATATGGTGGATGCGGTCCGCACACAGAAAATGGAAACAATAATAATACCATTGAAATTTTATATAATGATGCATTTAATGACGAACACCCTGTGAGTATCATAAAATATGCAAATGGTACATCAACTATTTTTTCCAACGGAACAAAATGGGTGAGATATGAAGAATTATGGTATGTTCGCACACAAAATTTAGAAGACAAAGTGGATACTTTAGATACATCCGCTGGAAGTTTAAAATTACGTGCGGCTACTTTAGAAGGACGTGCGAATACTTTAGAAATCGATGTAGGCACATCAGATACATCCACTGGAAGTTTAAAATTACGTGCGGCTACTTTAGAAGGACGTGCGAATACTTTAGAAAGTGAAGTGGGTGCATCAGATACATCCACTGGAAGTTTAAAATTACGTGCGGCTACTTTAGAAGGACGTGCGAATACTTTAGAAAGTGATGTAAGTACTTTAAAAGACACAACTGTACTGGCTATAGAAGGACGTGTCACTGATTTAGAAGGAGATTTAGGTGTATCAGATACATCCGCTGGAAGTTTAAAATTACGTGCGGTTACTTTAGAAGGACGTGCGGATACTTTAGAAAGTGATGTAGGTACTTTAAAAAATACAACTGTACCGTATATAGCTGGAGACGTGAATACTTTAAAAAATACAACTGTACCGGATATAGCTGAAGAAGTGAATACTTTAAAAAATGATGTTACTACTTTAGACGGACGTGCGAATACTTTAGAAAGTGATGTAAGTACTTTAAAAGACACAACTGTACCGGCTATAGAAGGACGTGTCACTGATTTAGAAAGTGATGTAGGTACTTTAAAAAATACAACTGTACCGTATATAGCTGGATACGTGAATACTTTAAAAAATACAACTGTACCGGATATAGCTGAAGAAGTGAATACTTTAAAAAATGATGTTACTACTTTAGACGGACGTGTAAATACTTTAGAAAATTCGTCAACATTTAGCATAACAACAAAAACAACCTCGGGCAATTTATACAAAATAGGTAATCGTCCAGCACATATAGAAAATATTTATCTAATAAATTTAAGGTCAGGTTTACCCATGTTTGTATATTTTCCAAGCGCTGCAAGTAATCCGCAAACGATGATCACTCTTGTTGAAAAAGATGGTTTCGTAGAAAACAACCGCACTTCCAATAGTAGTAACACAATTCAGGTATCACCAGAAAATGGAGACATGCTCATAGCACACGATGTAGATTATTCTGGTACATCCTTGCTCTTTATACACAATTATCAAAGTATCCGTTTTATATCTGATGGCGTCAATAAGTGGTATTCTGTATAATTCAAAATATAAATAATAATTTGCATAAAAATACGCGTCCTCAACGATCATCAGCGATTAATTTTAATCCCCATAATAATATTAATTATGAGATATAAATATAATAAATGTCAATAAAAACAAAAATAATACCAAAAATAATTGATGAAATGAATTATATGCACGAAAATCGTCATAAATTAAAAACTCAACAAATAATATTCGGAGAAGATAGCATTTACAGTATCGTAACAAATGAAGCGGCAGAATATTTAAATAATGCTGAGGAAAGAGTTCAGTTAATCGATTGCGATACTAGTAATATGCTCAATGACACTAACGAAACTAAACGTTGTGGGATTATGATTACAATTGAAAAACCATCTCAAGACAACAAAGGACACTTAATATATATTTTAGATTCATCTGGTGGTTGTGGTTCACATACAGCGAACAACTACGAAGAAAATACAATTAGTGTGGTATATTATGATGAAGAAAATGTGAGACGTGAAGTTGGCGTGATTAAATACGAAAAAGAAACTTTGACCATTTTTTCTGACGGCACGTCGTGGAAATTATACGAAAACTTATTATATATTCGCATTGGAGGATTAGAAGGAGATTCGCGTTATCAACAGGCACAAATAGACGATATTAAAACAGCAACAAATGCATTTGCCTCGCAAACTATTATTTACAACAAACGTGCATCAGACGATGCTAATTCGAACGTCAAAAAATCTAATTATGAAGTACACTCGAGTAATCTTAGCTCTATCATTGCTAGTAATTCACACGCATCATTTAACTGCACATGGAGTTGCCTTCTTGGTAATTCAAATATAAATAAAAATGCCAAGGGACAACTATATTTACAAATGGAGGGTTCACCCGATAAAATTATAGGTGAGTATGATTATTTTATAAATCCTACGGATACACATGTTTCATTCAGTTCTTCATTTTCTTATCACTTTAGTACTGAAGAATCAAATGCCAGTTCAATTAACGTATATATGAAGGTGGATAACAATAATGGTGCGGTTAAAACTGATTCAAATGATCATTTTAACTGCAATATGCAAACTATTGTTCCCATTGCATAAAATATTAACGACATATAATAATCACGTGTACACATAAATTAATTATCACATTTTTATGAATTAAATAATTTTTTGGCATTTTTATCTTTATTTGAACCAGTTTTATTGATGCGCGGACGCCCAGAATCGACATCGTATCTCAATGACACATCCATTTGTCGCAAAAATAAATCCATACCTTTTTCGGCTGATAAACTATTTGTAACCGTCGTAACATATGATGTATTTTTTACTAGTTCATCATATGATGAGTTTTGTTGAAACACGATCATTTTATCAGCCAAATAACTGCACATCATAATATCGTGTTCAACAATGAACGCTGTTTTTTTATGCATGTACATATATTTTCTTAACATTTTACTTATTAATATGCGTTGTTCAACATCGAGAAACGCAGATGGCTCATCAATTAAATATATTTGCGCAGATGTATTTCCTAAACATTCAGCCAAACATACACGTTGTAATTCGCCACCGCTTAATTTATTAACGTTATTGTTTTTGATATCATTTATTTTTAATGGACTTAACACTTCTTGAATAAATTCAACATTATGATACAATACTTGAGATATTTTATGCGTTAAATATTCTTCGACGGTCATTACGTTATTTTTGTTGGACGGATTTATTTTTAATTCATTATGTTTTGCAGATATAGTTATGCCATCACTTGTTTTTTCTATGCGATTTATTTTTAATCTTTGTCGTTTAAACGAAATATTGACATCATTTACTATATTTTCATTTTCTGCACCATCTGGTTTTTCTATTCCTGCTAATAATTTTAGGAATGTTGTTTTTCCTGAACCGTTGCTGCCACACAAAATGGTTATTTCAGAATCCGCGTAAGAATCTGATTTGATATTTATTTTTAAATTTCCATACGTTTTTGTCATGGCTTGATAATTATGCACACCGCGATTTTCAATAATTCTATCAAATGGATTGCGCAACTTAAAATTAATAGCCTCGTCGCGAAATCGCATATTTTCACTTGGAATAAAACCGTCAAGATAAACATTTAATCCTTCTCTTGTTTTGTGAATGTCCGAAACTATGCCAAATGTTGACGACTTACCAAATAATATATGTATATAGTCAGTCATGTAATCAATTATACTAATATCATGATCTACTACAAACACATATTTATTATTTTGCGCAACTTTTTTAATAATTTTTGCGACCAACATTCGTTGACGTATATCAAGATAACTCGTTGGTTCATCAAATATAATCACATCATAGTTTTCAGTTTGTGAAACAGTATTTGCAATACATATACGTTGCAATTCACCTCCAGATAAATCTTTAATCGTGCGACTATTTGATTTATCAGATAAATACATTATTTCAAGTTCATTTAAAACATTGACACAAATATTATTATCCATAATATATTTCCAAACCGACACATTTGCTACATTAACATCATTTATCATATCATCAATATGCTGACATTTTATGATTGCCTTAATATTATTGTCAGAAATTTTTTTAAAATAATCTTGAATTTCTGTTTTATTTGTGATTTTTTTAATAAATTTATTTTTTTCTTTATTTTTATTTTTACCCATAGAATTAAATTGGTTCCAATTTATTATTTGATCATTTATTTGTTTTTTTGATATGTCTTCAATATCAACGTTATCATTTAAAATTATTTCATCGCCGATAATTCCATTATTTGGAACTATAGAACCACATAATATTTGAAGAACCGTTGATTTCCCAATACCGTTCGCACCAATTAAACCAATGACTTGACCAATTTTTGGTGTAGGTAGCTTATGTAAAATAAAACCATTATTTGAATATCTGTGCATTTTTTCATTTGCGATAGATTTTGGTAATTGAATTATAGTTAATGCATCATGTGGACATTTTTTAGTACACATACCACAACCGTTACAATTTTCTTCAACTATTTGAACACTTTTAGATGTTTTTGTGACATTAACGCATTCGATTCCCATATTTTCAACCGGACATATTTTTTTACATTCTTGATGACATTTTGTTGGTTTGCATTTTTGCTGATTCACGACAGCAATGCGTATTTTATCAGATGAACTCATTATGTTGTGCTATTATATACTGTTATTTATGAATACTTTAACTTTTAATTTAAATAATTCAATTTTTATGATGCGCACGATATTCAATATAATAAATTACATAATACACAGCACAACTATTTTTTAATATTATTAATAAAAACTTATTTGCATTAATAGTTTTATTTGATTGAATTACTTTTTTGTTTTAATTATATGTCTGCCATTATATAACACCTTTTTTATATTCTTTTTGATGTCATTTTCCATATCCGTTTTTTCAGGATTCACATCATCTTCGTCACCCATTACATCTATAAAATTATCGAATCGTAATGATGCTTTGTTAAGCTCCTCTTTACTTTTCATATCATCATATTTATCTCTGAGAAACATTGCATTACTTTCATATGATGATTTAATTATTTCTTGCTCATCGTCAATCATCCATTTATTATCTTCATATTTATGAGCAAACCCATCATGAAGATTAGATATATACACATTATTATTTTGTTTATTATTTTCATCAAAATCCACCATTTTTACAAACATTGGCACACTTTTTTTACTTTTTTTAAATACATCATTATGTGATATGTATTTTCTCTACCATGTGACACGGTTGTTATATTTATTGTGTTGTTTATATTGTTCATTGTGTTTATCGCGTTTAAATTATTTGTTGTGTTTAAATTATTATTGGTCGTTTTATTATTTTTTCTTTTTGTTGGGTTATTGCTCAATTTAATTATTTCATCTTTTAGTTTTATTTCATTTCGTAATTTATCTATTTCGTTTTCCATTTTTACCATTGTAGCATTTTTTGCGTTATCATTTTATAAAAAATATCAACGTTATTTATTTCTTTGAATAAATTTACATCAAGTTCACATTTTTTTTTCGGTCTACGTGCCGTTTTAAATCTGATTTTAATTTAAATGATTTACCGGAAGTATCGCAAACATAATTCATTATTATGTTGTATTATTTATGTTTTATATATTTTATATGCATAAAATGCTATTTTTTTACATATTATAGCGTGAAAAATAATATTATTATGTGTACCACATGACTTCTTATTTTTAAATTACATATTTTAATTTTTTTATACATTTTAACATCCTTATGACTTTTATTAATTTGTATTTATCGCCTTATCACTTTTACTATATTTGACATATATTTTATAACTTTTACTAAAGAAAGAGTGGAATATTTTTAATTGAATACTATTAATATAAATTATTTTCCCAATTACGAACTATCAATTATTTAATTTTTGCATGATTTTATTATTTTTAAATGATGTTAACGATTTTATTATTTATAATATGATGATTATTTAATGCTTAATTTGTGCACCATTTATGGTTTTTACGTGACGCCAATAGATAAAAGTCATTAAATGCAATAATATATGCGCATAATTTTGTATAACGTTTAGTATAAAAATTGAAATATTAACTAATTTATATACATATATATGCATTATTATATTAACTTGCATTTAATACAACTCAAACGACGATGCACATTAATATTACAAATAATGCGCCAAAACATTGTGGAATAAAAAGAAAACTAGAAGACACACAAGAAATTAAATTGTCATGGGAACAATTATCTGTACATAATTTTAATGGGGAACAAAAATTATATGATATGATTACGAACCAAAAAGTAAACAATGAAAAAAAACGTAAAAATGCCGAAGTTTTCACGCCGTTAAAAGGAATTCGCGAAATGGTAAATCAACTTCCAAAAAATGTATGGACAAATTCAAAGTACAAATGGTTGGAACCAAGTGCTGGAACAGGTAATTTTATGGTCATAATATATTATATGTTGATGGACGGCTTAAAAAGCGAATTTCCAATAGATCACGACAGAACAAAACATATAATTGAAAATATGTTATACATGATTGAACTTGATGATGAAAATTATTTAATTTTAAATCAAATTTTTTGCAAAGATGGTCTAAAATTAAACGTCCATAAAGGTGATTCTTTAGAAACTAATTTAATGACTACATTCGGCGTCGAAAAATTTGACATCATAATTGGAAACCCACCATATAATACGCATATAGAACATAAATGTATGCGTACGGGTTCTTTATATGATAAACATATTGAACATTTTATAAATAAATCGCGTATGTTAATGTTTGTGGTACCAAGTAGATGGTTTGCATGTGGTGTACAATTAGAGCCGTTTAAAAAAAGAATGGCTGCAAGAACTGACATAGTAAAAATAAAACATTTTGATAAGTCATGCGATTTTTTTGGAAAATGTGTTCGCATTGAAGGAGGCGTAAATTATTTTTTAAAAGATGATCAATATAGTGGAACATGTAATTTAAATGGAATTGCGACAAAATTAAACACGTTCGATATAATATTAACAAAACCAAAATTTATTGACATTGTAAATCATTTATCTGCATATTCAACAAAATTGGTTGACATATTGATGATAAACACATTTGGAATAACAACAAATGATTCACGTTTATGCAACGTTCGACAGCATCAAGAACAAATTGAATGTCACGTATCGAAAAGAAGTGGAGATATTAAATATATCGATAGCAAACATATGACGAAAACATATGCTTTTTTAAAAGTATTGACAAATTATGCTAACGGATATTATGAATGTTTTGGAAGATTTCTTATAGCTGACGAGACACAAGTATGTTCAACTTCATACATAATGTTTAAAGTATTTACACTTGAAGAAGCTAAATCTTTGATCAGTTATTTAAATTGTAAACTGCCAAACGTTATGTTATCGTTAAGAAAAAATACACAAATGGTCAATAGGTCATCATTAGAATGGATACCGTTGCCTCCGTTAAATAAAATATGGACAGATAAAGAAGTTTATGCACACTATGATTTAAATGAAGAACAAATAAATTTAATGGAAACCACTGAATTATCACGCGCAAAAAAATCATATAATTTTAAGGCTAAACTGTGAAATATATTAAATATTGTTAGCGTAATTTCGCATTATATTTTTTTATTAATTATATTTTTCGCAAATAAATTCTGTGATAGATTTTATTTTTGGTTTTTTATTTTTATTACGTTCAATGATGTCCATCATTTTAAAACAACAATCTGCTGTTATTTTGCAATCATATAATGCGTCATGTGC
>Ga0209092_10001205_pt1 | contig 25830 bp, 14 predicted proteins | sample FraStrMetagenome_FD_187446 | JGI IMG/M metagenome (GOLD analysis project Ga0209092, IMG submission 187446) | Marine eukaryotic phytoplankton communities from Arctic Ocean - Fram Strait ARC3M Metagenome (SPAdes) (version 2) | ecosystem: Environmental > Aquatic > Marine > Oceanic | place: Fram... | reverse complement strand
ACATCTATATAAAAGATTTAATAGAGCCATGTACTTCTAGTATATTTGTACTTATACTAAGCATTTAAAAATATACTGTACTCTAGGGAAAATGACCTAAAAAATGATGTATTTATGTATGTAATGATTTTTTTTGAAAGAATTACAGCTTAATGCATGCAAAATGGTATTGGGATTTCCCTAAATATCTATATAAAAGATCTAATAGAGCCATGTTCCTCTAGTATATTGGTTAAGGACCATTGAAATGGATCTGGCATGCCTTGGTGACTTCCCTGGTAAGCTCCTATCCTTGATCTGCTATTCCATTTTGCAAATCATTGTGCAATGCAAAAACAGGGCAGCCCCAGACATAAAACTCCCTCAGAGATGGCAGCACAGGCACTCCAGTGAAGCGTTCAATCATGGATGTGCCTCTTGAGTCACTAGGTAAGGGAATGATGACGTTGTTTGCTTCGTTTAGCCCATATGGCCACAAACTGACATGAATTACTCCTTTCCATCTATTTTGAGCATGGATTAGGATGGTTCTAGCTCTCTCTTGCAGGTCTCTGATTCGTTTCTCTGCAATTCCATTTTGAAAATGGGAGTTTACGCCGCAAAAGGATATGGACTGATGTTGTTGTTTAACATCATTCATGAAGGCATTGTCTGAGAAACGTCCATTATCTGCATGATAATGATTGATGGTATTATCATTATGCTTCAAAAGCATGTTTAGATTCGACTGTTTCTTTGGAGGTAAGTGTCTTTTGCAAATATACAAAACTCAATCTACTTGCATGATCAACATATATTGTTGCACAAGCACATCTTTGTCTTGCCAATCTTCCTTTCAGGTGGCCAATGAAGCCTGGAGTAGTGGACTCCATTTGATTGACAGAAACACAGGCTCCAGGCATGGAGGTAGGGTGAATATTACTTTGATTTGAAGGCTTCTTTGTCGTCCATGGTCATCTGGTAAGTGCACCAAGCATGCAGCTTGCACATTTGGGACTTTTAATCTTGGCCAGCTTCTTTGGAACGATCCCTAACACTGCCATTAACTTCAATTTCTTAAAAGAAATATGGTTCAGTCGATAATGCCAGCGGAGTAACTCGGCTTGATCTGATTGGGCATACAAGTTATCATCACCATCAGGTACAGTGATGTTATCAAAATTGATGTTCTTCATATTTGGAATGTCTATTTCTTCTTCACTAACATTTTCTTTGGCTGGTCTACATATCAAACAGTTGCGAGACCTATCTGTACTCCTCCTCCTCATAAATGTATCAAATTTGGAAAAGCCATTTGCAGATCTGAAAATAGCCACATTTGTGCCTTTCTGGAGAGTCACTGTTCGTGAATAACTGCCTTGGTCCCAGAACAGGGTGACTCTGTCATGATAGGTCACACACCAGGTACCATTTTGTTTCGGAAAATTATCACTTGCTGATTGAGCCCAGTGTTGGGGGGAAAGCAATCGCATGTCGTTATCTGGAACATATAGAACCAAAGCTCACAGGAGTCAACATTGTTGAAGGAGCCCTAAACAACTCAGCAGTTATTGATTCCTTGGAATCCTACCACCCAGCTGCCAAACTTTGGGGTCTCCATCACAAGTTCGCCTTCCAGAACAAAACTTGGCTCCCAACCCTCAACTCCCTTCTCGACCTTCACCACGCGCTAGTTCCCCCAAAGTACACAAGTATCAAATTGAGAGACTCACCTAAGCTCTCTCTCCAGGTCCTGCAAGAAGACATTTCCTCCAGGCCCCCTTACTCAGCTCTCTTGGTAGCACTAAAAGCAAAAATCGCTTACAACATTTTCGAATTTATGCGCCTTCACCCTGAGTTTACCACCCCTGCTCACCATACGAATGGAATGCACACCCCTTCCCTGTTTTCCCCTTAATCAAATCAACCCCCCATTGAGCCTTTTGCTCTCAATGGAGTATCTATTGACGGCAAATACCGCCATTCTTTATCCACATGGCGACTTTTTCTGGCACATATTGCGTCAGATAGTACCATTGCTCTCCCTCACTTCACGGAGACTTTCCTAGAAGGATACTCCCAATCCACGTCATCAGAAAATGCCCGTTTTTTTCACTTCTGCTCTCCTTGAGTACATCCAAGAGCGAAGCTCCAACACACGCGACTACCTCAAAAAGTCATCTCTGGTTTGTGTTGGAACAACACTACCAAAGCCCTCTTTTGTAATGAAGAGAGAAAAAAAGAAAATGACTGCCAAAATTTACCAAACTTAGATAAACGTCTTTGCTCTTTCAATAATAGTTGGATTAAAGTAGTAACTTGTTCTCCTGGCTTGAAGTATAACAGGTTATGATGTGACTGATTGTAAACATCTTATGGGTGGCTCTGAGCAGCCAAGATGTTTGGGAGAGATTGGGATAGCAAATACCCAACACCAAGGGTTATGTATTTGAGAGGACCAGAAAAAAGGTTAAATCTCAAGATTCATTCCTCATTTGTTTGAGGCACAAGGTCAGCACTAATCTTGGAGCTAGAACAAGATAAGTTGATTCCCTGTTTTTCTTTGTTCCCCCAGGGCATATTTCTTGCAGGTACTATGGGGCAGTCTTTTTAACAGATTTTAAATTGGTAAATTGGCAAAAAATATCAGGGATAGTGACCTATGCTGGAGAAATGTTGTTTCTAAAAATGAACCGTTGCAATTAAATAAATGGTGTATTTAAAACAAAATTTAATCTTTATGTATTGAAAAACCACTGCCGGGATTTGATCCCCGGGCCTCATGCAAAGAGCACTCATGTTCAAACCACGTTAGGACTTATTTTCAATTTAATTGAAAATTCAACATATTGTTCAAAAATATATCATTCAAGCATCAATTTGAAAGCAGCAAGTGAAAATTGTTGCCTCCTACAAATCGATGAATTCTATCGTTTGTGAAACATTGTCGCCAATATATAGCATCATGACCACATTTTGTTTTCATTCAAACTACGAAATTTTAATCACCGGACAAACAAAAATCAATCATTACGGCTGCATTTGCGTACGTACGTAGACATTTTTTCGTTTGTTTACAAGAAGTTGCCTATGATTGGTACGCTGAAAGGTCGTCTAAGTAAGTTCCACACCGATTGCATTGAAACCATCTCCAACGACGAAGGTAAGGACGAATAAGTCTCATGGCCAATTGATCCTGCCGCCCCAAGTTCTTGATGATGGAATATCTCTATCCTTGTGTATGATAGATGAAAATTACGAAATTCATTATAGTGGCATCTCATTCGATTGTCTGTATTGTAATACAACTTTACAATTCACTTTGTGTGTTCAATATTATGCATGGATCGAAGATTTGGACTCTGAATTACGTAGAATTGAGTATTGCATCCAACTGGAAACACTAACGAGTTTTTCCATGTTTGATGGACCCTTTGGCATCAACAATTCCAAAAGCTTTTTGGAAGACTACAACCTGAACTCACACCATTTGTATTGTTTGTGTGTACAGATAACAACCAATTTTTGTCTTTCACGAAGGAATTTATTGAAGCATGTCTGAACCAAAAATAAGCAAGTGGCTCAGCCCCTCCAATGAACCCGCCGAGCTTACTGAAAAGCAAAGCGCTGCTATGGAATTGATCAAATCTATCAAAACCACTCCCCGTGGTGCTGGATTCCCTGCTCAGAACCAGGCGAACCACTGCTGGAACAGATACAACGAGTGGCTTATGTGCCTTAAGACCACCAAGGATGACGATGGATGCAAGCAGATGAGGCAGTTGGCTCTTAGTATCTGTCCTTATATTTGGTATGAAAAATGGGATGAGGAGAGAGAGGGTGGAAATTTCCCTGGAATCCAAACTGACTAACTCGCTTTTTCGCATCTTGAATTTCATGTTGTTCTTGCTCTGTGTAAGAAATGATGTTCGTCAATGATTTGGCAATGACGCGTTTGACTGTATACGATGGTGATTTTTAGGGAGTCTAATATAATCTAAACACAAAAATATTGGTCAATTTAATTGTATTATCGTACTTGCTTTACCCAATCTTTCTGAAGGTATGATTGTGATTGATTATTTCGTATTCCCATTTTTAAAAACCATATTTGAACAAGGCCAACATAAACACTTCTTCGGTGTGAATCAGAGTATTCAATACAATGTCACCATAAAGAAAGGAACGAGAAGACATTTCTCGTATTCGGAAATTTGGCATTAATAGTGTATCGAACGTGCTAGGAAGAATACAGAATTATTTCTATCTGAGCACATTGTTCAAAGTAAGTATGGTGTAAAGGAGTGCTGCTATTGCATCGGAAAATCATTGATTTATTTTAATGTAAGTAAAGATTCAAGGAACGAAAAAGAATACTCCCAATCACGAATTTTAAAAGCACTACCTCCCAAAATAACCTAGAAAATAACAAAATGATTTCTGTTTTCTTCAACTTCATACTGATTAAAAGTTTGTGAGGATTCTTCCTTCAAACATTCCAGCGTCAGAAAGAATACTTTTTACAGCTTTTGTTCGTTCGAATAAGAAATTAGAAGACACCAAATTAGAAAATATAATATATCCTATAGATTTAAAGAAATAGTTCATGATATAAACGTACCTTCTGCCATGCCCTTCATTCCACACATAAGAGCGCCAGAATTTCTTGGGATTGGAACACCATCTTCTTCCAAAGCAGTTTGAACATATCCAGACCTTCCTTGATAATCGTCGGCAGGTGAGGAGATAACAGGAACAACTTCAACCCCAGAAAGTTCCCATTTTCCAAAGCGATCTTTGTAGGGCATATCAGCTGTAGATCTGACCCCATAGTACAACCTGGCAGTTCTACCTCCTTCACCTGCTGGTTTAGTGTTCAGCTGACCACTCTCAATGGCGCTACGAATAGGAGCAATTCCACTTCCAGCAGCAAACAAGAGCACATTTTGTGTGGGAAAATCATATTTGAAACCTTCGAAATTCTCCTCCATGGGGAATCCACCTCCCATAATTTGACTGCATTGTAAAACAGCTCCAGGTTTAGTATCGGTGATCCAACCATTGTTGTCAGTTTTCTTAATTAGAAATTCAAATTGAGAATCCGATCCTTCCTCACTAGAAGTTGCAGGAGGTGGAGAAGCTACGGCAAGAAAGATAGGTTTGTCATCCTCACTGGTGGAGAATTTCACTTGACAGTATTGTCCAGGAACTTTGAATCCTTCGACTGTTTCGGGACTCAATTTAAGAGTTACAGAAACACAGCTTTCAGATGCTCTGTCGTTCGAAACTACAGTGGCATCTTCCCAGATGGGATCAGGCCCCCATCCCATAAAGAGTGTTTGAAGAGATCCTCGGCCATGTCCAAATTGAGATTGTGGCTTTGTGAAAGAAAGACAAGAAGGAGTATGTTCTACATTTTGCATTCTTCGCACACCAAATTTGGATGATAATGGAGCAGTGAAAGCGAGCCCATCTGCGATAGTAGCAGCTGCTACACCTAAACCAAGAAGTACTTTGCTGAACATCATTGTTGAATACTCCCGGTTCAATAAATTAGAAGTGAGTTACAAATCTGTGAATGAATTCCAAACATCATCATACGATCAGTATGATGTTAGTAAGTTGTTTTGAATGACATATGGATGTCAAGTTCCAGATAAATGTGAATGACGTCACTCTAATGAGTAAGTTAAGTTTCCATCATCTTCATGCTACTACTATTTGATTCCCTCGCGAGAGAAGTTACAAAATTATTGTCTAATTAATTCTCACGTAACAAAAGCCACTTTTGAAAAGATTTCTCATGTTCAAGAAAAAAGATTTGCTCACGATTTCATTCATTTTCAAAACCAATAAGTCCTCTGACTAATTCAAAGTTGCTATAGTTTTATCTAGTATATTCACATACAAGTTGATACACAAACACTTGATCAAAATAAGCCATAATCTTTTGGATCGAAAATCAGCCTCCACTTCTTATCATTTTCTATCAAATGATCACAGTTTAACTCCTTCAAAACATCCTCTCGACGTTTCAATAAGTCAGAAAGAGAAAGAGGGCAAAAACTATCCTTTGTTTCTTCTCCTTTGGATTTGATGAGCTTATTCAAAAGTTTGAGAATCTCTCCCAAGTGATTATCCCCCTTTTCACGCTCCAAAACCATCCCAGCATATTTAAGGTCGGAGTCTATGTTCACCCACTTTTTTATATTCTTCATAGTTTCATCGATTCCCTCTTTTGTAATACCAGCGTTTGTATTGTCTACTTTTAGCCCATCGACCATAGCCATCCATTTTCTCGCTAAAGCTTCCATGAGATTTTTTTTCGTTTCATCCATTTCTTTTCGTTCCTGAGATAATGTGAAGAATAAAATGTAAAGATGTAAATGAGATTCAAAATCATTAAAAAGAGGACCGATTAGTTCAACATAATGGTACACAAATCTCACTTTGCTAGCTTCTGGATCTTCCTTGTCATAATATCCAGTAGTTCCATAATGACCAACAAGCTCAACAACGTCAATACTTTCGATCACAGTATTCGCACAGGAGATAATTTCCTGTAAACGACTTTCTCGTTCTGACTTACGATCCTCATATCTTAGTTTTATAATGTTGAATCGAATGGCTTGAAGATCTTTCTTGTCAATAAATTCGTTTTCTAACAATTTGTAAATATTTGAAAAACGATCTTTATCTTTGGAATCTTTCATAGCCTTTTCTAGCTCATCGAGTTTTAGTTTATTAATCGCTTCTTGCAGCTTCTCGACCTCTGTACGTTTGTCTTCTGGATCGGGAACTTTTCCTGTCGCCTTTGATGAATCTTTGACGTCTGCGATAGAACCTACTACATAACGGACCTTATAGCCACCAGGTCTACTTGAGTCCCCAGATGTTCCATCTCCAATCTTAGCATACTTCACAGAACCTTCCAAAATATCACCACATTTCACTCCATCAGGAAGCTTATCCTTTGCAGGATCTGCAATAAATACTACAGCAGGACACCCCTTTCTTAACTTACGCGCCGAGAATGTGTGCTTACCCTTCATCATGTTCTCATGCGAAGAAAAAGTCGAAAGGGATATTTCTTTTCCACCTAGCTTCCTTTCAATCCAGAGTGCTTGAGATTTTAATTTTTCAAGGGTTTTTACATTTTCGTGACGAACCTGTACTTGGATTGTGGCTTTTGTTCCTTTAGGAACTTCAATTGCGTCTGGCCATGAGTCGCACACACCAAGTAATTTTTTATTGCTATCATAAATTTGGATCAATTGAGATTCGAATTCACTTTCGTACAAATATCCTTGAAGCGAAGGAATACGTGGGGTTATAGAAGCATTTTCTTGCTTTTGTTCAAATTCATAGGAAAGTAACAATTCATAAATTTGTTTCCCTTCACCGGGTTTTACATTTTGTCCAAATGGGAGGACATCTCGTTCACCCAAGGGTTTTATTTCACCTTGACTAGAAGGGAGAATACAAGTCTTCCATTTTGATAGTTTTACTTCTGGTGAGATGGTGACAGCCTCTTCTAAATGATTGTTAAGGAAAACTTTTGCCCCTCCACCGCCAGCGCTTAGAGTGACTTCTTCAGGACTTGGGCACACCCCATGAAACACTACTTCAACATTGATATTGGTGCCGCCTATAGTTGACCAGTATCGGGCAAGTGCCAACTCACATGTGATACCGCCATGAACCCTAATTGAGGTTACTGCCGTTTGCCCCGGAGTCAAGCGGAAATACTTTTGTTTCTCCTCATCACGATATGGGGTATGCGGAAGAAGTTGTAACGTATGTAGAGCAATTAAACGAGGAGAAATATCCTCAGAACTTTCATCGTTTGGACTAGAATTCTTTGGACGATGGAGAGAAATATCCATCCAAGAAGCAGTTGTGGGGACAGAAAGGAAAAAATGTTTGACTTCTGCAGGTTTAAAAGATAAGTTATGGAGAGCCACGTTCGCACTTTCTGTTACTGGAATAGTGATTGTAACTGGAAATGTGAACATGGGCCCCCTCCCATCATCTCCTTTTACAAATGCAAGGACTTGAATCGTGTGCAAACCTGGTGAAAGTATGGTGGGGTCCACAATGATTTGAAAGGAGCGTCCATTATTCATGAGAACAAAATCCTTAGGCACAGTTACGCATTCGTGAGTAGATTCGAGCTGAAAGAGCATCTCAAAGTTGATTTTCTTTTCTTGTGATTCATGATCAACAGGTGCATTTGAGTGTGAAATCCGAGGATCAACAAATACTGAGAAAGTTTGTTTCACAGAAACTTCATGAGGTTGACGTAAATATACTCCACGAGGGTAATTTGATCTATTTGAAATATATACATCAAAAAATATCTGTGCAAAGTCAAAATGAAGAAGAGAAATGAGTTCTTTGTAAACATAATAAAATATTATCACATGAATAATTTAGTGATAAATGCGAACTCACATCTTCTGTATAGTCATCTTTAAATCGCTTCAAATATTCCCAAGCCTTTTGCACATGAATCATACCACTACCCTGCTGACAATAATTCAAATTTGCGATTGTCTCTGCTGTATTCACCACAGCCCGCTTAATTCGATTGGAGTTTGTGGAAATTCCATTAGCTTTGGCTGCTGACAACAATAATGCAACACATCCGGCAACATGAGGGCTGGACATGGATGTTCCGTTCATCAGCTGATTTTTTTGTAGCGTCCAGTTTGGTACACTAGTAATTGCACCCCCTGGTGCAATAATATCCACTCCAATTCCACCATCTGGTGCTGGACCAAGAGAAGACCAAGTATAGGTAGTTCCATTATAATGCTCTTCAGATTCATTATTCTCATTGGTTCCATCTTCTGAGTACGGAAGCTGACTGTAGAGAGAGGACATCATATCAGGAGACACATATGCGCCCACTGAAATAGGTGAGGTAGAAGTTCCACCAGGTGCACCAACTGTTGTGATTGCAGGTCCATTATTTCCAGCTGAACTCACAAATGTAATTCCATATTCTTGTACCAGACGTTCGGCCAATTGAATAAATCGTCCTGTATTTGGAAGAGCAACTGCTTCTCCATAGGATAAATTAATAACGTCACATTTCAATTGAATAGCAAGAATAAGAGCTCTAACCAACGCAGATCCTGTCTCCATTGATCCTAATCGGGTATCACCAATTTTGAAGGAAATAAGCTGTGCACCAGGTGCCACACCATCACGTTGAGTATCCAAGTCATCACTGTCAGTTTTTTGTGCAGGAAAGTAAGCAGAAGTAATGCCTGATACATGAGACCCGTGCGCTCCAGCATCACAAACAATGCTGAGAACAGTACCATTGTCAAAAATATTGATGGCATAATGAAACATTTCAACAGTGCCAAAGGATGCATAACGAGAAACACCAATTTTTTCACAGTCACGATAATTTGTGAGTACTTCCGATTGAGTCAAATCAGATTCATCCCCATTGGAATCATTAGTGTCAACAATGGCACGATAATGCGTCCCATCAAAATACATGATACAATCATAAATAGGCCCAGGGTCTGATAAATAAAGACTATCCATTTGTGCAGAATCAGTAGATTCAAAAATCTCCAAACGCGCCTCCAAGTCTTTTTTATCGGCAATTTGTTTGGGTGTAGCATTATTTGCATTCGGGTTTGATTGATGCCATTTTTGAAGTTGTTGACGAATCTCAGATGCCTTTTTACTCTGTGTTTGTTGAAATAGTTTGTTCCTATGTGCCTTCACTCGCGCGGTGAGTTTGCGAGGGAACAACTCGTATGCTCGTTTAATTCCTAATCGCAGTGGACCTGTTTTAGTTGATTCGATAGTTACGTTTTCCTTGCTATCTTCCTTTATTTTATCCTTTTTGGTAGTTTCCTTCTCATCCTTTTTGGCATCAGAAATGGCCACAGGGAATGGTTTCAAGTCAAACGAAGAGTTCAAATACAAAGTCTTTCCAGAAAGACCTTTTACTGACCAGCAATTCTTATCTTCCAAGAATGTGGCTGTAGCTTCGATAGTCATTCGAACATCTCCACTTCCTGTACAATCGTAAGTATCAATTAATTTAGTTTCTCCACTGTCAGGAAGACTACCAAGACCAATCGCACCAGGATCTACACCAGTGTCAAGAATTCCAATGATTACATTTTTTCCATTGTATTTAGGATTTTCTTGCACAAATTCATATGCTTTTGTTTCCTCCCTGGGAACAAGTTTCATCTTGATGTGAGATGTTTACTTTGATCGATCTATATCTGTGCATCTTGTCGATGATGGATTTGGATCATTCTAATTAATAATATACAACTATTTCTACATACGGGACAAATCTGATACACTATTTATTATTGCATACAAATCTGATGCCTATTCTCGGATTGTGCAGCTGTAAAAGAGGGTATCATTTTTTATTAGTTAGTGCAACTTTATAATCTCCATCACATAATTTTTTTAATACAACGATTTAACTCAACTAACCAAACGAGAGGACTACTGTGCTTCTATCTTCACATTGTAAGTTTAATATTCGCCATACACATTTACCTGAGTTGACCAGATAGTTTTGAAATTGGATATAAAAGGCCCTTTGGATCTTTTACGTAGTCTATCGAATTCTATGAATCGAGTTTGGATCGCAAGGCAGATAATCATCGTTGTTAGAACCAGTGACGGACAAAATCAAACAAATCAAAACGGACGGTAAAGGTCGTGCACAACAATTCATTTTGAATTAGGGCTATATTCATTTCTAATGTAATATTTATGTATAATTTCCTACATGTTGGATCAATGAAAAATTAACAATATCATCATTTTCGCCTTGCTGAGAACCTACACCATTCTAAAATTATATATGTGCAATGGTTTAGGAAATTGATTTACATCTGTCTCCATTCAACACCATAAAAATTGAATTGATCCATATATTGAGCTCTTGCTTCACTTAAGTTACCAAAGCCATAAGCTTCTTTCTGTGCTCGTAACCATTTCAGAGCTTCTTTGTCATCTTTCAATACTTCCAAACCATCAAATACTTCCTCCCCGTTATCTATACTTTCTTGATATGCCTCATCTAATGATTCCCGAATACAGCGAAAATTCGTCATAAAGACTGACCCACATTTACGATTACTTTCCCAAGCAAATCCAATCTCATCCAGTTTTTTTCGTCGATCTGGTCCAACCCCATTGGGCCCTACTCTTCTTGCGATGGCCACCCATGCACCAAGCTCTGGATCAGGTTTGTATTTCTTTGGAACTTGCATCTTTAAGTCTGGATTTTCTTTCTGAAAAAGCTTCAACCGTCCATAAATATCATTAAAATCAGCTACTTCGTATATTTCATCCAACTGCGTCAAACGAAATCCTAAACTTTTCAATAAATCTATTTCACCACTTGATAATTTATTCTTCTGATACAAACTTCGAAGGGTTTTGCATTTTTTCCCATCTGTCGTTCCTAGAGGAATGTTGGGATTCCCATATTCTCGAATACTTTTCATCATTGCTCCATAAACTTGCTGAAACACTATATGCTCAACAATTTCTGGTATTTCATATTCCGATTCTTCTTCATCAAATATGTCTTGTGTCCTTATATCGTCCGTAGCTACTCTATGGATGATTACAGGATTCATAACTTTTGGTGGAACGTCAAGGGAAAACCGACTGATTTGAACCTTGGGAACAAACGAGAAGGATGGGTGGGTGAAGGAGATAATCAGGAGGAATCCCACACAAGCACTAACAGTCTTGGAACTTGTCATGATAGCAAGGTTAGTTTCAATTTACTGTGTCAGTAACGGTATTCACGAAATTGCAAAACTGCTATTTATTTTGAGGAAGTAATTTTATTTGAAGGTTTGAGATAGATGAGGGGTTCGGTTCATTATAATAAAATCTTTACGGTAAGTGAGAATTGATTTCTTCCCGAATTTTCATGATGACGTGACAATTGCATAATCATCCGAAGAATAGATATGCCACATTTGAGCGTAATCTTGGAATAAGCGTAGAATATCTTATTCCAAATTCCGTAGGAATGAATCACAAATATCTCTTGATTTCGACATCTGCTCTCTCAATCTAGAAATTGAAGTTCTTTTTCATCATTTTGAGAGGTTTATTTTAGCTTTTTAGAAAGTATTTTTTTGTTACTTTTAAATATTGCTTCCTCAAGATCTTCTTGCTATGTATCAGAAAAAGCATAAACAGAGATGAAAACCCACATCGTGATTCCAGTGCAATAGAGTTTATCATACATAGTAGACAAAATCATATAGATTTTTAGTCTGTGGATAATTCATGAAACATTTTTTTATAGTGATCTTAAATTGATTAAAATTTCATGAAGTTTTTGTGATAAAAATTCGGTCATAATAATGATACATGGACAGTTGGAGAAGACTCAGGAACCGTCAAAAAATGACTGGAAAACCCCAAAGGATATCACAATCAAATAGATCATCACATTTCTGAGAGTGATACTTTCAACATCGTGCATCAAAATTAGAACACCAATTACAAATTTATGTTTCTTATAAAATGTAGGTAAAAATGGGTAATATATATAAATTAACTTTTAGTTATGATTTATGAATTTTTGAGCATTCAATGTTGTTGCTATTATACAAATTTATTCAATTTCTGATGTTCTTATCTTCACTTGTCAAGTTCAGAAAGATATGTCTCTCCTCCTCCTCATTTTACGGAGTCTTCTCAAATTTGACATTCCTATACTTGGTTCATGTTTGCGTCCCCTTTCTTGTTTTAATACGAAATCTGGGACCTCTCCAAGGTCCACATCGAATTCTATTTCATCTACGGGTGGTGGTCTTGCATCAAATACTGCTTCCCCTGATATTGACGCTCCACCAGATTGAAATACTTCTGGTGGTGGACCTCCTACATAATCTGGATATTTTGGTATTATCTTAGATTTTGGCTCTGACTTTTGTGATATTAAACCGTGTCGTGTATGATCTAGACCAGCTAAATCTCCAGATGATCCCATTGCTGTAAGATTATTCTTTACTATATTTATACCTCCTCCAACCCACGACATTACACCTTGCTCTTTCTCATCTTCTTCTTGGGCACTCACACCACCTGCTTCTTTGAAAGCTTTTATATATGGATCTTCATCGTCTTCATCAAGAATTTGGGCAGCAATATTATTTGCACCTTGAAAAAGTATAAGTCCATCCTGTTTTGAAAATCTAGCATCATCAGCGAAAACAGCTAAAAGTGTTTTTTCAGACTTTTCAGATTCTTCGTCATCCTCCAAAAGTTGAAATATTGCTGACAAAGAAACGGAGGATAGTGAAATATCATTTTCTGCAAAAAACTCATGTATTGGGAAATAATCATCGTCATCATAGCTTCCACTTCCTTCGTCAAAAAGTCTTTGTTCTTCTTCAAGCTTATCTATTGACTTATCCGTCGTGAGCTTAGCTTGCGGCCAGTTAAAAATACCGTCGTCATCAAGGTCATCTTCATTATTCATTTCATTTTTTTTCGATTTTGTTTGTTCCAATGTTAATTCCTGTGACATCTTCAACATCTGGTCGTATGTTTCTTCCGATCGCGCATTTTTATGATTTGATACTAATTCATCAGTTCCTTCGAGAGTATTGGAGCTTTGTCTGAATAATTCATTTTCGTGATACAACCTCAAATTTTTCGGGTCAAGACCAAGAACTACATTGACCTTCTCTCCATTTGTATCATAACGAATATTTGACAGCTTTTGAGAAGCATTCATTACTGCACCAAGTCTTGCCTCCATTGATTTTCTCCGTCTTTGGTCATTATTTGATTTACTTTTACTCCTACTTCTTGATTTTTTCTTATCACCCCTTTGAAATATTTGTTGCGAATCTATACCATGTAATTTATTTAATTTTTTTAACCGGTCAGTTTTCATTTGCTTCTGCACCTCTAAGGCTGCATCTCTCAATAGTTTTCTTCTTTGTTTGATTTTTTTTTCTGTCTCCTTGACATCTTCCATATCGTCAATGACTGTAGTTGAGGAATCAGTTCGTTTATTTTGGTTTCTATGATTTTCTATTTGGCAGGGAACTCTTTGATTAGTATTTCTATCATTGTCTTTCTCGCTGCTATTCCCAATCTCTTCCATTGTCGCTTCTAAAGCATGAAATATATGAAAACGATAATTTTGTCACGAAATAAACTTTGTTGAGGTTAGGATAAACACAATAACCTAAGTAGATTTTCTTTCAGTTGTCCCTACGTGAGAAAACTATTGAAATGCAAGCATGTGAACCTCCTAAATCATGTGTGTAAAAGTCATTCACACATGATATGACTTAGAATGCATTTGCGATATGTACTCGGAAATATGTATATGATATTGATGAAAGTTTTATACTAATTTAGTGTTAAAAGTGTGTTAAACCTTGTTAACTAAAAGATATAGGACTCCTAATTTTATTAAGATTACTTCAGCGTTGAAAAATTTAAAACAACTTTCTAAAGTAGAAAGTGAACACCTTAAGGAATGTGTATTGTCACGTTGTCTAAATTAATATTTTTGTATCACTAAACAAATGTACACTTGTCGCTAAATTAGCTACAAATAAGCTAATATAGTAACATAACACTTTTCGCAATACTAAATGCTTTATAACAATAGATCCAGTCTTTAGATGGTCACGCTATACAAAACATCTGTGTGAACTAACGTAAAGACTGTTGATATACGCAGCATTTATTACACGTAAATACTAACTGAATCTTATCCTTTCTCAACTCACGCATAGAATTTTGAATCACTAGTGAACATCCTCTGTAAAACTGAATGTATTTTTAATGGTCATGTAACTTACATACGTACGAGTGCAGTAAGTGCGAAAAACTACAGAGAAGAAATTGTTCAGTTTCGAATATTGCCTCTCTCTCTCTAGACACCGACAGCAATAAAAACCGAAATGAGATGATACTTCCTCGACAATTATTGGTGTGTGTTTTATCATTTTCCGTCATTGCTCCATCACTATCCTTTTCCCCGTCCAACGCAAATGTTGATACAAAAATCATACACAAAACTCAAAAGAAAGGAAATTCCTCTATCCCGTTCTTATCTTCCCAAATAAAAGTGGAACAAATATCCATATCCTATCCAGTTACTTTTCTTCAAACTCTATTTTCTTCTGTTCCAAAACGAGAATATGCATTGGAAAATATTACAACAGTATTTGGAGTAGAATATTCTGAGAGAACTCTTAAGAAAGAAAAGGAAATAACCCATCCAATACAAAACCCACACAAACATTCGGAGAAATTTACATTGCTGATTGGGGCATCCTCCAGCGGAAAATCAACCTTATTACGTCTCTTAGCTGGTTTAGAAAAACCTTCCTCTGGTGAAATAAAATGGAATACAAAGTTTGATATATGTGATTATAATAAGGATACTACAGTGATAGTTCCACCGAATGCAAAATACCAATTTTGCACGAAACCGATCATTATTGATTCCAAACCATCCATAACCACCATGAATGATTCCAAAAATGTGCTGGAATGGATTGAATATTCATCTGGTTTATTATCACCTCCACTTGACGATTCGGATGATTTGAAAAAGGTGAAATTATTTTTGAAGGAACTTATTCATTCATTTGCAAACACATTCACCATGTCAGAATCACAGCTCTTGGGAAAACCATCGCAATTAACTCCATCGGGACAATATCTATTTGGATTGATATGTGCTTGTATGGAAAGCGTCTGTTCCCTCATATGTACAAACGAAACTGTGGACGGAAGTAAAATCAATCACGGACCAACCTATTTATCTGTGACTCCCAATATCCAACCATCATTTGTATTGGGCGCTATTAATAATGCCTACGAAAAAGGAATAAATTGTCCTATATTGCTTCTTGATGAATTAATGGATTTTGAACACTCTAGTATACCTCATCAGGTATCTAAAGGTTTACAGCAACTGGTAGAAGTCGGAGGAATAGCGATATCAGTGACTCATAAACCCAATTATTTTTTGGAAAACAGTTTAAATGGGATAGGAGGTATAACCCACAATAGTAAAGAAGAAGATAGAGATTTGAAGAAGAAGAAACGTGTTATAACACTCAGCGCGGGCAAGATTTTAACTGATGTTATTGTCAAATAGGATGATTGTAATATTTGCTTCTTTAAATGGATCATGCGGCGTACAACTTCCTGTAATTTTGTTCACTGAAAACAATTAAAAAACATCGGATCGCCCGAGTAAAGTCCTTTCTCAGGAAAGGATTTAGTACTTTCAGATAAATGATAAAACATTTTTAGAAAGGATAAAACGTGTGTTTTTATTTTATAATTCTCGATGCTTTTGATCTGCTGAGTGGAGGGTACCGTAATGGAGAATTTACTATAAGAAATGCACATTTACCAGGCAACAAACAGGAAGAAGGATTCTCATAAGTAAAAATGAGCTCCATTATGACAACCCCTGTATTGCAGATCTTTATACGGTATAGTAGCATCATTCATCATGAAAACTTTTTCTTTGGGATTAAGCTGCTCTCCTGGCGTAAGTCGAATATGTATCACATCAAAGTATGTACGGCTCGAATCCTACTGAAGTGAATATCATAGAATTAGACCATTAACTAAGATTTCTAACAATTGTCGAAGACAGCATAGTATTATAGAACCTCAAGCAAAATGATTCGCTTTTTTGTGATTGGTATTTTCTTTCATGTGATTCAGGCTAGGTCTTTCTTGGATGATAAGAACATAAAAGATACCTGCGTGGAACGCATAGACAAGAACAGTGTCCCAGGTCGATATCCATACCAAGTGAGGCTGATCGGAGGTGATTCTGGACATTTTGGATGTGGAGGCTCACTCATAGAACCTGAGTGGGTTTTAAGTGCAGCCGCGTGTGCCGGGTTTGCTACACATGTTGAAATTGGTCGCTACAATACAAGTAACAGCAATGAAACTTTTGAGAAAATAGATATTGAATTTGAAGCTATCCATCCTTTCTATGACAGTAGCTCAAATGAGAATGATTTAGTGTTAATCAAGCTTGCCAATCCTTCGAACTATACAACCGTTACCGTAAACGACGGATCTATTGATCTTTCAGCTGGAACAAATGTAACAGTGATTGGTTGGGGACTCTCATCTTCTAATAGAGTTTTTTCAATCACTACAGAGCCAAGTGATGTCCATCAAGAGGAACAAACAGTAGTAGTGGATCATGACTTATGCAGAACTAATTTGCTTCGTTTCTTCCGCTTCTCTGAGGACATGCTATGTGCATTCGACAAAGCCAATATTGGTGATACTGGAGGCCCCTGGATAATCAAGGGAGATAATGCAACATCAGATGTTGTTGTAGGAGCTACTTCTTGGTATTTTCGATGTGGGAGGCCTAATGTTGCTGCTCTTTTTAACACAAGTTTGGATTTCATTCATGAAATCACCAATTGTACCTACGCTGAAGGTGATGATGCAACTACATTTGAAGATTGTAGCAGTGTAACATGTGGTACAGATGGTTCTTTTACTTGTGCAGTTGAGGGAGACTATAACTGTTTAGACTTCAAACAAGACGGATTTGATTATTCATCCTGCCAGTCCGATATTTCCAATGTATGCTACGTGTCGGACGGCACTTGTGATTTGTCTCTGAATAATGAAGAATGTAACTATGATGGTGGAGACTGTTGTGCTGATAGCTGCTATGGCGGACGATTTTGTTATACCAATTATTTTTATGCCTGTATCGATCCAACGAGTGACGAAACATTCTTTCTTAGTCCTGTGATGGAATTCTTGATCAGCGTATACGACCCATTGACGCGTGTCCTCGATGCTTTCGTACTTAAATATACATATGGTTTTCCTATTTTAGTCTTCCCCAATTGGAATGAAGGCATTCTTAATGTCGTTCCCGGGTTCGATGAGGTATTGGAGTCGATTTCATCTTCTACACTCACATTTCTGATAAATTTCTCGTTGATTGTTTTCGGCGAATAAGATATAATTAATTAATAATAATAATAATTCTGCTCTCAAATATCGCGATCATGTATTCATGTGAGTAGAAATACTTCTAGCATAATACGATATAAATGCACTAAATACACGCTAACTAACTAACTAACTAACTAAATACTATATGTACCGTACCCATTGTATTTCAGCCAGTGAAAATAGGACCAAGGCACTTTTTTCAATTCCTCAAAGAAAAAAGAGAATCTGGTGATTAGAACAACACGAAATTGTCACCAGAATGAGACGTTCCAAGTCCAATCCGGCAAAGTATGCCAAAAATTACAAAGTCATTAGTCAGAGACGCATGACTTTCTCACATGACGATGCTGATAATGATGAAAGGAAAGCTCAACTACTTCTTAAAAAACAAACCAAATCACAAATGCAACAAATTTTAGAAGATGCTGCCATTGCTTCGGACAAACGCAAGAAAAAAACAAAAAAGATAAGACAGGAAAATAAGTCTCTTCAGGATTTGGATAAAAATGAAATAACCAAGAAAGAGGAACTTTCAAATGAGACTTATGATGAAGATGGAATACAGGGAGATGATATAATTTTACCTCCTCGAAAAAAGAAAAAGAAGGTAAGTTCAGAACTAATTCAATTCCAATATTATGTCTCAAATCATTCATAATTTACACAGCTTATAAATTCAAATGAAATTAAAATGCATGATAAAATAAAAGAGTGATGGAGAAATTGAGTTAACACCCGAGGAATTACGTCTTGCCAAACTCCAACATAAAAATCTCAAACGAAAATTAAAGCAGTTATCCTCACGCTCCACAGCCAAAGAACGTCGAAAAGAAGCCTACGAATTATTGGCAAAAAACTCCATTAATTCTGATCAACTTGCACTTCTAGGATCATCATCTAATTTAGGAAAGAAAGAGAGTAAAAAACAGCTTCTTCAGAAACTATGGAGGAAACAGCAGGCAGGTCTTATATTGACTGAGGAAGAGAAAGATCTGCTTGTGATAACCAAGGAAGTTGATGAAAATATAGATCAAGATAAGATTCAGAATAGTAACAATGTTGACACAAACAGTAAGGTAGCTTTGAAGCAAAAGAAGAAAAAGAAGAAAAAATCTAAATTACTCATTACCACCAAAAGAATTAATGTTCCACCAACAACTACTCATGAAAGTAGCAAAGGAGATTCTGATTCAAACGTATGCGATCAAGAGAAAGGTGATGAAGATGATGACGGTGATGAGGATAATGAATCTACTGACGATAATGACTCAATCATTGAATCAAAATCTAAAAATGATTCAAAGAATTCGCACGATGAAATCGCATCCGACCCTAAAAATAGTGAAACTAATGAGACTAGTAAATCGTACAAAAACAATGAAAACAGTAAAGTGGATGGTCAAAAATCAAATCCAAATCCGGGACTTACATTTGCTCAAATGATGATGTCTGGTCTTGCAGATCTTAAGGTCAAATCAAAAGAGAAGAAAGAAGAACTTGACAAAGCTGAAGAGGAGGCTAAGATAAAACAGGAACAAGAGGAGGAAAAAAATCGCATAAAAAAACCAAGATACGTACCGGATACACCAATTGACATTAAGACAGTGACACATTCCACTCTTAATGGAGATAAAGATATGATACCAAGAAATCCAAATATAAAGTTGAAAGAACTACCAATCATTCCTCGTCCAAAGGATGTTCAGGAACTTCATGAATCCAATGCGTTACCTATTTTTGCCATGGAATTTGAAATCCTAGATGCAATCCAATCAAATTTAGTTACAATAGTATGCGGTGAAACTGGGTCTGGTAAATCCACACAAGTACCGCAATTTCTTTATGAATCTGGATATTCTTCAACTACAAAAGATGGAAATAATTTGCTTATTGGAATGACACAACCACGTCGAGTTGCTGCAATTTCTACCGCAAAACGTATTTCTTATGAAATGTCCTCTGGAAATGGCCAAACTGTTCGTCCTAATAATTTGGTTTCTTATCAAACAAGATACGAAACTGCTGGTCTTGGGAAGAAGACACACATTAAAGTAATGACGGATGGTATTTTACTGCAAGAAATTCAATCAGATTTGCTATTGAGGAAATATTCTGTAATAGTATTGGACGAAGCACATGAAAGAAACTTAAATACAGATGTTCTTCTAGGATTGATTAGCAAAGCAATTATGCTGAGACGACAAGTGGCTAAAGAAGGTAGCACCACACTTCCGGAATTGAAATTAATTATCATGAGTGCAACCTTAAGAGTCCAAGATTTCACACAGAATAAGAAGCTATTTGCTGGTGATGGTGAGGTGTACATGCCTGCTGTTGTTAAGGTTCCAGGACGAACTTTCCCTGTTTCGATACATCATACAAAAATTACAGAGTTAGACGATTACGGTAAGCTTAAATTATATTCTATAAATCTGAATATACCTTCACACTTTGACCTCACAAATTCTGTTTGACAATTCAATAATTTCCTCCAGAATCTGTTGCCTTAAAGAAAATTTGTAAGATTCATAGGAAACTGCCAGATGGCGGCATCCTAGTGTTCATGACTGGGAAGCAAGAAATAGACCGTATGGTGAAACGCCTCCGGAAATGTTTAAATCAATCAAACCAAACTACAAATCTTGTTAAAAGTAATATAGAAAACATCAAAGATAATTATCTTCAACATGAAGGACCTCGAGATATGGATGATGACGAAATCGACAGTGACATGATGCAAGGAAAATCTGACCGAGATGATTATGACGAATTGGAAAAAGATAGCTATGTGAAAGAAATTATAAACTCTTCTTCTCAACCAATGAAGTCTGCAATTATCCTTCCATTGCACTCTCTTCTTTCACAGGAAGAGCAAGCTAAGGTTTTCGCTCCAGTCCAAGAAAATTATCGTCTCATTGTTATTGCAACCAATATTGCAGAAACAAGTATCACAATTCCAAATATATCTTATGTAGTTGATACTGGGAGACAAAAATGTTTGAGTCACCATTCTTCTACTGGTGTAAAATCCTATGATATCATGTGGATAAGCAAAGCAAGTGCAAATCAGAGAGCGGGTCGTGCAGGAAGAACTGGTCCAGGACATTGCTATCGTTTATATTCGAGTAGTTTGTTTGATCGTCAAATGGAAGAATTCGCAATACCAGAAGTTTTAGGTAAGATACAAATATGTCGTGTATGCTTTCATTTCCTTTCTTGTTGTTGCTTCTAAATAAATTTTCCTTTCAAAGTACGCCCATTGGAAGATGTCGTTCTTACAATGAAAAATATGGGAATACAGAAAGTTCTAGATTTCCCGTTTGTAACACAACCTGATAAAAAACAAATAATTTCTGCATTGGATTTGCTTCTAAATATTGGTTGTCTTGAAAAAGTTGAATCAAATAAAAGTACAGACAATAAAATTACAGCTATAGGTAAAGCTGTTTCTAAGTTACCTTTAGGGGTAAGGTATGGCAAAATGCTATTGATTGCAGCTAAACATGGAATCTTAGACTATTCAATTGGTCTTGTAGCTATCCTATCTGAAACTAGTCCATTTGTTGACAAGTTTGGAAATGAAGCGATGAAATCAAACGCTGAAGATGAAGACAAGAATAAGAAACTTGATAAAATTGATCAAAACAACATGATGGAGAAGGAACGCCAGAAACAGCGAAGTAAAAAGTGGTTCCATTCAGGCGGTGATGTTCTTGCTGCTGTCCATGCATTAGGGGCGTACACGTATGCTGGAAGAAGGGCTGGTGGGATTAGCGAAGCTGTTGCATCCAAATCATTTTGTGAAGAAAATAATCTTAATTTTGTTGTTATGCAACGTATTCAAAAATTGAGGTTGCAGTTAGCAAAAATGTGTCAATTACGGATGAAAGGTATGATAGATGTTGCTGATTGTATAACGATGCAGACGGGAGGAGTATTGTATTCAATGAGCCCACCTAATGTGTTACAGGAAACTCTATTGAGACAGGCAAGTACTTCAGATATATTTTTGCGCATTAGCAAACCGTGCTAAATGTATCGCGTTTATTCTAACGATTTTAAACCTTCTTATAATTTGATAAAGGCTATTGCTTCGGGTCTCATTGATAACGTAGCAAGACTTGCTCCTCATGGCTCAGCAGATAATTCGAGTTCTCCCTATCATTCTCGCTTATCGTATCAAAGTTGTAAGAAAGCAATTAATGAGAAGTTGTTCATCAATTCAAACAGTACTATGTTCTCGCGAGACTTTCGTAGGCTTCCCGAATGGGTTTGTTACGACTCCATCATCCGTAAACCAACAAAGACAGGTGGTAACATTTATACAATGCATAACATAACCCCCATCGATCCATCTTGGTTGGCATTGCTTTCAAATAAAAACCATGACTTAGTTTCTCTTGGAGATGTTCTAAACTCACCTAGTCCAATATACAACGAGAAAAAAGATGCAATTATGTGTTACGTGAAGACGAAATATGGATTTCATTCTTGGGAAGTTCCTCCTCTTGCAGTACCTATGAAAGAGAAATCAATGCGAAATTCGGGTGTAATGATGGACGAATCATATCGTTGGTTCGCACGTTTCCTTCTAGAAGGAAAGATCATAAAAGAGTTGGCAGGTTTACCTAGTCTTCTGAATGATCCACCAATCATAATTACGAAAAAGAAACCTATAAAGAAATGCGTTCTCCTTGTTTCTGCTTTATCCAGTGAAGATGTAGATAGTCTTTCATCATTGAGAAAATTTTGGGCTGAGAAGGATCAAAAGTTTTTATTCAGGTTATTGAAACCTTGGGTAAACGAAGATAAGGTGAAGGACTTCAAAAAGTTATGGATGAAGGTCGTCAAAACTAATATAGAGATATGGAAAAACAATTCATTGTAGAAAAAATATGAGAAATTGAACCCTTTTCTAAGGCGTAAAAGATATCAATCCGTGCTGCTGGTATTAAATTCATTTATAAAATGAAAATAAAGATACAATAAATGTGATTAGTGATTCTATTAAATTGAGCTTAACTTTGTAAACTATCACCTCTACTCAATGCACATATAATCCCATTGAGTAATGTAGTATCAAAATCAAACGATGAACTCAAAGGAATTTTTGATTTCTTTCCTATGCAATACACCAGAAGTTTCTTTCATGACACAGAAGTCGTCCAGATTGGTCTAATTTTATAAACAATAATCTATGGTTTGATTGGTCAGGCAATGATGCACCTGATGTAAAAATAACAACAATGCGTAAATTATAAATATATAAACATCACAGATCTTCGCTGAAGACGTCGTGAAACTAATAGACAACGTTGACAGATTATATCAAGTTTAAATACACGAAAAATCACCAATTTAACTTTTCTATTGCACAGGTGAAACGTCCGCAAAGTTTTTCAATGTGACACCTCCAGATTTCTTTGACGACGAGATAAAATATTTTTTTTGTCTTCGATCTTGCTTCATATCAACACAGCGCTTTCCATTTTTATCTATTACAAACATTCGCACAAACCCCCCTGAACTTCCATCACGTGACATTGCCATTTGTACAGCCTGTTCTACAAAATTAACTGCTTCATTTTCATCCATATATTTCATATCATCTTCCTTTGATATAAAATCATTAGGTGAGTTAAGATCCAAATGTCCTAATATGTAGGTTGATCCCGATCCACCGACTGCAAACAAAGGTTCTTCCAAAAACGACCCACCTGGCGATATTGAATAAATTACACCTCGTTCTAAAATGTGATCATATCCAGCACAAATCAAGCTACAAGAAAGTTGTGGATTATTGTATACGCAATTTTTTAACAAATGGGCAGCATTCGTAACAGTTGGTGGATTACCATTTTGAAGTATTTGACGAGCAAGTAAGTCATCTCGAGTTTGCTCAGCAAGATACTGAGTATCTGCTGCGGAACCTGATCGACAAACACAACAAGTGGATGCTGCAGTATGATTGAGGCTGTGTGCATCTCCCATATTCTCTATTGGTGGCTCGAGAATAAATGTCACCTTCGATGCGAAGCGATTGCTAACATATCCGGAGACGGAGGTTCTGGTGTCAGCAGCTACAATGACCCCATCTTTATATCGAACGGCCAATATAGTAGTTCCCATAGATACAGAATTTACCGAAGACGACGCCCTTGATGATGGCATAAACAAAATAGCGAGTAGGATGAAGTTGAGATGGAAACAATGATGAAGCACCGACATTTTGATATACAGCTGTTGCAAAATGTAAAAGTCTCCAAAAGTGACAAGCTTTGATGAATATGACGTCAATAATGATCGGCCGTGGCCCCCCTAAACTAGGGCGGGCACAAGCCCCTTACAGTTCACTGTCATTTTTTCTACCATTATTAGGCAAAAAATAAAATTTACAAGAAAAATTAAACTAAACGAACGGCTTCCTCTCTTTTTTTTCTTTTTGATTTTTCTTTTTTTTACATTTTTTGAAATTTTTTTATATATTTTTTTGACGGTACGGTACGGTAGCAGGAGGACTCACCTTTACCGCACGCTCCCTATTTATTGAAATTAACCTCGGTTATTTACATGACTGTGAACCATTCGTATGAAAGGAGGGTAGGAAATCTTAGTAGGACGTGATGAATGGGTGTACACCACAGCGTGATTCCCCATTACTTACGAGAGTTTGATTGGTGCGTACTCTATTTCCTAATCACAAAATTAAAGCAGACATAACCTTCAAAATAAAAATTCCTTAACAACAACATCAGCATACAAAATAAATTTCAATTAAGACGAAAAATACTATAGGTATATACATTTGTAAACAATCATTTTTGATAAATCCGATTTATCAAAAACATAATTTTGTATAGAATTCAGAAAGTTACTCGCCGTCGCAGCAAATGTAGCACAACAAAAATTATCTTAAATGAATGGATTCGCGTAATACCTTGAATACAATACTTTCAATCTGATTTAAAATGTATCTGCTGTTGTCCGTATTTCCTAATAACCATAAGGCTTATGAACACAAAATATTCTTGTGGAAAAGAGCCTTTATGTACAAGTATATCTAAATATGATATGAAAAAAGTCTTCTCTAAAAAAAAGAACCGTTCTGCTTAAATCAAGCACTAAATAAAAATACTAAATAAAAATTAATCTTCTAAATGTACACAAAGCTACATTAATTAAAAAGGAACATACCTAATCCATGAAAAGAAAACATGTATTAAAAAAAAGAACTCGACATTAGATTCAAAAATCTAGAAAAAAAAGATTTCTATTAGAAAGCAAAAAAAAAAGATTACATTAAAATAGTAAAATATCCGGTACAAGAAAACAAGAATAATTGACAGGCAAGTCATTGTAGGATTGAATAAAAAACTGAAAGCATGAGTCGCTTCTTCACCTTAAGAACTTTTGTTATCCTCACAGCCCTTTCCTTCCTCATCAAATTCCTATCACTTTCACATGAAACTACTTCACTGATCCACCCAACAATCACACATCACGAAGACTCATACTCATTTCCTCGTAATATCGTAAGATTCTTTTAGGAAACAATATTCCATATTACATCGTAACCATCCGCTTTTTTACATATTCTCACTATTTTCCTTTTTTCGTTGCTGTATTAGACACTCAAATCCAACCTCTTCTTTCATTTCATTCAATCTGGTACATGTGCATCGCATGGCTTTGATGATATATACGTCAATGACGTATGTGCTGCTGCGGCGACTTACCATGGATTCGATTTCCATCCGACCACTGAACACCACAACAGACACTCGCAAGATCTTCCGCACGGGTGCTTTATTCATCCTCGTCCTTCGTTAC
>Ga0209092_10001202_pt1 | contig 25863 bp, 36 predicted proteins | sample FraStrMetagenome_FD_187446 | JGI IMG/M metagenome (GOLD analysis project Ga0209092, IMG submission 187446) | Marine eukaryotic phytoplankton communities from Arctic Ocean - Fram Strait ARC3M Metagenome (SPAdes) (version 2) | ecosystem: Environmental > Aquatic > Marine > Oceanic | place: Fram... | reverse complement strand
ACGACTTTAAAGTTTTTGATAAAGATAAAATTGGGGATAATTATATTTATAGTGGAAATAAAGGTATTTTCTTTACTCAAAAAGAAAGAACTGCTAAAAATTATGCTGAATTACATTCAAATAAAAATCTTAACGGAAACAACAAAGGATATGTTATGTCATCTTATCTAAAAATAGAAAATCCATTGTATAGACAAACAAATAGTGATTTTTATCGACCCGCAGATAGATTTGATATTGATGGAGATGATTTAGTTAGAGAAGCATTTGAAAATAAATATGATGGTATTATTATAAAAGGAACAAATAATGATGATTTATATGTTGTTTTTGAGCCTAATCAAATAAAGTCTGCAACAGATAATGATGGGGAGTATAGTTTGACAAATGATAATATAACGATGCAGATGGGTGGAAGTTTAAATAATAAGCAATTAATTACAAGAGTTGTTTTGACTGATTTTGATAAAAAAAGTTACTTTGGGCAATACAAAAAAGTTTTTGATGCATTTAATAAAGAATATGATTTAGGATTTGTTGATGGTGCTTACGAGTTAGATTCAAGTGGAAATAGAGATTCAAATGGTAACTACATTTTACTTGTATCAGATGATTTAAGTGGAGATGTTCAAGAAAGACTTTCTAAAATAAAAGGAATATCCTTTGAGGAAATTTTCATAGATAAAAATATGTTTGAAATGGGTGGCTCAACCGATAACTTTGATAGAACAAATTACTACAAAGGTTACTATGAAAGATTAAGCCCATCTAATTTTGTTGTAGAAAAAGAAAACGAAAAAATAACTATTAATATGAACGATAGGTATAAAAGTGGCGGTAGAATATTTCCTCAACAAGCAATTATGCACGATGGAATAGATGAAGTTGATGCTATTGCAAATGGTATGTTTGAAAAAGGTGGCGAAACAGATTTTAACCCCGATGGGAAAATAAAAGATAAAATTGTTCACGCTTCGGGAGATGCGGGAGGTATGTTGGTAGGTAAAAGACATAGCAACGGAGGTATTAAAGCAATAAATAAATCTACGGGGCAACCTCTTGAAATGGAAGGTGGAGAAGTTGTTATAACAAGAGATGCGGTTTCAGATAATAAAAAAAGAAGTTTTAATGGTAAAATGATGACTAACCGACAAATTCTTTCAGCGATAAACGAAAGTGGCGGTGGTGTTTCATTTGCAGATGGTGGTCAAGTTCCAAATGATTTACAGTTTGATTGCAATGCCGAGTATGAGTATGGTGGTAAAACAATGTGTGGTAAAGATTTGGCTTATGCTATGGGTGGAGTAACAACTGCAATAGTTACAGACCCAAATGAAGCAATGGCTGATTTACAATCTACTTATGGATTTGGAGATGTGTATGCTAATGGTGGAGAGGTAAAATGGATTAAAAATATTGATGAAGAATTTGGATGGAATGAAAACCCTTATGAGCATATAGGAGGTTATATTTCAGAAGATGGAGATTATAAAATATATCAAGAAGGAAAATGGGTAACAAGAGATTTTGGTGAAACATTCATAAGAAAAGGTGCTTGGACTGTTGATTATAAAGATAAACCAATAGGATATCGTGGCTCATCAGAAAGAATGTATCTATCTAATTTAAAAGATGCAAAAGAGTTTGTTAGTCAAATTAATAATCAAAAATTTGCTAAAGGAGGAACTATTGAATGTGGTTCTTGTGATTGGTCTTGGGATAGAAAAGATGGTGGAGATGATATGTACGTTTGTCATAGATGCGGTACAGACAATGAGAAATATTTTGGAACAGATAATACTTTTGAAGAAGATATATCCTTTAAAGATGGTGGAGAAGTAAAAACTTTTAGCAAACCACTTACTTCGGAGGAAAGGGAGTTAATTAGAAATAAAGCTATCATAAATATATATATTAACGGAGATACTATTTTAGGAATTATTGAGAGTATTTCGACTGATTATTTAGGACTTAGGATTATATACCAAGAAAATTATGATATTGACGAACCAAGTAAACTTTATGATATTAATGAAAATGATTTAGTAGATATTTTAAATGGTAAATCCTTATCTACAAGTGAAGGAACTTTCTCGTATGTATCAAATATAAATAACATTAAAGAACTTAGTTTATTTCAAATAAAAACCGCAAGAGATATACTTAAAGAATATGGTACATACTTAGTATTTAGTATTCCCGATTTCTTTGATAAATTATTAAATACTAATGAACCATTAGTAGATAGTATAAAAGTTATAGACCCATATTATTCATATCAAGAAATTTATAAAAATTATGTTCAAGGAAGGGCAATTTCGGGTAAATATGGGGATAGAATAGGCTTCACTACAAATCACGATAATGGTACAGTTCATAACTTTCGTATTGGTAAAAGAAAAGTAATTGTAAATCAAGATGATGCTTATTGGAGAATTGGAAACGGAAAAAAAATGCCACCTTATTATGATTGGTTGCTTTCAGTTTATGGAAATAGAGATAAATACGAATTATCAAAGTATAATTACGAAAAATTTGTTACGGGAACAAGTAAAGAATATCTAAAGCTACAAGAAAGACTTGCAGAGGAAGAAAAAACACGCAAAGAGAAAGAAAAAAAAGAACTTAAAGAAAGACAATTATTAGAAGCTAATGTTTTTAATTATGAAAAGAACTTTTCTTTAATGAATGAGATTGCTGAAAAGGGAATTTGGAAAGATTTAGGTTTTTCAGAGCCATTTGAACAAGAGAAAATAAACGTAGAAAAAGACTATTCAAAACTAAAAGTAGATTTGATGATGCTTAAAGATTTATTGCCAAACTTTCAAGGTTCTAAAGATTTGATTCAACGTAAAAGGATTTTAAAAGAAATGAAAAAAATCCAAGATAAAATAAATGGTGTAGGAATTGAAATAAATGAAACTTTAGCAAATACAAACGACTTATTCACATCAGAGGGCTTACTAAATTATTATTTTACTCAATCAACACAATCTCCCGTATTAAAATTAGACAAGCCTTGTGGATTGCCTACACCTAATGGAGAAAAGAGTAGATTACCATTGAGTGCATATCTTAACGTAAGAACAAAAGAGTTTAAAAATTGGTTTGGAGATTGGGAGGTTGCTTATGATACAAATAATTATAATGGATGTTCTATTATGATTGATGAAGATACTAAAGAGCCTAAAGTTTATTATCACGGAGTTGCTAAATTTAGAGGTGTAAGAGGTAAAGGTGCAATGGGAAGTGGTGTAAGACGACCTTATGGTGCTTTTACCCCTACAAATTTCAATGCTTCTTATTTTGCTGATAATATGGAGTATGCAAAATTTTATAGTGGAACATCTGACTTGTTACCGACAAGATTTAAAACTGATGGTTTTGTTTACACTTTGTTTTTAAATGTTAGAAATCCAATAGATTTATTACCTCTTGGGCTGAAATGCTCTTATAAAAATATCAAAGACTATCTTCTTGTTGCTTATGGTATTGAGTTAGAATACAACAATGTTTTATTAGAAAAAATGGACAATGATATTAACTCTATTAATAACACTTGGCAATATATAAGAAATGATGAGTTGTTGATTGAAAGATTAAAAGATTTTGGATATGATTGTATATTTCAAGTAGGGGATATACCAAAATATGACAAAAAAACAGAAAAAGTAATTGGGTCTATTGAGGACAAAGAGTTCTTAACATTTTACCCAAATCAAGTGAAAAGCGTAGGAGTGTTAAAAAGTTTTTACGGAAATATGTTTGATGATATAAGATTTAAAAAAGGCGGTTATGTTAGTATATAAAAGTGGAAGATTAAATAGGGAGATTATACCAATTTCTAAAGACGACTATATTTTAAGATTATCGCACCCTACAAGTGGGATGGTAATTGAAACAAAATTTGTTAGTGGTTCAAATTCTGATAGCCAAAGAAAAGAATCATTATTTAAAGTTTATAAAGAAGTTGATGGCAAATATGTTATTTATCAAGAATTTCCAATAAAAAACAAAACAGTTACAGAAACTTTTAAAGATGCAGTAGAGTTTTTTGAAGATAAAATATTTGAAGCGTTAAAAGAAGAACCGCCACAAGTTGAGCCAAACAAAGATGAAGAACCTCAACCCGAACCAAATAAGATAAAAGAAGTGCCTATAATTGGAGATATAGTTCAAATAGGAAATCAATATGCAAGAGTGGTAGATGTAAATGAGAGAAACATTACAACATCTAAGTTGTCTAAAAAGGAAGCTATGCGTATCCTCAAAAACATTAAGAACCAACAAATATCTGATAGCGTAGGAAAAGAAGCAAGTTTAATGGATATTGCTCAAAGTGTAATGGATGATGTAAATAGCGGAAAGGCAACAGTTAAAGATGGTCAAGTTATTATGGAAGATGGAGGGGAAATCGACCTTTTTGAGCAGTATGAAAAACAACCAAAAGAATTAGCTGAAATTGTAGAACGATATGAGCAAATGTATGCTGATGGAGATATGGATTATCAAGATACTAATAGATTTTTAAAAGAAGTAAATGAAATAGGTTATACTTTTGACTATGGTCTTGACAATGAACCATTTGGATTAAAAAAATTGGAAGAAGGTGGGAAATTAGATAATGTATTGTATTTTAATGTGGATAATGACAATGTTCAAATATTAAGAGTTAGTCCACCGCCACAAGCACCACCCGAAGGAGATTTCCCACCACCACCACCACCCGATGAACCCGAAGATGTACCCGATAACATAAAAGACCCTTTTCAAGATGATGATGAAAATGAATCTGATGAGGGAGATGAAGGCGATGAGGGAGATGATGAAAATGAATCTGATGAAGGCGATGAAGGAGATGAAGGAGATGAAGGCGATGAAGGAGATGAAGGAGATGAAGGCGATGAAGGAGATGAAGGCGATGAAGGAGATGAAGGCGATGAAGGAGATTTTACTCAAAAACCAACAAAAGAGTTTGATATAGATGAATTGATAGATAAAATCAATAAAGCTATGGAGAAAGGGAAAAATCAAAATGATTTAAAATTAGATTCAGACATTAAAGTTTTAGAAAACAAACTTGGAACTAAGAAGGTTAAGACAGAATTTAGAAAAAAGAGATTAGCAAAAATAGGTTTAGGTAATCAGCAATTATTTGCTACCGATAACGATGAAAGAATAGATAACGCATTAAATAAAATATTTGAATAATGGCACTTAAAAAAGAACAACTTGTTGATATTATCGACAATACAGATAATGATTTAATAAAAAATTTAGCAAAACAAAAAGTTGCAGAGGAATTTCAAGGAGATGAAGTTGCACAAAAAATGATTCAATTATCTCAATTATTGTCAGTACAAAGTCAAGGTGCTGATTTAGATGAAGATGAAATTAGAAGAATTGTTCGTAACGAAATTGAAACTGATAAAATAACTTTATCAGACCTTGATGAAACTGTAAAGAGTTTATTTAATGCTCAACCCACAAAAGTAACAATAACAGTAAAACAAGGGTCAAGCACAAAGGTATTGTCCAAAACTTTGACAGATGTTGAAACAAGACCATTAATTCAAAAGCTATTAAGTGATGTTTTGGCTCGTAATAATTCATATTTGTATGGAGGAGCGGGAACGGGAAAAACATTTTCTGCAAATACTATAAAAAAGATTTTAGATTGGAATTTGATAGTTGTAAACTGTAATCAATTCACATCAGCACTTGAATTAATTGGAGGACAAACTATTGATGGATACCAAGAAGGTAAAGTTATTAGAGCATTTGGAAACTTAAATGAAGATGGAACTCCAATGGGTAAAGGTTGTGTTTTGTTATTAGATGAATTACCTAAAATAGACCCAAATACTGCGGGTATATTAAATTCTGTTTTAGCAAGTGTAGGAGAATATCAAGATGGTGTTGCATCTACCATCCAAAACGCTAAAGGAGATATAATACAAAGAGGGGATTGTTACATTATGGCAACGGGTAACAGTTTGCTTAATACTAAAGATGCAGAATATGAAGCAAACTTTAAACAAGATTTGTCTTTGCAAGATAGATTTGTTGGTTCTACATACGAGGTATTTGTAAATGAAAAGTTTGAGTGGAGTGGTATTTTAATGGAACGATGGGCATTTATATTTATTTATCTTACAAAATTAAGACAACTAATAAGAGATGAAGGATTTACTGCAAAAGCATTTGTATCTATTAGATTAATGCAATCATTACAAAAAACATATAATGTTTATAGACAAGTAACTGATTCAAAAGGAAATAAAAAGAATTTTACTCAAAATCCCGATATTTCATTTACTCCTTTACTAAACGATGGAGGATTATCTACAATAAAATCTAATACAGTCAAAACAATAATAGATTCTATGGAGGAGTTTTTTAGTTTGTTTTCAAAAGAACAATCGGATATACTAAAAGAAAAGTCTGATTATGATGCGTGGAAACAAATTGTAAGAGAAAAAGATAAATTCCCAATGGATAAGTTAAACACAACAGATGAATTAAAACAAGTAGAGGATATATTAAATAAATAATGGCGGTTTTACAAGAAAACATATTTGATATAGTAAAGAGGGCGAAATCTAAAGACTTTAGAGTAGAACTAAGGAATTGGAAAAATGATGCCTTTACTTTTGCATCTTTATATCAAGACCAATATAAAAATGGAATGATATTTAAGCAATTTGAATCCATTGAAGATAGTTTTAAAACAATAGAAGAACAAAGAAAAAAACTAAATAAAAAACAAGCAACAGAACAAGCGTTGCTTTATGTTGATGGTAGTGATTTTAAAGATTCTGAAACTTTTATAAAAGAATTAAATAAGGAAGATAAAACCAATATAGAAACAAAAGAAATAAGCAAAAACATATTAGAAAATATAAAATCTTTTATACAATTAGGTGGATTATACGCAAATGATAGGCTTATTGTAACACAAGACAAAAGAGGTATGTTTGATTTTGGTTTAGCAAGTTTAGGACTTTATAGACCTATTGAGTTTTATTCTGAAAAATTAGCAGAAGAAATTAAAAACGGAGTTACAGTAAATAAATTTTTAAATTTTGAAGATGGTATTGTTGATGCTAATGAGGTTATAAAAAATTCTTTTGGAGAAAAAAGCATATTTGTTTATAAACAAGATGGAAAATCTTATCAATGTGTAAAAAGGCAAAAAGGAACTACATCTGTTTACAATAAGTTTAGTGATGAGTGTGAGTTAAAGCCAAATAAAGATGGGCTTTACATTACCTATTATAAAAACTCCGATAAAGTTTTTAATGGTAAAAATAAAACAAAACTTAAATACGCATCATCTAACAAAAAAAGTTATTTAATATACAATAAAAAAGAAGATAATGTAAAGTATGTGGATTTATTTATGCCTATAAACTTTTTAAGTGGAACAGAAAATAGTACAAGAGCAATGTCGCTTCTTCCTTTATACTTAATAGCGGGTGCTTTAGAAGAATTTGGGGTTCAAGTTAGAATATCTGCATTGCGAGTAGGTGCTAATAGTAAAACAACTACCGCAATATCAATTCCCGTTAAAGAATACAATCAATCTACAACAGAATCTTTTGATAGGGTTTTTAATATGTTAGGTAAAAAAAATATTGCAAGTACATTTTTTGCTTTTTTTAAAATATATGAAAGCAATACGGGTATTCAAGCCAAACCCACAAAAAATATTAGTTCAGCTTTTAATGATGTAGGTTATTACAATGCGGGTTATATGAATGATATGATGCAACGTTATAAAAATTGGTCTAAAGAAAATGAAAGTAATTCATTTATAAATTCCAAAGTATCAAATCCTAACTTTCAATTTGCAGTTCCAACAGTTCAAGATTTGCCATCCCAAAGCGGTAAGGTGGTAGATTCAGATATGATATTTGCCAACCTACATAGAACATTTTTTATGTTTTATTATTATATGGATTTTTTAGCAATAGAGATGATACCTATGCAAAGTTTTGTGAAAGCTATTGATAAAAGATTTACAGATGACGAAAGTTTTAAAAGTTTATTTGAAGTGCCAAGCACAACTAAAGACAAAAAAGAATTGATGCTTGATTATGTAACAACAATTTTAAAAGAAAAGTATGCACCCGTTAGCGGAGGTTTTTATGAAGATTCATCAGAGCAAACAGAGAAAAAAAATAAAGATTTTGAATCTAAGATATATAATTTAAAAGAATCAGTAAACTCACTATAATATGAGAAGTAATGTAAAAATAACAAAGCCACAAATAAAGTCTATGTTAGATTTTATGAAAAAGCATAGTGGTAAAAGAGGGGGTAATAAAAATTTCAATATGTATTATCATCCTTTGACACCAAATGATGTTTATATTTATTTCATTTCTTATGGGGTTGAAAATGATAATAGTATTAGTTCAGAAGTGGTTATAAGATGTATTAAAAGAGATGGTTCGGTAGATAATTGTGCTTTACAATTTGATAATTTAAAACAACGTATGCAGTTTGAATCGGAATTTTTAGATATTGATTTAGATGGTAATGGTAATTTAATATTTGTATAGTTATGGAAATGAAAACAGATGATACTATATTGAAAGACATATCAGATGATTTAGTTAAAATTGCAATGATGCCCAAAGAATATAGGGTATCGGGTATTTTAAATTTAAAATTATTGGTAGATGATTTAGATGAAGATAATATACCTAAAGAACAAGTGGATTTAATAAAGTCAATAGTGAATGATTTAATTGATGAAGTTAAAAATCCTCAAGTTGAAGATGAAGAAATAGAAGTTGAAGTTGAAGTTGAAGTTGAAGTTGAAGATGAAGAAGTTGATTTAGATGCAGATATATGTGCCTTGAATGACTTATTAGACGATGCTTTTGTTGGTGTTGATGATATAGATGAACTCAATGATTTATTAAACTGTGAAGTAGCTAAAATAGAATCAAAAGCAGAAACACTATCTGATTTTTTATTGGCACAAGAGTTTGATTTATTAAATAGGTCTAATGAAATGGGTTATCGTTTTTTAGAAAATACAGAAGATAATGAAAAGCTAATTGAATTTGATAGAGATTTTGTAGATGAAGAAACGGGAGATGTTATTTCTGTTGGAGTTAATAAAGAAAAAAAGTTTTTAATAGCAAAAGATGATGCACAAGCCGATAGGTGGAATGATTGGGTTTTAAATAATTAATAAAATTAAAAAATAGTAAAATGGCAAAAATAAAAAGAGAAGAATTATCGGGAAAATTTCTTGAAGCATTTGACAAAATTGTCAAGCTAAAGAATAGTAAAGATTCTAAAGAACGAGAAGCGGGTCTTAAAGGAGAAAAGACTTTAGAAAAACTACTTTCAAGTGAAAAAGGAAAAGCAGTAAAAAAAGAAGTAAAGCCTAAAGCAACTCCTAAAGCTAAAGCAACACCTAAAAGCAAAGCAAAGCCGAAAGCAAAGCCGAAAGCAAAAACAAAAACATCAACCACCCCTAAAGTTTTGCCATTTTCAACAAGAGCAAGTAATCTTATGAAAAAGGAGGGTTTATCTTGGGCTGATGCCAAAGCCAAATTGTCTAAAGAAATAAAAGACGAAAAAGATAAGGTAGAAGCCAAACTTAAAGCTGATAAAAAACAAGCACTTAATGAGTTAGAAAAACTTACGAAAGCACCCGAATTTCAAAAAGCACTATCTCAATATCCAAAAAAAGGCGGTGGTAAAAAAAGAGCCATTAAAACCACTTTGTCTAATGATGGAAAAAGACAAGCATTACCAAGAGGAAAAAGAGTATCTAAAAATGGTAAAACATATTACGAATATAGAGATAATAGAAGTGATGTAAACTCTTTACCCGCTCCAAAAGGACAATATAGATATAAGGGAAGTACACCTCCATATTTAGAGAGCGGTGGTGCTATTGATTCTTTGAAAAGAGATATGAATAGTAAATTAGATATTCATTCTGAATACTACGCTAAAGGTGGTAGTATTGAGGTAAATAAAAACGAAAAAATTATACCTTTAAATGAGGTAAGAAAAAACCCTAAATTAAAAAGAGAATTTTTAGATGGTTTATATTTAGCGGTTTTTGAAAAAGGTAAAAAAACTGCAATAGGTGTTATTAAAACCCCAAAAGAATTGATTGATGGCAGACATTTGGGAAATGTGTTTGCAACAATATTGAAGAACGGAAAAATTAAAATCCAATTTGGAAAAGAATACTACGCTAAAGGTGGTCGTACAATAAGTATTGTTAATGATGGAGTAACATTTGATAAATCTAAGTATAAAGCAGTTTATGGAGATTTTGATAATGATGGAACTGTAAACATTGATGATGCAAACCCTTTAGATAAAACAAAAACGGGTCAAGTAGAACAAGTTGAGTTGAGAAAAACATTTGACAAGCTACTTGGTGTAAAAGCAGAACTTGACGAAATAATGTATGATGCGGTAGAAACTCTTGACGAAAAAGCACCCGAAGGAGCAGATATTTATGCAAGAACTAAAACACCGTATTCTATATTAAAGAAGTTAGTTGAAAAAAGAATGTTAGACCCAAAAAGAGGTTTAACAGATATGATAGGAACTACTATTGCGGTTGATAACCAAAAAGAACTTGAAGAAGTTAGAGATAAAATTGATGGTGGTTTATTAGGTAAAGTTTTAGATAGAGATGATTTTTATAAAACACCAAATGCGGGTTACAGAGCATATCATTATATAGTTGAGTACAAGGGAGTTCCCGTAGAAGTGCAGTTAAAGACTAAAAATATGAAGAAGCTACACGAAGTTTCTCACGAAGCATATAAGAATGGGAATTTAGATGCTAAAAGCCTTGATTCAGTTTCTAAAACTTTTATGAGAGCAGATAAAGGAGATGCTAAAGCTAAATCTGAAATTAGTAAGTTGCTTTCAGACAAAAAGCTACTTTCTTCTAAAGTAAGCAAAAGCACTATGGCTTATGGTGGAGCAGTTGATTACAGAGGTTATGTAACAAATGATGTAGTTGAGGATATGGTTAGGGATAAAGGTTTAAATGTAAGTATTCAAGAAAATTGGCTTAATGGCTATGAAATTTTTGGTCAAAAAACAGAATTAGATAAGGTAAAATCTTTATTGAATGAATACAATATAAAAAGCAATTTTAGAAAGTATGGATATTCTTACATACTCAAAGTTCCTTCTCAAATTATAGAATACGCTAAAGGTGGTAAAATAGGATTCGATGGTTTAGCCAAGAAAGTTGCAAAAAAATATGAAGGAACAAGAGTTCCAACAGAATATCAAGAACAGTATGGTAAAACATACAATAAAAAAGAAGCTATGGAAGTAGGAAAAAAAGTGGCGGGTAAAGTATATCGCCAACAACAATCAATGGAAAAAGGAGGTACAACAAAACAAGGTTATGATTATGTTCCTCAAGAAGCAATAGACGAATTATCATACACTATGGGCAAAGTGTCTAAAAGTGTAAGTGGAAGTAATGTTTTAAGCGGTGCTTATGTTAAAAGCGGTGCTAAAGCAAAAACTAAATCAAAAGGTGCTAATGACTTAACCAAAAGGCTATTGGCAATGACTGATGATGAGGATAAAACAAAAGTAATTTTAGAAAAGGATGTCAAAGAGATGCAAAAGTATGTTTCTGATAAACTAATTATTGCATTTTATTTAGGGCTACCAAAAGCATACGACTTTAAGGGCGATTATTCTTATGGAGGAGGTATTATAAATTATGATTTGAATAGGCTTAAAAAACGAGTGGCTGACACTTTAAAAAATATAAAAGGCAATAAGTTTGAAATGGGATTAAAATATCCACAATATGACTTTGAAAAATTATTAGGAAAGCCAATAATAAAAGATGTTTTTGGAAAAACTACGACATTTAACGATGGCTCAACAGAGAAATATAAATATAGACTTTGGATTTGGAAAGATTGCGTAATAGGACAAACTATTGGAAGCGACAGTTCAAGACGAGGTGGATATACTGATTATACTTACGGAGAAGAACCTACTTTAATTGGAGGTTACAAATCAGTTCAAACCTCTAAAGCATCTAAACTTGAAAGCATTGCTAAATTTATGGCAGATGATAAAAATGGTTTTGTTAAAGATAATGATGTATTGTATAATGGTTTGGGTGGTACTACATTTGAAACATTAGATAAAAATAAAATTAAGTATGAAGCGGGTGGAACACTACCTACTCCATTTGGTCAAGCGGGTCTTGTAGGAGAAACGGGTGCTATGAATGAAATGGATATGTTTGCTATGGGTGGTGGTTTGCCACAAGGAGTACATCAATACTATGCTAATACTTATAATCCCGCATATCCAACACCACACGGGTACGCTAAAGGTGGTTATTTAGAGGGCAAAACTTATTATATTGTTAATTATTATTCAAGTGTATCTGACATTCCTAATGGAATTGCTTTAAAGAATAAGAGTTTTGGCACTAAAGAAGATGCTAATACTTTCCTTAAATCAATAGAAAGTAAAGGTGGTAGAGGTTTTGTTACAGATTTTAAAAAGCCAACACGAGATGAAATATCTAAATTAGATAGAGATAGAAATGAAAATTATATGATGGCTAAAGGTGGAGAAGTAGAGGGCGGTGCATTTGATTTGTCTTTAAGAGAAAAATCAGCTATGTATAAATATCTTGATAAAGGAGATTTTACCGAAGAAAAATTTATGAAGATGTTTGACAAAAATGAACCTCAAACTGCTGATATAATTTATTATTGGGCTGAATCAAGAGGATTAAATACTCCACAATCAAGAAGATTACATAAATCGTCAATGAAACAAATGGGGTATGCTAAAGGTGGGGAGATAAAAAGTGTTGCAAAAGCAATTTACGAACCAAACGAACAATTTGGGGGTATTAAAACTTCAAGAGGTAAAAAAACTTTAAAAGGTCTTGAAAATATGATTGATGAAAATGATGCTTATGATGTATATGTAGCTTTAGAAAGTAATTTTGAGGTACAACCTAAAGGTAGTCCAAAGATTGCAACAACATACGGAGATAAAACTATGAAAGGTTTAATTGCTATGATTGAAAATTCAAAAGGTAGTTACGCTAAAGGTGGTAAGACCAAAAGGTCTAAACATTCACTTATGCAAGATAGAAGAAGGGTTAGTTCAGAATCTTGGGAAGTAGCTTATCAAAAACGTAAATCTAAAATGGAAGCGGGTGGAACGCTACCTACTCCGTTTGGTCAAGCGGGTCTTGTAGGAGAAACGGGTACACTTAATGAAATGGATATGTTCGCTATGGGCGGTGGATTACCACAAGGAGTACACCAATACTATGCAAACACATATAATCCCGCATATCCAACTCCACACGGGTACGCTAAAGGTGGAGAGATAAAAAAATATATTATTGTAAGGGGTACTAAAGATAGTGAAAAGTATTATTACCAAAAGGGTTCTAATGAAAATAACTACAAATGGTTAAGTTCTAAAAAAGGTGCTACTATTTTTACTGACATAAAAGAAGCAGAAAAATCTGCCGATGAATCCGATGGAGATATAGTAAGTTTAACTACCTACGCTAAAGGTGGGGAAACACAAGGGTACAACGATAAACTTGATGAGAGTTTAGGAAACACCAAAGGGAAGCGTTCTACTAAAGAGCAAAACTACAAAGACCGCAGAAATGAATCCGAAGCAATGGAGAAAAAAGGCGGTAAAAGAAAGTATGCTTCTGTAAAAACGATGGACAAGGGTAATCGTAAGAAAAGACAAACTCCAATGAGTTTAGCTAAAGAGATTAGAAAAGAAGGAGAGAAGTGGCAAGATGCAGTTAAAAGAGCATCAGCTATGTTAAAGAAAAAGTAATCTCTGAATGAGTAAATATAAAGGAGTAAAAAAGATAGCACTAACTATCGGTAGCATATTAACTATCGGTGTTAGTGGTACTTTGTTTGTTAAGTATGGTTTTCCATATATAAAAAAGAAGTTTAAGAAAACTAAAAAGGAAGAAAAATGAAACAAGTATTACTATGGGGAGCAGTTGTAGGTGGAGTATATTATTTATATCTACAAGATAAAAATGGAGATACAAAAGTTGTTAAGTGCAAAGAACCAAAAAAAGTAAAAGAATATTTTGATAAGCTGATTATCAGCGATATGCCAAAAGATATTGAGTTTTGGATAGCGGGTGGTTCAGTAGCAGATGCCTTCACTAAAGGTAAAGTTAATGGGGATATTGATATGTATTTTCCTAATCAAGAAAACTTTGATAAAGCATTAAAATATTTTTCTGAAAAAGGAGAAATAGTATATGATGAAGAAAATTCTGTAAAGATTAAAACATCAAATTTTGAAGTGGATTTAGTTAAAAACTTTAGTCCATCAAAAGAAAGTACAGTAGCAGATTTTGATTATACAGTTTGTACGGGAATAGTTGATAGGGATGGTGTTTATTTTACTAAAGAGTTTATGTACGCACTTAAAAACAAGAAGCTACAAGTCAATAGCTTATGTAATCCAATAGGTGCAGTTAAAAGAATTAAAAAGTATGCTCAACGAGGATATGATTTGAGTAATGTTGAACTACAAAAGATTGTAAACAAAATTGCGATGACTGATGTTGATGAATTGTATGCAAGTGGGCAAAAGCTAACGGGTTCTTATGGTGGTTATAAGCCACAACCCAAAGAAGAAAAGAAGCCTAATTACGCTCTTTATGGCGGTATAGCATTGGCGGTGTTGGTTGGGGGTTATTTGATTTCAAAACGAAAATAATCAAGGCATATAATTATTTTATAAAATAAATTTAGTAGATTTGTTAGAATTAATTAATTTTTTAAGAAATGAATATACAAGACACAATTACAGAACTCGGTTTAGATAAAGAATCTTTACCAAGAATTTTAGGACAAAGAGTAGCAACAGTTGAAGATTTAGTTTCAAAGGTAGCATTGGCTGAAAAAGAAGTGGCAGATGACCCAACAGAAGAAAGTCAAGCAAAATTGGATGAAGTTAAAACTTACACAGAGGAGTATTTTAAAGATGCTCAAGAACAACTAAAAAGCTATAAAAAGAAATTAGACAAAAAAGCGGAAGCAGAAAAAGAAGCGAAAGCTAAAGAGGAAGCTAAAGAGGAAGCTAAAGAGGAAGCTAAAGCTAAAGAAGAAGTTTTGGAAGCGAAGCCCGTAGTTGAAGAAAAGAAATCAAGTAATATGGGTGGATTGCTTATAGGTGGAGTGCTTTTAATAGCAACACTTGGAGCAGTAAACATATTAAGAAAAAGATAGTTTGAAGAAAATATTATTAGCAAGTTTATTTTTAGGCGGGGGGTACTATTTTATAAAAAAGATATTACCTAATCTAAAATCTAATAATAAAGAATTTGAAGTTGATACCAAAGACTATGAAGATGAAATTGCTGAAAATGAAAGACGAAGGCTAAAAGATTATAATAGAGAAATTGAAGCGGGGTTTAGATTAGAGGATGGTTCTTTTAATAAAAATTGGTGGCTAAATACAAATATAAAAACTGACAAAGAAGCCTTAAAAAACATTGAGGATAATCTAAATCAATATTATAAGCAAAATTAATTTTTGAAATAGATGGATAAAAAAAAGTTAATCATAGGGGGGTTAGTTATTGTTGCGGGATTTGTCTTGTATAAGAAATTATATAAAAAGGATGATGAAAAAATCGAAGAAAAGGCTACTGTTACAAAGTGGGAAGATTTAGACAAAGAAACTGTAAAGAAAAAAGCTAAAGAAATAAGGGTTGGTGTTAATAAAACTATCAATGCTAATATTAACAAAACAAAACCAACGGGGGATATGTTAGGCTTATTTCCAAATGGTATAAATATTAATTGGGATAGGGCAGATTTTGGAAATGCTTTTCCTACTTACGGGTAATTAAGATGGTAAAAAAAGTGGTTATAGCGGGAGTTTTTATAGGTGGTGGAATTTATCTGCTTAAAAAATTATTGCCAAGTTTACAATCAAAACCATCTACATTAGATTTAGAAACCAAAGAATATGAAGTTCAAGAATATATACCACCAAAGGTAACATATACGGGTGGCTTTGGCAATTCATCGTCTTGGGAACGACCCGATGATAGGAGATTTAGTGGTTTTACACGAAAAAGTAAATCAGCCAAAGAATTTTTATACTTAAATATGATATAATGATAAAGAAAGTATTAGTTGGAGGAATATTTTTAGTAGGTGGGTATTATTTAATAAAGAATTTATTACCAACCAATACATCATCTCAATATGATTTAGACTTGAAAGAATACGATGTAAAGGAGTTTTATAGAGGAAAAGGGGGTCAAAAACCACCAATATCAATAAATAGGAATAAATCTATCGACCAAGTTAGGGATAGAGAATATTACGGGGAAAGTATGGGTAGCCAACAAGAAATAGGAAGTGAATCTCCTATCGGAATGGGATATGTTTATGGCAACAATAGAAAAATATATCTATGATTAAAAAAGTATTAATAGCGGGTTTATTTTTGGGAGGTGGTTATTACTTAATTAAGAAAATATTGCCAAATTTTACTAAAAAAGAATTTCAAGCCGATACAATGTCTATTGAAGAAAGACTTGCAGAGGAAGAAAGAAAGGCAAGAGAACTCGCTGATAAAGTAAGAAAAACACTAATTAGTAAATATGGTACTGCTGACGCTAATAAATTAAAAGACATTAAAACCTATATGTTCGCACCCGATATTAATTTTGATAAATTTACACCCCAACAACTTCTTGGAATAACGTATGACCCAAATAATCTCGATAGCTTTAAAGGATTAAAGGGGTGGACTTTAAATATGTTTTAATAATGGGATATAAAATAAAAACATATACAAAAAATCAAGCCAAGAAAATTGGTGTTACTGTTAAGCCAAGCAAGACTAAGGGTAAAAAGATTGATGTTTTTAAAAAAGGAGTTAAGGTTGCAAGTGTAGGTGCGGTAGGATATAATGACTATCCTACATATATGGAACTTGAAAGAAAAGGTAAAGTAGCTAAAGGAACTGCTGACAAAAGAAGAAAGTTATACAAGATAAGACACAAAAACGATAGAAGCGTTAGAAACAGTAATGGAAATTACGCAGATAAATTATTATGGTAAGAATCACAACACAAGTGCCTACAATTTTAAGTGATTGGGCAAGTAGTATAAGAGCAAACAATTCAAGCGAAATGGTTAATTTTTATTGCCAAAATGCAGTTTTAGTTGGAACGTATAGCCAACCCCTTGAAGTAGGATTAAAACAAATTAGAGAATACTTTGATATGTTTTTAGACAGAAAAAGTATCAGTTGTGAAATTTTAGATAATGTAAATCAAGAATTAGATTGTTGTATGATTTCAAGCGGAGTTTATGAGTTTCGTGTTGATGGAGAAAAGGTAGTAGCACGATATTCTTATGTTTTTAAAAAAATAAATAACAGAATGAGAATTGTAAATCATCATTCATCAGAACTTGTAAAGGTATGAAAAAATTAAATTGGATTAATAGTTGGAATAGCAATGCTAAAAAAAATAAATGGTGCTTAAACTTTAGATTATGGAAAGTAACATTGTTTGAGGTTTCGTTGCAAGAAAAAAAATTAAGACTTATAGTTTTAAACTTAGGTGTTGAAATATGAAAGATAGAAATATAGTAGCACTTGTAACATTTGCAATTTTTTCTACCGAAGCGTATGCACACTATTTAGTGGCTAAAAATGAGGATAATAATGAGTTCAAATTTTACATACCTAAATTAGAAACTACGTTAAAAAACTTAGTAGTTGTCGGTGCATTTTCGATATTAAATGGAATAGCAGTAGAAAAAGTAAAAAATATTTTATAATGGAAGAAGAAAAGAAAAAAGTAAACGGAGTGCATCCAACATTTTATAAGACATTTTTAGTATTAGCTATGATTTCTTTTAGTTTGGGTGCTTTGGTTAATTACTATACGCTAAAAAAAATAACTAAAAAATGAAAGTAAGCGGATACATTACTGATAGCTATGGAAAAACTGATGGAGCAACAATTCAGTTATTTAGAAATGGAGAAGGCACAACTCTTGGGGTTGCATCTAATCAAGATGGCTATTTTGAGATTGATAATGAAGATATAAAGCCAAATGATGAGTTTAGCATAAGTTTTATAGGTTTAAAAACTCAACTTAAAAAAGCATCAGAACTGCAAGATGCACAGATATATTTAGAAGAAGATATTGAGCAATTAGATGAAGTGGTAATAACCGCAAGTATTGGTAAAAAACCAAAAAAACCTACTTTTACTCCACAAGTTTGGAAAGATAAATGGTACACTAAACCCGCATTTCTTTTGTCTTTAGTGGCAGTAGTTACAACGGGAACAATAATATATATAATTAAAAAAACAAGATAATGGAGGATAATACAGTAGCACCCGCTCCCGCTTCAACACCAACAGTAGAAGCAACACCAACAGTAGAAGCAACACCTATGGCAATGGGTGGTGTATCAGATAGCAGTCCAAAATTAGGTTGGGTTGCAATTATGATGTTGGGATTAACAAGTGCATCTTTAATATATTCTATCTTTTATTATAGAAGAAGGTTAGAAGCGTTAAAAAAAGGAGATAGCAAGATTGTTATGCAACTACAATCAGATATGCAAGAAATGAAAAGCAAAATTGATAAACTAACGGGAAATAAAGTAAGAAATGGAAGATTGGCTTAATAAAGTAACTTACGGAAATTTATCAAAGTATCATCTCGATATATTAAAACGAAAGTGTTTAGCAGATGATGTTATACCAATATTGGATAAAACTTATGGAAGCCAATTAGATTTTCCGTTAAACAACTCTGAATCAGTTAAACAAGAACTTAACGAGATGGTTGAAAAGGTTAGGTCTATTTTTGACGAAAGTAATGCAGAACACTTGGCAAGATATAAAAGATATGACCGAAACATAATGCAAAGCATACTTTCCGCATTTACTGTTAAAGGAATGGATGTAGCAGAAATTTATAATTCAATAAATGAAGATATTTCCCCTACTATTATAAAGCTAAAACAAAAATATCAAAGACCAAGACCATTTCAGTTAGCCCAATATTATAAATTGAAATTATTTCCTTACGATACATTTTCGGGTCATAGCCCATCTTATCCAAGCGGTCATACAATACAAGCCTATGTTATTTTAAATATTATAGGAAATAAATATCCTCAATCTTATGGATTCTGTAAGCAATTTATTACTGATATTGCAGACAGTAGGGTTTATTTAGGGCTTCACTATCCAAGTGATAACGATGCTTCTTATCTAATAGGTCAAGAAATTTTAAAACTTAAATCAATAACAGATAAATATAAAATATGAGTTCACAAGAAACACCAAAAGACACACAAAAAGAATTAGGTAAGGTAATTAACATAAATGCAAAAAAAGAGGAGCAACCGAAAAAGCAACAACTTACTGCTGATGGTAAAGTTATACTGCCTTATATTACCTTAAATATTGTTCCCGTTGCTAAACCTCGTATGACACAAAGCGACAAATGGAAAAAAAGACCCGCTACTGAAAAATATTGGAAGTACAAAGACGATTTAAAAATGCTTTGTTTTCTGTGTAGATGGCAACCCAAAGAAGATTTAGATATAAAATTTGTAATTCCTATGCCTACTTCTTGGAGTGAAAAGAAGCGAGTAGAAATGGATGGCAAACCACACACTCAAAGACCCGATTTAGATAATTTAATTAAAGCATTTAAAGATGCACTATTAATTGAAGATTCTCACGTTCACACATATCACAATATGAAAAAGACTTGGGGGCGAAATGGAGCGATAATTCTTAAACGATAATTTTTATTTTTAAAAATAATAACTTAAATTTGGGAATGAGCAAGGCACACAAAAACATCAACAAAGGTATTACCATTGTATTTGAAGAAATATATAAAACAATCTCCGCAGTAGGCGAAAGAGGTTTTATACAGATGCTCATAGAATTAAGAGAAGATAACCACTTAACTTATCAAAACGAAACTGCTAAAACAATTATTAAAATAGTTGCAAAGGAGTTTGAATTATCAGTTAAGGAGTTGCTTTATGGGTCATCACGTTATAACGACAAAACACACGCACTTGGTATTATAACACACATACTTGTTAATGATTATGAATTTACATTGAAGGATGTATCTTTTGTTTTAAACAAGAACAACACTAATTTATCGAGGTACAAAAAGGATGTAGAAAACTATGACCCAAACCACCCATTAGATTTAGAGAGAATAGAGAAATTTGAAAGCGTAACACATCAATTAAAATTATTAAAACAATATAATGAGCAAAGCACAAGAAACTAATCAAGAACCAATGGAGCAAGATAACACACAAGATGTTTCATTTGAAAACAACCAAGACTTTTATTCGGGGTTTAGTCCGTTAGACGAACCCGTAAAAGAGAGAGCATATACTAAAGGAAATGTAGATGCACAAGGTTTAGAAGCGGAATTAGAAGAACCAACATTTGATGCTCCTAATTTTAGTGATTTTGACCAAGAGGAAAAAGAACCCTCCACGTTTAATCCCGCTATGGATAATTTAGACAAAAAAGAACAAATGTATGCTACCGAACAAATGGTAGATACTGTTTTAGATGTTTATGGTAAAGCACACTTATTAGCAAATAGAGTAACTAAAATCAAAGAGGAAAAAGTAGCACAAGCTATGGAGAATGGGGAAATTGACCCATCTTTACAAGTTCCTATTGATGATATGGGAAATTCATTAGGCTTAATGGAGTATGTGCAAGAGTACAACGCACAATTAAGCGATGCTATTAAATTAGAGGATGACTTTGTTGAAAAGGTTAGACCTCCAATGATTAGAGTTTTTCAAAAGAAAGGTCTTGCTATGACTGATGAGCAGTTTTTAGCAGTAGCTTTTGGTACTGATATACTTACAAAGGGAGCAATGATATTTCAACTTGTGAAGCAAAATAATAAATTGTTTACTATGTGGAAAGAGCAATCTAATTTTGTTCCAAAATCTAAACCAACCGCACAAACAACAAGTAGCACTCCACCACCTCCACCCCCAAGTGATGCACCTACACCACAACCACAACCAACTCCACAACCAACTCCACAACCTACATTTACTGAACCCGAAGAATTTACTGCGGAATCTATGGTTGGAGATATGGTAGGAATGAAAGAGAATGCTACGTTTAGTAATACGCAACAATCAGAGGGAATGCCACAATTTGGCGACCCTTCTATACTTGCAAAATTAGATGAATTATCAAAAACTAATAAAGTTCAAGAAGTAATAGATATAACACCAAGCGAAGAAGCACCTAAAAAGAGAAAAAGAGGTCGCCCTAAAAAGAAATAATAGCTATGTTAGAAGCACATAATAGCACCTTTACATATCAATTATTTATTAGAACTTTTACTTTAAGTGATAAAAGCCTAACAACTGATGAAACTTTAAGTTTTGATAATGTAAAATTTATAGGAAATGACTTAATTATAAAATACACAAACATATAGCGATATGAGAGAGCCAAAATTAGGTGTAGCAGTTGGAAAAAAGGGAGTAGGAAAAACATTCATAACAACAAAAATGATTAACTCTTATGTAAGGGGAAATCCAAGTAAAGGTGTAAAACCAAGACGAGCATTAGTTTTAGATGTAAATGATGAATTTGTTGAATATAAAGCATTACGACTAAAAGATGTAAAAAAGTTTTCTGCCCATCCAACTATTGAAGCAAGAAGAATAAGACCATTTAATGATGATGGTGTAAGAATGACCTTAAAGGAAATACAAGATGCTCTATTTACAATCTTAACAGATTATAGGGGAGGTTTATTACTTATAGAAGATATTAATAGATATATTTCTGACCACCTACCAAATGACCTTGTAGGGGCTATATGTACTAATAGACATACTGATACTGATATTATAATGCACTTCCAATCTATTGGTAGAGTAACATCAAAAATATGGCAAAACATAAATTGGTTAAGATTTCATAAAAATACAGATAGTGTAGATAGACATATCAAAAAATTTGAAGATAAGTTTGAATATCTAAAAATTGCTGAAATGATGATTAATAAGCAATACTATAATGGCAACGATAGGTTTTTCTTGTTTGTTGATATAGATGCTGAAAAGATTTTAGGAGATTTTGATAAAAAGCTATTAAACGAATCTATTGATGAATACATCGAGAAATACTACCGAAAGATAATTTCCCCAATGCTCCAACAAAGAGATTTAAAAGGCAATAAAAAATACACTCAAGAATCCGCAGTTAAGTTCGTAAAAGATAGGATTGTGAAGAATTATTGCTCTTAAAGTCCATTTACAACTTCTTTATTGTAGAAAAAGGTTATGTTTTCTAATAATAATTATGCCTTGAAATAATATATTTGTAGGGTATAGTTCTGAAATTATGCAAATTAATTTTTATTAACCTTAATTCATTCTGATATGGATACAAAAAAACTTGTAACATTAGTAGGTAAAGTTCTTACTGTTACTGCGGGAGTATTAGTCGCTTTTCAAGTTCAAACGTATTTAGCAAAGAGAGGTACGGAAGCACCTCAAACTGCTGAATAGTCAATGAGCAAATAATTTTATTTAACTATATAAATTTTTGAAAAATGTCAAATATTCGTAAATACTTAGCTGATGCAAGAGCAAACGCTAACGAGAACTACTCAAATATGAGTGGTGGTTTCGTGGATGATTCAAACTTCACGGGACAAGATGGGTTTTTTGGTGCAAACGGAGGTGGAGTATCTGCCCCAACATCACAACCTTATATTATAACAGTTACCTCAACAGACCCCGCAAATAGTGGGAACTTTTCTGTTTTAGGTTCTTATGAGTTTATCAACAACGCGGGTTTTACTGCGGGTGGAGATTTAGTTATTGGTTTAATTACCATTTCAAGTGGAATTGCGGGAATCAACTATCGTGAGATGCTTTACCAATTTATGCAAAATCCTTTTAGCGTAGGTTTAACTTACTTGCAGTCAGCTACGGCTAACCAAGTACTTGAAACTCTTGCTATCAACACGAGAGATGCAAATGGTAACGAAGCACAAAAAACACTTGTGCCTACCATTGACCCTTATCAGCAACAATCGACTATTGTGGCGATGCGTTATGGATTTAGAATCGATGGATTCACGAAAGTAATTATTTCTAACATTTTAGCTAACGCTACTGTTAAACTTTACTTCTACCCATCTGATAATATCAATTTAGCAAGAGGATTATCGGGTCGCCCCGTTTCCGAAGCATTTGGTAATCCAGGCATTGTTAAAGCCCAAACAATTAAATTGCAAGGGTAATTAATAGTGGGTGTAGTTTACTGCACGGAAACTTTAAAAAAGGTGTGTGGTGTAATGCTATACACCTTTTTTTTAATTTAATACAAAAGATATGACAACAGTATATGATTATATAGCCAAAAACAATCCACAAGGAGCAAAAACCTTATGCGAATCTTATGGCTATCAAGTTACTAATCCTCGTTCAATGAGCCAAAACCTTAAAACTTTGGTCAATAACGAAGGGGAAGATGCACTTTTATCTCTGATGAATATGCACCCCGACAAAGAATTTATATTAGAGATATTCTCTAAACCAACTGAAAAAGAAGAAAAGACTTCTGATTGCGGTTGCAAAAATAATATAGGTAGTAGTCCATACCTTTTAGAGCATTTTATTAATGCAAGTGGCAGACAAAACGATAATAGCGAAGCAAAGGCTTTAGCTACTAATACTAATACAATAATTTTTGCTTCTTGCTTGGTTTTAGCAGTAGCTATAATTTTTAAAAAATAAAAAAATGGTAAGAAGTGATAATTTTAGCGATATAATTGCAATGTTGGTCGCAACTGATAAGCAAGGTGTAGTTACTTTTATGAGAAGTGAAGGTATAAATGTAAGCCAAAGCGATGATGTAAAAGTGATTACAAAAACATTGTTTATGTCTTTAGTAAAATCAGAAGTTTTTAAAACTAATTTTATTAGATGGGCGGAATCAAGGTATAAAAGTGAATCTAATTATAGTGGAGAAAGCTACGCAAGTGGTGGATTTGACCCAATGGCAACACAAGGTAGTGGACAAGAATTTGATGCTATGAGTAGCCAACAAGGTGCTAATCTTAAAGAAGATGGCTTTGCTAATGCAAGTGGAGAGTTTGATACTATGTCCACACAAAGCGGAGGTTTTTCTACAACTGAAACTCAATTTGCAAATGTTGGGGGTTTATTCGAAAATGACAATCCTTATGATGCTACTGCACCCGTAGGAACTACGGGAACGGGTCTTGGAAATGCTTTAAGAGGTGTTAATTGGAACGATTTAATTACTAATGGTGTTGGTATATGGCAAACTGACCAAAAGGGAAAACAACAACAAAAGCTATTAGATGCTCAAGTAAAAGCAAAGCAATTAGAGTTACAAGCACTTGTAGAGCAAGGTAAACTTTCTACTACACAAATGGAGCAACAATTAGCACTTTTAAACGCTCAAAAAAACGCCCCTAAATCAACAGTTTATCTTTGGATAATTGGAGGTGTTGTATTATTAGGTGCTTTAGGAACTACAATATATTTTGCTACTCGTAAAAAATAATTAGTTTGGAAAACGAGGTTGTATTTGATGACAAACTGCAAGACTATGCGGACAAGGAGGGTATATTTAAAAGTTCAGACTTAAAATATTACATCTTAACTTTCGCCTTTCTTGGATTAGGTTATATTGTAATTAAAAAATTTGGTAAAAAATGAATGGTAATGATGCAATTAATAACAACAGAAAACTGATTAATGGCGACCAAAAAAAGGAACTATTAAGTAAGACAAGTGGCACTATACAAGGTGCTTTTACGGGTTTAGTAGGTGGTGTGATGTTTGGTTATTTTAAGGATAAGAACATCTATACTACGGGATTTGTTGGGTTGTTAATAGGCGGTACTATTTCTGCTATTATGGTAGGTAAATTTACAAAAGAAGAATAGATATGTATAATAATTTTGGAGGTACTTTAAGAAAGCAAAAAGAAGAAGCAAAAAAAAGAGCGTTAGAAAATCAGAAGATAAAAGCCGAAGAACAAGCTGAACTTGAACAAGCTAAACTTGAACAAATGAAAGATAAGCAAGATAATAATAAGATTTATTTGATAGCGGGTGCGGTTGCAGTTTTAGGAGCAGTTATAATTATTATAAAAACGAGAAAGAAATGATTAAATTAAATCCTAATGATAAAAAATCATTTGTAATAGGTTTAATAGCTTCCCTTTCAGCAGTAGTGCTTTGGGATTTAATCAAATATAGATTAGAAATTTTGAATTACGAAAAAAACAAAAAAAAATAAGTTATGGCAAGAAAAATACATACCGAAGAAGAACAAGCAGTAATTGATGCAAGGACTAAAGAAGTTGCTGATAAAAAAAGAAATAAAAAATTAATGTATATAGGAGGTGCAGTTCTTGTAGTAGGAGTGGCATTTTATTTATTAAAAAAGAAGTAATTATGGCAAAGAAAATGAACGCATATATGACTGCATTACAAAAGGCTCGAAAGAGTGGTGCAAGTAGCTTTAGCTACAATGGAAAGACTTATAAAAAGTCAAAGACAAAAACGGGTATGGTAATCTATAAAGCTAAATAGTTATGGAAAAATATACATCAATTTTTAAAGAAAAAAACTATTACATAGGTATTGCAGTAGGAATTGCAAGTGTTTTAGTTTATCAAAAATACATTAAATAGTTATGAAAAAACTTACAACAAATCAGTTATTAATGGCGGGTGGGGTATTTGCCCTTGTTT